>JAEEGL014023268.1_pt1 | contig 38613 bp, 29 predicted proteins | sample 9134231 | NCBI WGS metagenome assembly JAEEGL01 (sample SAMN16246548, study PRJNA631951) | gut metagenome | biome: gut microbiome; feature: rumen; material: fiber-attached | host: Bos | place: Iran: Karaj | collected 2018-10 | reverse complement strand
TTTTGCACTCATATTTTGTGATTGGATAACAAAATGCTATAAATAAGCCGATAAAATTAACAAATTAACATAACAACCAAACAAGCTAATTATGAAGAAAATCAGAGCAGCCGTAGTAGGTTACGGCAACATTGGCAAGTTTGCCATCGAGGCTCTCGAGGCAGCTGAAGACTTCGAGATTGCAGGCATTGTGCGTCGTAATGGTGCTGAGAACAAGCCTCTCGAACTCACCCCATACCAGGTGGTGAAGGATATTGACGAACTGAAGGACGTTGATGTGGCCATCCTCGCTACTCCTACACGTTCTTGTCAGGAGTTTGCTGAGAAGATTCTGGCTAAGGGCATCAACACCGTTGACTCTTTCGATATTCACACCTCTATAGTCGATTATCGCAAGGCTCTCATGCCTATCTGTAAGGCTAACAATGCTGTTGCAGTGATAGCAGCTGGTTGGGACCCAGGTTCTGACTCTGTAGTCCGCACCCTCATGCAGTCACTCGCTCCTAAGGGCCTCTCATACACCAACTTCGGTCCTGGCCGCTCTATGGGTCACTCTGTTTGTGTGCGCTCTAAGGCTGGTGTGAAGGATGCTCTCTCTATGACCATCCCAGTCGGCGAGGGCATACACCGTCGTATGGTGTATGTAGAACTTGAGCCAGGTGCTGACCTTGCCGAGGTTACCAAGGCTATCAAGGCCGATCCATACTTTGCTAACGATGAGACTCACGTATTCCAGGTAGAGAGCGTTGATGCCCTGAATGACGTTGGTCACGGTGTAAACCTCACTCGTAAGGGTGTCAGTGGCAAGACCCACAACCAGCTCTTCGAGTTTAATATGAAGATTAACAACCCAGCCCTCACTGCTCAGGTGCTCGTCAACGTAGCTCGTGCTACCATGAAGCAGCAGCCTGCTGCCTACACTATGGTTGAGATACCTGTTATCGACTACCTCCCAGGCGAGCGTGAGGACTTGATTGCACATTTGGTGTAACTCGCGTAGCTCGTACTAAACGCAACCAAAGGTTGCTACGATACGCTTCTTGCTCTGGCAAGCGTAGCACCAGAGGTGCGTCCGATTACGCTACGATACGTCACTTCGTGACTACGAAAACTAAAAGGGCAGCAAATCGCTGCCCTTTATTGTTATATCTTTATCATATTGCCGAGAATGCTACGCGATATCTCTCGAGCAACAGTTCTCGTTGCTGCACTGGTGGCATTCTTCACCACTCTTTCTTTGGTCGAGGTTCTGGAGCGTGATTTCTTGCCAGCAATCTTATTGCTCACGTAAGTGCCGAGGATAGCCGCGAAGGTAGAGGTGACTGCTGTCATGATAGCCTTCAGCACCTTGCCCATGATGCCAGATGACTTTGAGGTCTTCCCAGCCTTAGGTTCCTCTCTCTCGTCTTCGTTCCCGTTCCCGTTCCCGTTATCGTTCTTGCGCTCCTGTTGGTGCTCAGGCGCTTCGCGGAGCCCGTTATCGTTCCCGTTCCCGTTCAAAAGCTCCTCAAACGCACTCTCCCTGTCCACTGGGGTGTCATACTTGCCGTATATGCGGCTTTGCTTTATGATGTCCAGTCGCTGTCCTTCAGTTATGGCTCCTATCTGTGACAGAGGGAAGAGTATCTTTGCCCTTTCCACTACGGCTGGTGCACCCTTCTCATCGAGGAAGCTCACCAGTGCCTCGCCCGTCTCCAGATTCATTATCGCCTCGTCGGTCTTGAATGCAGGGTTAGGACGGAACGTGTCAGCAGCTGTCTTCACAGCCTTCTGGTCCTTTGGCGTGTAAGCCCTCAGGGCATGCTGCACACGGTTGCCCAACTGTCCCAGTATGTTCTCTGGAATGTCCGTCGGACTCTGTGTGATGAAGTATATGCCCACGCCCTTTGAGCGTATGAGGCGGATTACCTGTTCTATCTTGTCGAGCAGAGCCTTCGATGTGCCCTCAAAGAGCATGTGAGCCTCGTCAAAGAAGAACACCAGTTTCGGTTTGTCCATATCGCCCACCTCAGGCAGGGTAGAGTAGAGCTCGCTCAGCAGCCACAGCAGGAAGGTAGAGTATAGCTTTGGCTGCATCATCAGTTTGTCAGCCGCCAATACGTTCATTATGCCCTTGCCGTCCTCAGTCTGCATCAGGTCGTAGATGTCGAATGACGGTTCGCCAAAGAACTTGTCGGCCCCCTGGTTCTCCAGTTGCAGCAAGGCACGCTGAATAGCTCCCACTGATGCTGATGATATATTGCCGTATTTCGTAGTGTATTCCTTAGCATTCTTTGACACCCAGTCCAGCATCGCGCGCAGGTCCTTAATATCTATGAGCAGCAGACCGCGCTCGTCGGCTATGCGGAACACTATGTTCAGCACTCCGTCCTGCGTCTCGTTCAGGTCCATCAGTCGTGACAGCAGCTGTGGTCCCATCTGCGATATGGTGGCACGCATAGGGTGTCCCTGTTCGCCATAGACGTCGAAGAAACGCACTGGGCATGCCTGGAACTCGGGGTTCCCGATACCAAACTCAGGCATGCGTTTTTCTATGAATCCGCTCAGTTTGCCAGCCTGCGATATGCCGCTCAGGTCGCCCTTCATGTCGGCCATGAAGCAAGGCACCCCTGCCTGTGAGAATGTCTCAGCCATCACCTGCAGTGTCACCGTCTTACCCGTGCCCGTAGCACCAGCTATCAGTCCGTGACGGTTAGCCATCTTGCCAGTAATGCTCAGCGCTCCGTTCCAGTTCCCGTTCCCGTTGACATGGGCTATGTATAGCCCTCTCTCTTTGTCGTACATAATTGCGTAGATATTACTTAGGTTATAATCTATGTGCAAAGGTACGAAAACGGAAGCAAATCACAAAATAATCTTGTTTATTTTTTTGTATTATTTTACATACATCATCAGTCCTCTCTTCACTATGTATGCTTTCAGGGTGTTTCTTGTCACTTCGCAAAACCTTGCTATCGATGACAATGATACATTTTTCTTTAGTAGACGTATAATCATGTTTTCCTTGCAATAAAGTTTGTGACTCTCCACTTTAGTCTTGCTACCCTTGGGTCTGCCCAAGGGTACTCCTTCTAACTTCTTGCGAGCTAGAGCCTCCTTAGTACGCTGACTTATCAAGTTGCGCTCTATTTCTGCTGATAGTCCGAAGGCAAACGCCAACACCTTGCTCTGTATGTCGTCGCCCAATCGGTAGTTGTCTTTGATGGTCCACACTCGGCACTCCTTATTCATGCATATGTTCAGTATCTCCATAATCATAAACAGGTTTCTACCCAGTCTCGACAGTTCGCTGCATATTATGGTGTCGTCCTTTTTCACCTTCCTCAGCAGAAATCCCAACATACGCTTATCATAGCTCTTCGTTCCGCTGATGGTTTCCTCTATCCAGTCGTCCACCGCTATGTGCTCACTCTTGCAGAACCTGTTTATCTCATATCGCTGGTTCTCTACCGTCTGTTTGTCGCTACTCACTCTGATGTATCCGTAAATCATTTTCTTTATGTGTTTTATGGTTCATAATGTTGTTCTGGTAATATACAAAATACATTTCATATTGGCAATAGGTTAGTCACATTTTATTTTTCCCAATATTGGAAAAGTCAACCTTTTTTAGGAAAAGACACACACGGCGAGCGATGTGACATCTTGTCTGTATTTGGCGACAAAGTGACACAAACGGGGCATAGGCACGCTTGTTGCGATATGGTTGGGTGAAAAGATTCAGTAATGATTCTTTAAACAAACATAGTTTAACAACAAAAAAATAGGAGGTATTAATTATGTTACCAGTAATGTTTAAAAACAGTTGGTTCCCAACAGTATTTGATGATTTCCTGAACACAGATTTTATGCCTCGTGCTAACACTACGGCACCTGCAGTAAACGTGAAGGAGAGTAAGGATGCATACACCATGGAGGTGGCTGCACCAGGCATCAAGAAGGAGTATTGCCGAGTAAGCATCAACAATGACGGCAACCTCAGCGTGGCAATAGAGAACAAGGCTGAGCACAAGCATGAAGACAAGCAGCACCACTACCTGCGTAGGGAGTTCTCATACACCAACTACGAGCAGAACTACACCCTGCCTGATGATGTGGAGAAGGACAAGATAGCAGCCAAGGTGGAGGACGGCATACTGACCATCACTATGCCTAAGCTCGCAAAGCAGGAAACTGCTACCAAGGCTATCGAGATACTGTAAGCAACCCCATGGGCTTACATGCCTCAAGAGTAATCAGAGGTCTGACGGAGTGATTCGCCAGACCTCTTTTTCTATGCTGGCAACAGGAGGCTTGTAGCCTACATTTTTTTACTTTTTTTTACAAAAAGTGTGTGATATAGATTTTTTTTTATAACTTTGCCCCCGTAAACCGATAAACTAAAACATAAACACTACCAGAAAAATCATGATCGAGAAGGAACTGAGAGATAGCATTATAGCGATGGTGCACACTGAAGTGGTGCCTGCCATAGGGTGCACCGAACCGATGTGTGTGGCGCTATGCACTGCCAAGGCTACGGAGAAGTTGGGATGCCGACCAGAGCGCATAGAGGCTCTGCTGAGTGCCAATATACTGAAGAATGCCATGGGGGTGGGAATACCTGGTACAGGAATGCTGGGTCTGCCTATAGCCATAGCCTTAGGTGCCATAATAGGCAGGAGCGACTATCAGCTGGAGGTGCTGAAAGACCTGACCCCCGAAACGCTGGAAGAAGGCAAGAGGTTTATAGCCGAGGACCGCATCTCGATAAAGAGAAAGGAGGGCATCAGCGAAAAACTATACGTGGAAATTATCTGCTCTGCTGGCAGCAAACAGGCTTCAGCAGTGATAGCTGGAGGGCACACGAGGTTCGTGGATCAGTGCACAGTTCACAGTTCACAGTTCACAGTTCAAGGGGGGCAAGTTAAGGATGCTAATGATACTACGGTTCCGCTGAACCTGAGGCTGGTGTACGACTTTGCTACTACGGCACCGCTGGAGGAGATAAGCTTCATAATGGAGGCGCGAACATATAATATGAATGCTGCGCGCGAGGCACTGAAGGGCAACTACGGCCATAACTTAGGCAAGAGCATTGAGCGACCTCTGTCGAAGGGCATATTCGGCGACAGCATATATTGCCACATCATATCACGAACGGCATCAGCATGCGACGCGCGTATGGGTGGGGCTATGATACCAGTGATGTCGAACAGCGGCAGTGGTAACCAGGGCATCTGTGCCACGAACCCCGTGTGCGTATATGCCAAGGAGAATGAGAATACCGAGGAGGAACTGATTCGTGCCCTGATGCTCAGTCACCTGACGGCGATATACATAAAGCAGTCGTTGGGCAAACTCTCAGCGCTGTGCGGCTGTGTGGTGGCGAGCATAGGCAGCAGTTGTGGTATAACATACCTGATGGGTGGCGATTACGAGCGCATCTGCTCAGCAGTGAAGAATATGGTGGCAAACCTGACTGGTATGATATGCGACGGAGCCAAACCTTCATGTTCGCTGAAGATAACCTCAGGAGTATCCACCGCCCTGCTCTCAGCCCTGCTGGCTATGGAAGGCAAGTGCGTGAGTTCGTCAGAGGGCATAGTGGATGACGATGTGGACAGGAGCATACACAACCTGACCAGCATAGGTGCTGACGCGATGTGTAAGACAGACGATATGATTCTTAATATCATGACAACAAAAGAAAAGAAATAAAAGGACAGACTGTTATGGGTTCATTTTCATCAAAAATTGGTGTGTTGCTGGCTGCTGCTGGCAGTGCCGTGGGTTTGGGTAGTATATGGAAGTTTCCTTACGTGGTAGGCGAGAACGGCGGTGGCGCGTTCATCATACTCTATGTGGTGTGCTCGCTGATATTCGGACTGCCTCTGGTGATAAACGAATTCATGATAGGCAAACTGTCGGGCAAGAGCGCATACGGCGCATACAGGACGCTGAGCGGCAATAGCCACTGGCAGTGGCTGTCGTGGGTTACGTTTGTGACGGTCACTCTGCTCACGAGTTTCTATTTCGTGGTTACGGGATGGTGTTTCTACTACATGGTGGAGGCAGCGATGAACACCTTTGCAGGAATGAATGCCGAGGGACTGACCGACTTTTTCGAGGCTTTTGAGCATAAGGCTCCCACGATGATAGGCTATGCCATAGTGGCGATAGTGCTGACGGCGGCTGTGTTGTGGTTTGAGGTGAACAAGGGTATCGAGCGACTGAGCAAGATACTGATGCCTTTGCTGTTCATTATGCTGATAGTGATGGCTGTACACATGGTGTTCCTTGACGGTGGAACGACGGGATTGCGATTCCTGTTTGAGCCAGACTTCTCGAAACTCACCCCGAAGGTGATACTCGAGGCTGTGGGACTGAGTTTCTTCACCCTGTCAATAGGTCTGGGCATACTCATCACCTATGGAGGATATATGCCAAAGGAACAGGGTGAGACAATGGACTCTAAGGAAGAGGAAGTGGTGACAACCTCAATACAGATGATAGCACTTGTTATCTTCGTATCGCTGTTGGCTGGCATGATAGTATTCCCAGCTGTGTTTGCCTACGGATTCAGTCCTGCTGAAGGACCACAGCTGACCTTCGTCACCTTGCCTGCAGTGTTTCAGAATATGTTCTGTCCCACACTGACCAGTGTGGCATTCTTTGCCCTGATGTGTGTGGCAGCCATCACCTCAACCATCTCGCTGATGGAGGTAATGGTGGCATTCGTGAAAGAGGCATCAGAAGACACCGAGCGACCTCTCAACCGTCATCAGAGTGTGATGGTGGTGGCTGTGATACAGTTTGTCACCAATTCGCTGTGCATACTCTCTATGACGGGCGCAGTAAAGGAGTTTACGGTGATGGGTCAGGACTTCTTTGAAGCTGCCAATAACCTCACCACTGACTATCTCATACCGCTCTGCGCCATGGCTACATCGCTGTTCACGGGATGGTTTGTGCCTAAGGCGAGGTATCAGGGTTCAGGCATGGTGCCATTCATCCACTTGATGATTCTGCGTTGGGTGGTGCCTATCGTCATTCTCATCATTTTCATTGAGGCAAGAATCTAAACAAGTACAAGGTGACAAGGTACAAGGTACACTATATATAAATAAGGTGTAACGAAAAAAAATAACAAATTTTTTAATTTTTTTGCAAAAATATTTGGAAGATAGAAAAAGAATACTTATCTTTGCACCAACAACTTATTGTTTAACAAACTTAAAAAAGTCTAAAGTATTATGAAAAAGATTATGATGACGCTCGTTATGGCTGTAGCAGCTATAGCAGCAAGTGCACAGAACAACACATTGCGTGAACCTGGTACTATATCTATCCAGCCTAAGGTCGGTATCGGCATCGGCTATCTGTCAGGATCATGGACAGATCAAGTAATTGGTAAAGACAATAAGGCTAAGGTAGGTATCGTAGCTGGAGTAGAAGGTGAATACTACATCAACAACTGGCTCGGTGTAGCTGCAGGTGTTAACTTCGCTCAGCAGGGTTGGAAAGCAACAAAACCTAGTCGGACTGGTGACGTTGACTACAAGGCAAAGCTTAACTACCTCAACATCCCTATCGTAGCTGATTTCTATGTTCTTCCTGGTTTCGCCCTGAAGACTGGTATGCAGTTCGGTTTCCTCGCAAGTGCTAAAATGGACGGTGAAGACGTTAAGGATAAGGCTAAGAAGTTCAACTTCTCTATCCCAGTAGGTCTTTCTTACGAGTACAAGAACGTGGTGCTTGACCTGCGCTACAACATCTCTGTAACAAAGGTTAATAAGGAGCCTGATAACGATGACAACAAGTGGCGTAGCGACCTGCTCCAGATCACCTTGGGTTACAAGTTTGACCTGAAATAAGAGAGTAGTAAAGAAATAACCTATAAATCGTAATAACAAGGCTGCAGGCAGTGAAAACTGCTTGCAGTCTTTTTTGTAGTTCAAGTCGCGCTAAAGCGCTGGTTCAAAGAGTTCAATGTGGGTGCAGTATAGTTAATTATAGTTAAAACGTTCGATATTTGATAGAAAAAACGTAATTTTGAAGGAGTTTTAGAAAAATAACGTTGACCATGATGAAATCTGATATTACTTTTGATGGCATGCGCCATGCTATAGGTGCCGTATTAGGTCCGCTGAGCATGGTGGTGATATGCCTGATAACTATACCTGGAATGGAGCCTGCACAGCAGAAGCTGCTGGCGGTGATGGCGTGGACGGCAATATGGTGGATATGTGAGCCAGTGCCCATACCAGTGACGTCGTTGTTAGGTCCTACGCTGTGTGTGCTGATGGACATAGCTCCGATGAAGGATGTGTTCAGTGCGTTTGCCAATCCGATGATTTTTCTTTTTATGGGTGGCTTTATGCTTGCCAAGGCTATGATGGTAAACGGACTGGATAAGAGGATAGCTTACGGAATAATGTCGATGAAGTGGGTGGGCGATTCGCCAAAGCGCATTTTCATCGCAATGGGTGTGGCATGTATGCTGTGCTCAGGATGGATAAGCAATACGGCTACGGCGGCTATGATGTTCCCTATATCATTAGGACTGCTTGAGGCTATCCGCGAAATGATGGCGACAAACGGCAAGGTGATAGACCTGAAGAACTATAAGTATGCCACAGGACTGATGCTGATGACGGCATACGCTTGTTCTATCGGTGGTGTGCTGACACCTATCGGTACTCCTCCTAACCTGATCATGATGGGTTTCTTGGAAACACTGGCACCTAATGCTCCGAGTATCAGTTTCTTTGACTGGATGATATGGGGCTTTGTGGCTATGGTAGGTTATTTCGTTATAGCCTATGCAGTGTTGTGGCGCATGTTCCCTGCTGACGTGAAGCGCATAGAGGGTGCCCATGAATTTATAGAGAAGCACAGAAAAGCACTTGGCAAATGGAACAGAGCCCAGGTGAACACCATGATAGCCTTCATGGCAGCTGTAGCGATGTGGGTGACTCCTGGCATACTGAGTATGATATTAGGAAGCAAATCAGAGATAGTAAAGGCTTTCACGGAATACATGCCTGAGGAACTGGTGGCAATGATTGGTGGACTGCTATTATTCCTGTTGCCTGTGGATATTAAGCAGGGCAAGATGACCATGACATGGAAGGATGGTGTGGAAGGAATAGAGTGGGGCACGTTGCTGCTATTCGGTGGAGGACTGGCTATGGGCAGTCTGATGTACACCACAGGACTATCCACATGGGTAGGCGCAGGATTAAGAGAACTGATGGGTGGCAACCCAAGCGAATTGGTGTTCGTTACGGTGTTCTGCGTAGCAGGTCTGCTGATTTCAGAACTCACCTCGCACACTGCTGCTACCAACCTGCTGGCTCCGATAGCTATCAGTACGGCACTGTCAATGGGAATGAATCCGATACCTGTTGCTGTAGGTCTGGCTCTTGCTGCATCACTCGGATTTATGATGCCTGTATCTACTCCTCCTAATGCTATAGTATATGCCTCTGGCTATATTCCTATAACAAAAATGATTAAGTCAGGTGCCCTGATAGACCTCTTCGGCATCGTGGTAGTCACTGTGCCAGTGTTACTGCTGATAGTTAAGTTGGTAATGGGATAAAGTGAAGAAAAAGAAACTGAACATACGCGACATGTGGAAGAAACTGCAGGTGCTGATGAGAGAGCACCTCAGTCTGACGGCGATAATCGCTGCAGCACTGATGCTGCAGATGACTATGGCTGTGATGTCATATCTGGCACAGAGCTTTGTCCAGGCATCGATGGAGCGCACGGTGGACAAGGAGATGAATGCCATCAACCTGGGCATACGCAGCAAACTGGGTAAGGTGGAAGTGACCGCGTATAACATGGCTTGGCAGGTTGGCGACCTGCTTGCTGATCCAGCCGATATTGAAGACTTTACTCGTAAGGTGGTGGAGCATAACCATCCGTTTATTGGTTGTGGCGTTGCCTTCCTGCCTGGCTACTATAAAGAGAAGCCGAAATATTATGAGCCCTACAGTACCAGAAGATACCTGACGGGCACGGAAACAGAAAAAGATACCGTCATAACGAAAGATTTAGGGAGAGATGATGAGGACAATACGAAAGATGAGTATTACGTATTCCCTATAGTCTGGAAACGTGCACACTGGAGTGAACCATACGTAGATACCGATGGAGCCAATGACACGATAACGACATATTCGGTGCCAGTGACAGACAGCACGGGAAAGACAGTTGCAGCAGTGTATGTGGATATACCGCTGGATTGGCTCAACGACGTGATGGAGGAGTCGAGAGTGTATAAAACCACCCAGCGATTCATATTGTCACGTAAGGGCAACCTGCTGGCTGGCGAGGACTGCGAGACACTGCAACAGGCAAGGAAGAAACTGAATGCAGACTCAAACAAGACAGGTTACAGCACGATGAAGGATGAGAATGGCGAAAAGCAACATGTGTTCTACCATCCTATAGGAGGTGAGACAGACTGGGTGCTCATCAGTGTGAATGACGACAGCGAGGTGTTTGGTCATCTGCGTTCAGTGCGTATATGGTTGCTATCTATGGTGCTGGTAGGTATGGGACTGCTGGCATTCATAGTGATACGTGTGGGCAAGCATCTGGAGAGTCTGCGCGAGGTGAACGCCGAGAAAGAGCGTACGCTGAGCGAACTGCGAGTGGCAAGTAAGATACAACAGAGTATGTTGCCAGATGACCACCTGTTACATAAAGAGGTGAATATATATGGTTCGCTGCATCCTGCTATGGAGGTGGGTGGCGACCTGTTCGACTACGTGATAAGAGACGGCAAACTGTTCTTCTGCATAGGCGATGTGAGCGGAAAGGGCGCTCCAGCAGCAATGATGATGGCTGTGATACACACCATGTTCAGAGACTTCTCTGCCCATGAGAATAACCCTGCACGCATAATGAAGAGCATAAACATAGGTTCATGCAGAAACAACAAGACCAACATGTTTACTACCCTGTTCCTGGGTGTGCTCGACCTGCCTACAGGTTATCTGCGCTATTGTAACGCTGGACACGAGATACCATTCGTGATAGATGACGGAAAGATGACACCTCTGCCTACTGTTGCCAATCTGCCAGTGGGAGCCTTTGAAGACTCGGAATACCAGTTGCAGGAGACGAAACTGAACCCTGAGAGCACCCTGTTCATGTACACCGACGGAGTGACTGAGGCAAAGAATGCCTTAAGAGAGCAGTTTGGTATGCAGAGGGTGGAGGATGTGCTAAGGCAGTGTGCGCAAGCCAACATGATGCCACAGCAGATTCTGGAAACCTTCAATGAGAGGGTGCACCAGTTTGTGAGTGGCTATCACCAGAGCGACGATATCACTATGCTCGCCATACGCTATCAGGCACAGAGTTTCGACAGCAAACTGACAGAGACTCTGATACTGAAGAACAATGTGAAGGAAGTGGTGAAACTGACGGCTTTCATTAAGCAGGTGACGGAACAGTTGCAGATAGAAAAGGGACTTGCCTCACAACTGAGACTGGCGGTGGAGGAAGCAGTGGTGAACGTGATAGACTATGCTTATCCTGCAGAAAAAGAGGGCGACATAGAGGTGAGAGTGATGTCGGACGGCAGCATAATAAAGTTCGTTATCATCGACTCAGGAGGTGCCTTTGACCCAACAGCAAGGGAGAAGGCTGACATCACACTGTCAGCAGAAGACCGCCAGATAGGCGGACTGGGCTTATTGCTGGTGCGCGAACTGATGGACTCCATAAACTATGAGCGTGAGGGTGGTAAGAACATTCTGACGCTGATGAAGAAGATAAATGATAAATAATAAATGATAAATTATAAAGAATAAATAAAGATGGATACTACACTTAAAGAAATTGACGGCAAATATGTTGCCACATTAGAAGGTGAAATGGATACAGCAGCAGCTGTAAAAGTGGAAGAGGTTCTGAAACCCCTGTATGACACCTCAGGTAAGGATGTGATAATAGAATGTGAGAAGCTGGAGTATATAGCTTCGAGCGGACTGCGTATATTGCTCGGCATACTGAAAGCAGCAAAGGCAAGTGGCAGCAAGGTGACACTGCGAGGCGTAAACAAAGAGATAAAGAATGTATTTACGCTGACGGGATTCATCAATCTGTTTGAGTTTGAATAATTCAGACACATTACCACTACAACAACAATCACAACCACCTAAAAAAATCCTTAGTCATGAAGACATCTGCACCTTTAACTAAAACCCAGTATGGCATATATGTAGAGTGCGTTCAGCACTTGGGAGAATATCGTTATAATATAACTTATTTATATACGCTTGATGGCAGTCTGGATGAAGAAAAACTGAAAGCGTCTATAGAGTCCGTTGTGGCTGCACATCCTACGTTGTTTACCCGTATAGAGCTGAACGAACAAGGCGAACCAGTGCAAAGCATTGACGATACGGAGACATTCAGTCTGGAGGTGGAGCATATCACCGATATCGAAGAAGAAAAGAAGGTAATGGTATTGCCGTTTGATATATATAACGACAGGCTATTCCGTATGCGACTGCTAAAGGACAGCAAGCATTTCTATCTCCTTGTTGATATTCACCATATCATTGGCGATGGCACAACACTGAAGGTTATTCTCAACGATATTGATGCTGCCTATGGTGGTAATGTTTTGGAAAAAGAGGGAAAGACTCTGGCAGACGTTGTACGTGAGGAAACAGAAATGCGTGAAACACCAGCCTTTGAGGAGTCTAAGCAGTGGTATGCCCAGAACTTCGACTGCAGCGACACCTTCAGCCAACTGATTCCCGACTTGGAAGGGACGGAGAAAGAAATCGGTTTGCTTAGGCGAAAGATGAGTGTCAGCCTCGAGGCTATCGATGCCTTCTGTAAGAAGCACGGCATCTTCAAGAGTACCTTCTTCACTGGGGTGTACAGCTACCTGTTGGCTAAATATAACAATGATCAGGAGGCGCTGTTCAGCACTGTATATAGCGGTCGTACAGACAAACAATTGGCACGTACTGTTGCCATGTTGGTGAAAACGGTTCCTGTATATGCGAAATTCACCAATGACACTACGGTGCTTGATTTCCTAAAGGCTGGAGAAGAGCAGATGAAGGGGTGCAGAGAGCATGAAACCTATTCATACATGGAAGTGGTAAGTGACCTGAAGTTGCAGATAGGTTCCTTCTTCGCCTGGCACGGAATGGTGTGGGACAATGTAGAGATAAACGGCAAGCCGACAAAGGCTGAGAAAATAGACCATACGACACTGGAAGTGCCTCTCTATGCTAATGCAGCTATTATAGACGGTCATTGTTATGTGAATGCAGAGTACGAGACAGATGTCTATTCCGAGCAGCTGATAGGTCAGTTCTTAGAGAGCTACGAGGCTGTGGTTGAGGGTTTCCTCAATGAGGAATATCTGCGCGACATCAGCATAGCTACAAAGTCACAGGTGGAACTGCTCGACAGCTTCAATAATAACGATGTGCCTTATGACGACACCCAGACCATAGTGTCACTGTTCTGTCAGCAGGCAAAGGCTACACCAGACAACATAGCAGTAGTCTTTAAGGATAAGAAATACACCTATCAAGAGGTTGACGAAATATCAGACCGCATAGCTGCCTACATAGTGGCAAAGGGACTTGAGAACGAGGATGTGGTGTCAGTGCTTATCCCACGTTGCGAATGGATGGCTATTGCCTCTCTTGGTGTGCTCAAGGCAGGTTGTGCCTATCAGCCTCTCGACCCAAGCTATCCTAAGGAGCGACTGAACTTCATGATGCAGGATGCTGGCGCTAAGTTGCTGATAGCCGACGAGGAACTGCGTGACATAGTGGATGAGTATAAGGGCGATGTGCTCCTGACCAAGGATATTGAGAAACTTCCTTCCCTGACTGAGGAAAGCAGATCTCAATTATCAATTATCAATTGTCAATTAAAGCCCGAAGGGCTGTTCATAATGCTCTACACCTCAGGCTCTACTGGTGTGCCTAAGGGTTGCCAGTTAGAGCATAAGAATATAGTCAGCTTCTGTCACTGGTATCAGCGCTACTACGACCTCAAACCTGAGCATAATGTGGCTGCTTACGCCAGCTATGGCTTCGATGCCTGCATGATGGATTTGTACCCTGCACTTACTTGTGGCGCATCAGTATATATCATTCCTGAGGAACTACGCTTAGACCTCATAGCACTGAACGAATACTTTGAGCAAAACAACATCACCCATTCGTTTATGACCACACAGGTGGGTTATCAGTTTGCTACCAGCATTGAGAACCACTCGCTGAAGCATCTCTCCGTTGGTGGTGAGAAACTGGCTACACTCGTTCCACCAACTAATTATCTGTTCCATAACGGCTATGGACCTACGGAGTGCACCATCTTCACTACCACTTATCCTGTTGACAAGACTCTGAAGGAGATACCTATCGGCAAACCTACTGACAATACACATCTTTATATTGTTGACCCTCAGGGGCATCGTGTGCCTGTAGGTGCAGCAGGAGAGCTGTGGATTAGCGGTCCGCAGGTGAGTCGTGGCTACCTTAACCGTCCTGATAAGACAGCAGAAGTCTATATCGTCAACCCGTTCTCTGCTGACGAGAGGTATGCTCGCGTTTATCGCTCAGGCGACATAGTCCGTTATCTGCCTGATGGCATCATCCAGTTTGTGGGCAGAAAGGACGGTCAGGTGAAGATTCGTGGCTTCCGCATCGAGTTGAAAGAGGTAGAGGTTGTCATTCGTCAGTTCCCAGGCATAAAGGATGCTACGGTGCAGGCTTTTGACGAAGATGGTGGTGGAAAGTTTATTGCTGCCTATATCGTCAGCGACGAGCAGGTTGACATCGAGGCTCTTAATAACTTCATCCTCGAGGAGAAACCGCCTTACATGGTTCCAGCCGTTACTATGCAGATAGACGCTATACCGCTGAACCAGAACCAGAAGGTGAACAAGAAAGCGCTGCCTGCTCCTGTTAAGCCTGTTGCTGATTCTCAGCCACAGTCTCAGGCTCCGCTGAATGTTCTGGAGCAGGAGATACACGATATCATTGCTGAGATTATCAATACCGAGGACTTTGGTGTTACTACGGTGCTGGGCTATGTGGGACTGACATCTATCATGTCCATTAAGCTCGCCATACAGATAAACAAGCGCTTCGGCGTGACGCTGAACTCCAAGGCACTGGCTAAGACGGGTAGTGTGCAGAGCATAGAAAATGAGATACTGAAGGCTCTGTTGAGCGGAGGTGCTGCCAAGCAGGAGTCTGCTGCTGAGGTGAAGCATGCTGACATGAGCAATATTCCGTTGTCATACGCCCAGATGGGTGTATATGTGGATTGCATGAAACAGCCCACATCAACGGTGTATAACATCCCTGCAACAATACGTTTCCCAAAGGGAACAGATGTTCAGCTGTTTAAGAAGTCTGTAGAGACCGTCATCAAGTCCCACCCTCAGTTCCACGTGCATTTCGACAGTCAGGAAGGCGAAATCATACAGATAGTTGATGCTAACCAGCCTGTTGTGATTGAGCAAAGCCAGATAGGCGAAGCCGAAATAAAGAAATACATGGTGGAGTTCGTCAAGCCGTTTAACCTGAGACAGGGACCTCTGTATCGCATGGAGATTGTCACTACTGAAGAGAATGTATATCTCCTGGCTGATGTGCATCATCTGATATTCGACGGTGCTTCGTTTGACCTGTTCCTGAATCAGTTGTGTGACTTGATGAACGGCAGGAAGATAGAGCCAGAGAGCTTTACCTATGCTGACTTTGTGGCTGCACAGAAAACTGCAGAGAATAGTGAGGAATATGCTGAAGCACGCGATTTCTTCCAGGAGCGATTGGGCAAGATAGAGGGTGTTACGGAAGTACCTTCTGACCTTACCAATCCTAAGGAGCAGGGTGTAGTGGAGACTTTGTACTGCCCATTAGATTTCGCTGAAATCGACAACTTCTGCCGTCAGAGGAATATCTCTCCAGCTCATCATCTTCTGGCTGCTACGTTCTATGCTCTGTCACGCTTCACCAACAACGAGCAGCTGTGCATCACAACCATCAGCAACGGACGTTCCGACCTGCGCATCAGCAACACCGTGGGTATGTTTGTAAACACGTTGGCACTGAGCGCTTTCATTGAGGAGCAAAGTGTGATGGAGTTCCTCAACGAGACCAGCAAGAACTTCGACGAGACATTGCGTCATGAGAGTTATCCGTTTGCACGTATTGCCTCCGACTACGACCTTTCGGCTGAGATAATGTTCGCTTACCAGATGGGTGTCATAGAGGGACATGAGTACAACGGACAGCCTGTGACTATGGAACTGTTCGAGTCTGATGCACCAAAGTTCCGCATCGCATTCTACATTGAGAATGACCCTATGGGAAAGCCAAGCATCTGTCTGCAATATGATAACGGACGCTACAGCAAGGGGCTGATGCAGTCTTTGGCACAGTCCATTAGCAACGCTGCGAATGCCTTCATGAGTAATCCTGATGCCCAGCTGAAGACTGTTTCGCTGCTTGATGACAATCAGGTTACTCTGCTCGACAGTTTCAACCAGACCGATGTGGCTTATGACAATACGCAGACCATCGTTTCGCTGTTCCGTCAGCAGGTGGAAAAAGTGCCTGACAACATCGCTGTGGTTTATCACGATGTGCGACTGACCTACAAGCAGGTGGATGAGGTGTCTGACAGAATTGCTGCATATCTTGTTCAGCAGGGACTGAAAAGCGAGGATGTGGTGTCTATCCTCATTCCTCGTAGCGAGTGGATGGTGGTTGCCTCGCTTGGTGTGCTCAAGGCAGGTTGTGCCTATCAGCCTCTCGACCCGAGCTATCCTAAGGAGCGCCTGAACTTCATGATGCAGGATGCTGGCGCTAAGTTGCTGATAGCCGACGAGGAACTGCGTGACATAGTGGATGAGTACAAGGGCGATGTGCTGCTGACCAAGGATATAGAGCAACTTCCTGCCCTGACTGAGGAAAGCAGATCTCAATTATCAATTATCAATTGTCAATTAAAGCCCGAAGGGCTGTTCATCATGCTCTACACCTCTGGTTCTACTGGTGTGCCTAAGGGCTGTCAGTTGGAGCATGGCAACCTCGTGTGCTTCTGTCACTGGTATCAGCGCTATTATGAGTTGACGGCTGACAGTCATGTGGCTGCTTACGCCAGCTATGGCTTTGATGCCTGCATGATGGATATGTACCCAGCACTCACCTGTGGTGCTACGGTATATATAATAGGTGAAGACATCCGTCTGAACCTGCCTGACCTCAACGACTACTACAATGCCAACAACATTACTCACTCGTTTATCACTACTCAGGTGGGTTATCAGTTTGCTACTAATGTGGACAACCACTCACTGAAGCATCTCTCAGTTGGTGGTGAGAAACTCTCGGCTATCCAACCGCCTAAGAACTACAACCTGCATAACGGCTACGGACCTACGGAGTGTACTATCTTTACGACTACTTATCTGGTGAAGGACTACGAGCAGGATATTCCTATCGGCAAACCGCTCGACAATATGCGCCTTTACATTGTTGATAAGCAGTTCAACCGTCTTCCTCTGGGTGCTACGGGTGAGTTGTGGGTTAGTGGTCCGCAGGTCAGTCGTGGCTACCTTAACCGTCCTGATAAGACAGCTGAGGTCTATATCGCTAATCCGTTCTCTGATGACGAGAAATACTCTCGCGTCTATCGCTCAGGCGACATCGTGCGCTATCTGCCTGACGGCAACATACAGTTCGTGGGTCGCCGCGACGGTCAGGTGAAGATTCGTGGCTTCCGCATTGAGATGAAGGAGGTAGAGGCTGTGATTCGCGAATACCCTGGCATCAAGGATGTTACCGTGCAGGCATTCGACTATGACAATGGCGGTAAGTTTATTGCTGCCTATATCGTCAGCGATGAGCAGGTTGACATCAAGGAACTGAATGCCTTCATCGGCAAGCAGAAGCCGCCATACATGATTCCTGCTGCTACGATGCAGATTGACAGTATTCCGCTGAACCAGAACCAGAAGGTGAACAAGAAGGCTCTGCCTGCTCCTGTCATTCAGGCTGCTGACCACGAGTATGTGGAGCCTGCCAACGATACCGAGAAACTCTTCTGTGGTATCTTCTCTGAGGTATTGTCTGTGGACAAGATTGGTGCTACCGACAACTTCTTCGAACTTGGCGGAACATCGCTCATGGTTACTAAGGTAATAATCGAGGCCGACAAGGCTGGTCACCATGTGGCTTACGGCGAAGTGTTCACACATCCTACACCACGCCTGTTGGCACAGCTTGTGACGGGTGAGACTCCTGTGGAGAATACTGACGACGAGGTGACTAACTTCGACTATTCAGGCATCAATGCCATCCTGCAGCAGAATAGGGTAGAGACCTTCGTCAAGGGCGAGCGCCAGCAGTTGGGCAACGTGCTCCTCACAGGTGCTACAGGTTATCTGGGCATCCATGTGCTGCGCGAGCTCATTGATTCTGATGCTCCTACCATCACCTGCCTCGTGCGTGAGCAAGATCAGGAGGGTGCTGAGCGCCGACTGAAGAATCTATTGTTCTACTATTTCGAGACTTCGTTCAAGGAACTATTCGGCACCCGCCTCTTCGTCGTCAATGGCGATGTGACACAAGACCTCAATGAAATTGTCAATTGTCAATTGTCAACTGTCAATTCCATTGACACCGTCTTCAACTGTGCTGCCAATGTGAAGCACTTCTCTAAGACTACAGACATTGAGGATGTGAATATCGGTGGAGCCAAGCGTTGTGTGGAGTTCTGTGTGAAGACAGGAGCCAAACTGATACACATATCTACGACCTCTGTAGGCGAGGTATGGGTGATTCGCAATAATGGTGAAGAAGTGCCGACACTCGATGAGCGCAAGTTCTGGTTCGGACAGTTCCTCGACAACCGTTATATCCACTCCAAGTTCCTTGCAGAAAGAATTGTTCTCGATGCCGTTGCCCATCATGGACTCAATGCTAAGGTTATGCGTGTGGGTAATCTGGCACCTCGTAGCTACGATGGTGAGTTCCAGGCTAACTTCAACAGTAACAGTTACATGGGTCGCCTCAAGGTGTTCAACACACTCGGTTGCTGTCCTTATGACAACTACGACGAACTCACCGAGATGTCTCCTATCAACGAGACAGCAAAGGCTGTGGTGCTCCTTGCATCCACTCCAAAAGAGTGTACCGTCTTCCAACCATTCAATAATCACACAGAACTCTTCGGCGATGTTCTGCAGCTCTTGAGTAAGGTAGGAAAAGAGATACGTTTCGTAGAAAGGGATGAATTCGAGAAAGCCCTTGCTGAGGCTGGACAAGACCCTGAGAAGGCGAAGCTGCTCTCTGCCATGCTTGCCTATCAGGATATGGCTCACGGACAAAAGGCTGTATTCATAGATCGTGACAACCGCTACACCTGTGCCGTGCTCCACCGTCTCGGTTTCCACTGGAGTGACACCGCTTGGGACTATGTGGAGCGTATGCTCACCGCTATCAGTGGCTTCGGCTACTTCGAGACCAAGTAATGTAGAAAATGTATAATAGAAAAAGCACTTGCGAGCAATCGTAAGTGCTTTTCTTGTGCATCCCTCTCACCTTGCAGAAGCATTACCTCTGCATGCAGAAGCATTACTTCTGCATCTAAAAGCATTACTTTTATCTCTAAAAGCATGGCTTTTACAAAAAGAGGAAAAAATCACTAATTTCTAATTTATTAATTTCTAATTTCACGAAAAACCATAAATTTTTCGTGAGCAACCTCACATAGGTCACTTATGTCTCTCTAACCCCAGTGTTTATGAGGATTCCCGATAGTGACCTCTTTCCGAGACAGGTCACTATAAAGGTCACTATAGAGATCACTACAAAGGTCACTACAGACCCCTTCCCTGTCGCTATGCGACATCCCTCCCCGAGAGGGAGGGAAAAGATTACAGACAATTTATGGTAATTTATCTCCTGCCCTCGGGAAGGAGTGCCCACAGGGCGAGGATGGGGTCAAGTGAGGTCTCAAGTGACCTCTAAGTGACCTATCGACAAACATAGGTCACTATCCTCAGCCCAGTATTCATGCGCCTTCCGAGCATTTTAGTGACCTTAGGAGGTATGTTTCCTCTTTCGCTACAATAATGGCATCGTTGCAACAGACTTACTCTTCTCTGAACTCTTTAATCTTATCTCCGAATAACATGTTTATATCTATTTTTAGTCCTTCAGCAAGTTGCCAGCAAGTTACCGGCAAGTTAAACTCAATTATTTATCTTCTTTAATATCAGCAATTTGGCAATATTACAAACTTTATTATTGGTGTTTCGGCAAGTTGCCAGCAAGTTACCGGCAAGTTAAATTTATGCCCCAATTGGGATATACTTCATATAACGAGGAGCTGTATTATCTTGGAAGACCTCGATGCGAGGAGCTGGGAGGCATTGAGCTTCACTAGCTTGCACCATCCTGTTCTTTTATGTTCCTTTTTATGACAATTGATGCCTCTCGTTGTATTGGTTTACAGTAACAAGAGTATAGTTCCTTGTTTTCTATGCGGAATGCACGACTGTCAAATTGCATAACCGCTTTAGCGGGGGTATAGCTTACGGAGAATTGAGTTGAATGGAGTTTCTCTAAGCCGTGAGACTCCATTTCTTGCAGAATTTCTGAACGAACCTCATTGATTTGTTCTTCTATAATTCTTTTTTTATCAAGGAGACTTGCGAGTTTTCGTTCGTATTTGTCAAACCACATTTGACGATTTTGTTTTGAAATAGCTGAATTGTAAGTAACTTTGTCAAATTGGTGAGGTGTTGAAATGCTGCTATCTAATCCCAACTTAATTATTCGAGAACGTATAGCACCTTCGTTGCGTCCAAAGATGCAACACAACTCTTGAATAGAAAGACCTTCTTCTATATGATTTCTAAGTTGCTCGTCATCTTCTGTAGTCCATTTGGCGTAGGCATTGTGATGTTTTTGCTTTTGCTGAGCCATGTACGAAACACCTTTAGTGTTATATGACTCAGTAGAATCTGTCGGGATAATGACCCCTGCTACCAATTTATGGTGCCAGCCTTCAAATTCTAATCCAAGTGAAATTGCTAAATATACATCTGGGATGTCATCATAGCAATTAGGTCTTCTTTTGAACTCATCCAAGAATACTGGATCTGTTATAGGGAAGTCATATTCTATGTCACAATATGTGAACTTCATTCTATTTTTGGACTTCTCTCTGTTCTCATCACGATAAGCACATGCGCAGTCTGGATGGATGAGCATCAAGGAGTAATTGGTCTCTTTCAGTTTTTTAGCAGACACAGCACGCCCTCTGTTGTGGAATATTGATTGGTGCTTGGTGTCAATAAGTTGATCCATTATGCTTGATTCTTGAGAAAAAGAGTCATTACATTGCTCAATACGTGAATAATAAACATTCTCTGTATGCGCTCCGTCTGGACATGAAATAACATCGGTCAACTTTACCACAGAAAGCATCTGAATGCATTCTCCAACATAGTTGGGTATTTCTCCGTATGTTGTTTTGGCAATTGGTCGTATCCATAGTGGTCTGCCATCCTCATTGCGGATAGGTTTCCACTTGCCATTGCTATCGTAAACTATTTCTACTCCAGCAATGCATCGCCCTTTTCGCTTATAGGAGTTTGCCAAGCAAATGAAATACTTATCCATAGGGTCTTATACAAGATGAACAATCTTTACTTCTTCAGCTGACCTTTCCTTCATATATTCAGCCAACAACCGACGGTGACACATCTCAGGTGTCTCTTCGCTACAGAGGAAACAGGAACCATCAAACTGCTTAACGCCATATTTCTTAATGATATCACGCTGCTTCAGCATGGCTGTATATTCTTCAATGTATTGTGGCCAGGTGACAGTTCCTTTATGCCATCTGTCGAGGAGTTCCTTGGTGGGTGCAAAATCTGTAATATGCTTGTACTCTATACTGCATATCTGTTTTACGAGATAGGAAAGGTCTTTCCCTTTTGCAAATCCTGCCAACTGACTTCCATTGCTGATACGGACATCAACAAGTTGCTTGACATGGTTACTCTTCAGCAATTCAAAAAACTGCTCGGCACTTTTCTTCGTGAATCCGATTGTAAATAATGTAATCATAACTATTTCGCTGTTTTAATATTCTTCTTTATTATCATTACCGTCATATTCCGGAACCCAACCTATTTCATGGTTTTTCATGCGATAGGCATCAATACGCTGTTGCTTTTTGTCATAGCCGTCACCAAAATCCAAGAACAAGGAATCTCCCATTTGCCCACCTACAGCCTTTAGCTTATTCCGTTTTACATAATCAAGTATCATCTCCTTCTCCAATTCTTGATGTGACCGAACAATAGGATCACCAGTATCATCATCACGCATGATGTGCTGAACATCCCATCCTAATTCATAAAAATATCTTGCGATGAATGAAAAGCGATGGCATCCCAGAGGGTCTGCTTCTGAACACATGAGAGAAACGCGTCTGTTTTGGTCGAGTGCCTTGTTAAGTCTCTCTGCACCCTTCAAGAAATCAGGGGTGGTTACACCGAGTTCAAAATTGACCTGTGGCTTCATCTCTTTTATGCCTTTCTTGACAAACTCTGTCTCTTTCAGACAATCAGAGCGTCTTGCCCCAAAATGTTTACCAAATGGAACATACAGCACCCCATGCCTGCTGAGCCACGATTTCAAAGTTTCCTCATTAAATTGAGGCGTATATTTGCTATAAGGCATACTCCTGACATCAAGAATGCAATCGATTCGTTGTGACTCCAAAAGCTGAAATAATTCTTCGATGCTTTGGTTTGAATGCCCTACTGAAAATAGTTGTCTTTTATCCATAGTCATTTATGATGCTAAATCAATCACTCCAGCAACCAGTTTATAGTGCCAATCGTAATGGTTAACCCCAAGCGATAAAGTGAGATACAGATCGCCTGTGTTCCTTTGTCCGCAACACCTGGTTCTGGAACGGAGTGCGTTAATATACTTTGTATCAGTCAAAGGGAAATCATATTGTGTCCCGTTATATGAGAACTGAATGCGGTATTTCTCATGACCATAATCGTCATACTGCATAGTGATGACTGGACTTTCCGGCATGATAAACATAAGCGAATAGTTACCATTCTCAAAGACTCCATTAGGAACAGCCTTTCCCCTGTTACCAAAAATCAAAGAATGCCATGTGTCACAAAGGGGGGCGAGGTTTTGGATGTTCTGTCCAAGTCTTCCTACTCTTCTAATAGAGTTAAAATGTACATTTTCACAATGCGCTCCAGTTGGAACGGCATCGGTGACATCTACTGCAAGTATATCAAGCATGGTGAATGAGCCGACGAGATTTTCGGGCAGGCCATTATCTCCATTAGACATCACAGGTCTTATCCAATTGGGGATACCATATTGATTTCTTACAATTGAAATACCAGATGTTGAATTCTGAATTTCAATACCAGCGAGACATCTGCCACCATTTTTGTAGGAGTTGCCCATACAGATAATTTGCTTTTCCATACTCTTTGCTTTTAAATTGTTTTCTGGTGCAAAGATAAGGAGAATATCTGCATTGCACATCAAATCTGCAACATTGCCATGTAAAAATGGCAAAATGGCGTTGAAATCGTTGCAACGTTGTCGAGGGATATGGAAATCACTTATTGTCATACTTAACAATGGGAATGTCCTCACATTCGCAACCACAGTAGGACTTACGAACTCTAACAAAGACTTTCGATTTGTCCAATCGCAAGATGTAGGCATTACCCTCTCTTTCTGGCTTGTACTGGTTGGAATAAGTCAGGTCGGGAATTTCGCTGCTGATCTTGCTCTTCAGATGGGCAATAGTTGGTTTGATGTGTTTGTTGTAGGTTACAGGCAAGCCCTTGATGCGAGAATTGCAGGACTTCACTGCAACTTGGAAATAGATGTCATACTCCCTAGGAGTAAACGTCACCTTCTTCTCGTTGCAGTCGTCAAACTTGAAGGCTACTTGATACCTGCCGGTCTTCATGTCTTGTCCCAAGAATACCAAATCTGGTGCAACTGGCGGAGGAGCAACAAGAAAATCGAAGAGAGCCTTATAGAATCCAAAATACTTGAACTGTCCCTTACTATCGCTGATGGTTATTGATTGACGGATACTGACTTTGCTCTGGTAGAATCCTAGAATGTCATCCACCAAAGTCAGAATACTTGACGAGATGGGAATGCACAAAAATTCTGTATAGTATTGTATATTGCCACCAGCACTATAATACGGAACCACGGACGTTCCTATATTTATAAGGAGTGACGGAGGAGTATTGAGAAGAGCCTTTACTTGCAAACGTTCATAAAGAACATCGCGGAAAAAGTCCACTGTAGTCAAATTGCACAAACGATTATATACCTGTTGGATGAAGCTATTTTCGAGATTAGGTGCCATATAACTGATGACATCCTTGACATATTGCTCATTCATCCCTTGAAACTCTTCCACCATCTTTGGTATAAAGATGAAGTTGAACCCACAGAGTCGTGTAATCGTTACCAACAAGCGAAAGTGATGTTTCAATTCTTCATTGCGCTCTTCATTGTAAGCACTTTCCAGATAGACCATATACTGGTCATTGAAGCTTGCCTCGCCTGTAGGACATGATATAAGATAAGGCTTAGACAAGTGACTTCCTCCTTCTGACTTTTTGTCTGTCTCCATCAAACAGTATTGCAAGGCGATGAGTAGAAGAGCTTCGCGAGGCACACAGATGTTGTCACTCAAAGCGATACTATAGATGCGGTCAAAAAAAGTCTTTCGTTCTTTGATAGACAATTCCTTAAGCGTGTTGACTGCATCAGAGAAACGAATCATGCGGGCATCGCTCATATCCAGATGTGTGATAGAGTATTCAGACATGAGCTGTTTCATGTCTCTAATCTCGCTTTCCTCAATGATATTATCAGCTTTTATCATATCACTAATAATACGAGCTACCGCAGTCCGTTGTTCTTTGGTCATATCTTTAAGTATTTTGAAAGTTTTAATTCTGAATTATCAGATTTTGGAAACAAAAGTAATAATAAATAATGTAACAACCACAAAATAGCGTGAAAAATATGTAGAATTTGAGTTCAATTAACAAAATAGTCAAATACAGATGACACTTTATACTCCACTTATTTAGGATGTCAACTACCATAGCAAGGCTTAGCCTTTAGAGATTCTTGCTTTGCGTGCCACACTTCACAAGGTGGTGACACAAACCTCAGGTGCTTGGATGCTCATTACAGAGAAAACTTCTCTGCAGAGGTAATGAAAAGATTTTGATTCTTCAAGAAAAATACTTACCTTTGCAGAGATGTTTAATAATAAGATTGAGGCATAAGCAAAAAAGATGAATTGGATGGTATTGATAGTTGCAGGATTGTGTGAAGTGGGTTTCACATATTGTCTTGGGCGGGCTAAGGGAGTCGCGGGCACTGAATGGTGGAGCTGGATTGCAGCATTCGCCCTGCTGTATGTACTTAGTGCCGTATTCCTTGCCAAAGCCACACAGACGATTCCTATAGGCACTGCCTATCCCGTATGGACAGGTATAGGTGCCGCTGGCGCAGTGCTTGTTGGAATATTCATATTCAGTGAACCTGCAACCTTCTGGAGGCTGTTCTTCCTTACCACCCTTATAGCGTCAATTATTGGATTAAAATCCCTGTCATGACAGAATAGAAAAAAACTTACTTTTGCAGGAGAATATATGAATAAGGTGCGAATCACGGCTGTGCGCCAGACCGTTTATCATGACCTGATAGAGAGATATGAGAACCCCATAGAGCATACTTGCGATGTGAGGGTGGGGCAGCAGTGGATATCCGTTGACGGCAAATGTCCTGAGGGCATGTGTCCATCAGCATGGAGTTCCATGCGTGAATTCGTGGAGTCACTTGCCCAGGGCAAAGGCAATTTCTATGACGGCTGGATGAAGAACCCCATGAGTGCCATGATCAGCTGCAACGACGGGTTTCGCCCTTTCAGTTTCTATATAGACATCATACCCACTCCGTGATGGGACTACCGCTGAAAGACGGCATGAAATAATCTTGTTTTCATTTGTTTACGATTTCCAACGCCAGGTTTTCCTGACGAGCGATGTTATGGTGTGGGTGATAGTGTGCAGAAGGAAATGCTTGCCAGTCACGATCAGCAGTACGGCGGCGAGGATGAGCACGATGCCTATGCAAAGTCTGAAGGTGAAAGCCTCTCCAAACATCATGACGCCGATTGCCACAGCTGTCAGCGGTTCTAGGGCTCCCATGATAGCAGTGGGTGTGGCTCCCACCTCATGCACGGCGATGGTCATGAACAACAGCGACAGTACCGTGGGCACCAACCCTAACCAGCAGGCAAAGAACCATGCCCGTGGAGATGGGGGCAGCATCAGGTGCAGGTCGGAAGAGGTAAAGGAATAGGCAAACAGGCACATGGAGCATATCAGCAACACATAGAACGTGAGTTTCACTATCGACATGCGTATCTCTGACTGGTTGACAATAACGATGTACACAGCATAGGTGAGCGACGACACCATCACCAGCATCACGCCCGTCATGCTCAGCGAGATGCCTGCATCGCCTCGATAGAGCAGTCCTATGCCAGCCAGGGCAAGGACAATAGACGTGATGGTGGTGGCTGTAACCTTCTCCCGAAAGAATGTTGCCATGATGACAGCTACCATCACAGGATAGACGAACAGTATGGTGGAGGCGATGCCTGCATCCATATAGCGGAAACTCTGATAATAGGTGAGGCTGGAAACTGCCATCAAGGCACCCAGACTCGCCATCGTTGTCAGTTCGCCTCGCGTCACGGCAAAGCTCTTCCTGTTAGCTATCATCACCACACCAAGTATCAGCGTGGCTATAGAGAAACGTAAGAATAGCACAGACGAAGTGTTCACTTCCTCCTCATAAAGCGGCAAAGCCCCTAACGGGTTTGTGCCATAGCATACCGCCGCCAGTATGCCACATATAATTCCTTTATGCTTCATTCTACCGAGACCTTTACGGGTAAACTGCCATGATGCAGAACAAACCCCGCATAACTGTTGAGTTACACGGGGTTCATTTATAATTTATTATTTATAATTTATCACTTATCACTTACTTCACCTCCTCGAAGTCAGCGTCCTCTGCACCCTGCTGTGCAGAAGAAGAGCCATTGTTCTGACCTGCCTGAGCACCTGCTCCAGCGTTGAAGCCTGCGCCACCCATGTCAGGACCAGCCTGAGCACCAGCGCCTGGCTGTGCGCCTGCTGCATACATCTTCTGACTTGCAGCCTGCATTACGGTGTTGAGCTCGTTGGTAGCAGCATCGATAGCAGCGATGTCCTGTGCCTTGTGAGCATCCTTCAGCTTCTGGAGGGCAGCCTCGATGGCTGGTTTGTCCTCAGCAGGAACCTTGTCGGCGTTGTCCTTCATGAAGTTCTCGGTAGAGAATATCATTGAGTCAGCCTGATTGAGCTTGTCAATCTTTTCGCGCTCCTTCTTATCGTTCTCGGCATTAGCCTCTGCCTCAGCCTTCATGCGGTTGATTTCATCCTCAGAAAGGCCAGATGAAGCCTCGATGCGGATTTGCTGCTCCTTGCCTGTTGCCTTATCCTTAGCTGAAACGTTGAGGATACCGTTGGCGTCGATGTCGAATGTTACCTCAATCTGTGGAACACCACGACGTGCTGGTGCGATGCCCTCGAGGTTGAACTGACCGATAGACTTGTTCTGTGCAGCCATTGGACGCTCACCCTGCAGTACGTGGATGGTAACTGCTGTCTGGTTATCTACGGCTGTAGAGAATGTCTCAGACTTCTTGCAAGGGATGGTTGAGTTAGCATCGATAAGCTTTGTCATTACGCCACCCATAGTCTCGATACCGAGGGTAAGAGGAGTAACGTCGAGCAGTACGATGTCGCCAACACCAGACTCCTTGTTAAGGATAGCACCCTGGATAGAAGCACCCACTGCAACCACCTCATCAGGGTTAACGCCCTTAGAAGGCTCCTTGCCGAAGTAGTTCTTTACGAGTGTCTGAACGGCAGGGATACGGCTTGAACCACCCACGAGGATTACCTCGTCAATCTCGTTGTTAGAGAGACCTGCGTCGCGCATAGCGTTCTGACAAGGTACGAGACAAGCCTGGATGAGGTCGTGAGCCAACTGCTCAAACTGTGCACGGGTAAGGGTCTTCACGAGGTGCTTTGGCACACCACCCTCAGCTGAGATGTAAGGCAGGTTGATTTCTGTGCTTGTAGAGCTTGACAACTCAATCTTAGCCTTCTCGGCAGCCTCCTTCAGACGCTGCATAGCCATTGGGTCTTTGGTGAGGTCGATGCCCTCGTCGGCCTTGAAGCCGTTTGCCAGCCAATCGATGATTACCTGGTCGAAGTCGTCACCGCCAAGGTGTGTGTCACCATTGGTAGAGAGTACCTCAAACACACCACCGCCAAACTCAAGGATAGAGATATCGAATGTACCACCACCGAGGTCGAAGACTGCTATCTTCATATCCTTGTTAGCCTTGTCAACACCGTATGCCAGAGCGGCAGCTGTTGGCTCGTTGACGATACGCTGAACATTGAGGCCTGCTATCTGACCAGCCTCCTTGGTAGCCTGACGCTGTGAGTCAGAGAAGTATGCTGGTACGGTGATAACGGCGTCAGTCACCTCCTGTCCGAGGTAGTCCTCAGCGGTCTTCTTCATCTTCTGGAGCACCATAGCTGAGATCTCCTGTGGAGTGTACTTACGGCCCTCGATGTCAACACGTGGGTAGCCGTTCTCGTTAACTACTGTGTAAGGAACACGTGTAGCCTCCTTAGAACTCTGGTCATAGGTCTCACCCATGAAACGCTTGATAGAGAACACTGTGTTCTTAGGGTTTGTGATAGCCTGACGCTTGGCAGGGTCGCCCACCTTACGCTCACCATCCTTTACGAAGCCTACAACGGAAGGCGTAGTACGCTTACCCTCAGAGTTAGCTATTACTACAGGCTCATTGCCTTCAAAAACTGCGACACAAGAGTTAGTTGTGCCAAGGTCGATACCAATAATCTTTCCCATGATCGTATAATTTTTTAGTTTTGTTTTGTTCGTTATATATTAATAAATAATGTGGAACGCGTTTGTCCACGTCCCACATTTACAAACCCCGTGCCAACAAATTATGACAGGGGTGACATCTGCCAAGCAGCGACATTGTGTCACACTTTATGGCATAAAGTTAAAAAAAATAGCAAAAAATTTGGTAGTTTCGCCGAAAAGCAGTACCTTTGCACCAGAAAAGATAAAGTATTGGGATATGGTGTAATGGTAACACTGCAGATTCTGGTCCTGCCTTTCCTGGTTCGAGTCCGGGTATCCCAACCATAAGGATCAGCGTTGTCTCAGTAAGACGACGCTTTTTTTATAACTAAAACTAAACAACAACATAATTAACAAGGAATCTATGAAGAAGACTATTTCAAACACTTTGAGAATGTTTGCTGTCATGTGTGCTATGCTGTGTGTCAGTGTGTCGGCACAGGCAGAGGGCTGGAATCAGCAGGTTTATGATGCCATTATGTCACGCATCAAGGCACCAACGTTCAAGTCAAAGTTTTATCGCATCACCGACTTTGGAGCAAGCACCAGTGCTACAGCTGCCAAGAACCAGAAGGCTATCAACAAGGCTATTGCTACCTGCTCAAAGAAGGGTGGTGGTAAGGTCATTGTGCCAGCAGGACTGTATATGACAGGTGCTATCACGATGAAGTCAAACGTAAACCTCGTGGTAGAGGAGGGTGCAACCCTGCGTTTTGCCTTCGAGCGCGACCTCTATCCTAACGTTGAGACACGTTGGGAAGGCCTTAACATCATCAACTACCAGCCTTGCATCTATGCCGTTGACGCTGAGAATATCGGTGTGACAGGTAAGGGTGTTATTGACGGCTACGGCTCTAACGAGCGTTGGTGGTATATGAAGGGCAACAAGCATCATGGCTACCATGAGGGTGTTGACGAGTGGCAAGGTAAGGATGCTGTTGGCACTCGTGCCGACCTGCTCAAGATGGCTGACAATGGTGTGCCAACAGCCAAGCGTGTATTTGGTAAGGGCAAGGGACTTCGTCCTCAGCTCATCAACTTCGTTCGCTGTCAGAATGCCATCATCGAGGGTGTTGAGTTGCGTGACTCTCCATTCTGGGTTATCCACCCACTGTTTGTGAAGAACCTCATCGTGCGCGATGTTACTATATTCAATGACGGCCCTAACGGCGACGGTTGCGACCCAGAGTCTTGTGAGGATGTGCTTATAGAGAATTGTACCTTCCACACTGGCGACGACTGTATCGCTCTGAAGTCTGGCCGTAATGCTGATGGACTGAAGGCTAATTTTCCTTGTAAGAATGTCATCATCCGTGGCTGTAAGATGGCCGACGGACATGGCGGTGTGGTTATAGGTTCTGAGATTTCAGGCGGTTGTGACAACATCTTTGCTGAGAACTGCGAGATGGATTCACCAAACCTTGACCGTGTGCTTCGCATCAAGACCAACACCTGTCGTGGTGGTATCAACCAGAACATCTTTGTTCGCAATATCAAGGTTGGTCAGTGCCGTGAGGCTGTTATGCGCATCAACCTGGTTTACGAGCCAAACGAGATAGCTGAGCGTGGCCACATTCCAACAGTTCGCAATGTTTATGTTGAGAATGTAACCTGTCAGAAGTCTCAGTATGGAGCACTATTCAACGGTCTGGAGGATGACACTCAGATTTACAACATCAACGTAAAGAACTGTCAGTGGAACAACATCCAGAAGAAGCCGATCGAGATTACAGGCAAGACTCGCGACATCAAGTTTGAGAACGTAAGCTTCGGCTGGTAATTCCCTTCGAAATAACAAATCACAAAATAAGCCCTGCATCAGAATGGTGCAGGGCTGTTTATTTCTATCCTTTCTCCAGTGAAGGGATGGGTGAATGACAGACGGGCTGCATGCAGAAACATCCTCTCTGCTGGGCTGTTGCCATAGAGAGGGTCGCCAAGTATGGGTCGCCCTAGTCCGTCAGGGTGAGCACAGTGTACCCGCAACTGGTGGGTTCGGCCAGTGAGTGGAAAGAGCCTCACTCTGTTTTCATTTGTAAACTCATATCTCGTTATCGCCTCCTTGCCATCCTCGTAATCCACTCGTTGCATGGGTCGATTCTCAAAGTCAGCAGAGAGGGGGAGGGAGATAACCCCACCCCTTAGTCCCCTCCCGAGAGGAGGGGGATAATTACTATCACTTACTATCGCCACATATTCTTTGCACACAGAGTTTTCGCCCCACATCCTTTGCATTCTGACGAAGGCCTCTTCCGTCTTGGCAAAGAGCAGTATGCCTGAGGTGTCCATATCGAGACGATGGACGGCTAAGCCTACCCCGACCCTCCCTGAAGGGAGGGAGTCTCTAAGCATCGTCTGGGCATTGGGCAACTGGCGCTTTCCAGGCACAGAGAGTAGACCTGCTGGTTTGTCGATAGCTACGAACCAGTCGTCCTCCCACAATATCTTTATCTCGCTTTTTGGAGTATTGCGCAAGTAGGGATATACCTCGCATCCCTCAGGCAGCATATACCACAGTATTGGCATACACTTAGCCTGGCAGGGTTCGTAGAACTGTCCGTGATGCCTTATTATGCCTTTTGGCGAATCACCATACCAGAACTCGGCTATGGCAAGGGGGTTCAGACCGTGCTGGTTGGCATAGTTCAGTAGTTTTGGTGCACAACATTCGCCTGTTCCGCCTGGTGGCACAGTTTGTTTCGAACCTGTTCTTTGGGCATAGTCCGTAAACACTTTGAGTACTGATTCACCCTCCGCTTTGTTTCCTTTTTGCGGGGTAGGGGGAGGAATGATGACAAACTGCGAGAAGAGCCATCGCTGCAGAGCCTGCGAACGTTCCTTGCGCTCCTGCTTCATCGCCTCCACTTCCTTTGTGCGCTTGCCCTTTGACAGTAGGGCCTCAGCCTCTTTTATCTTGTGGTTAAGTGCAGTTATCTCAGCCTCGTGGGTCTTGAAATATCCGTCTGGTTGCAGATAGTCGAATATGGCTGGCGCATAACCCTCCCAGTCGCTTCTGCCCAATATCTGTCCTGAGTAAGCCTTGAGAAACCTCTCCTTTCCATCCTCGTCTTCATACACCAGGAACCCAAACATTTTTCCGCAATTCACCTCCTCACGCCATTCGGCATGGGCTTCAATATCCTTTATTATAAGGTCTCGGATTTGTTTATAGTTCATTAAGGTGTCTTTCTATCGGTATGCCACGATTTATGTCCTGGTTGTTCTTATTCTTGTCTATCCAGTTGTGCACTATGTCCATCGCCGTCTGTGTGGCATGCTCCAGGGTGTCGCCATCCTGCAGTTTGCCCACTATGATGCTTGAGAATATGTCGCCAGTGCCAGGAAACTGCACAGGAATCTCATCGTAAGGCAGTAGGAAGTATTTGCCGCTGAAATGGTTGTAGCCCACCACGGAGTGCTGACCGTCTATTATGCAACTGGTTATGATGACCGACATCGAGCCTATTCTCCTCACTTTGTTTACCAGTTCCTTAGCCTCGGCTGTGGTTATACCTTTTTCTTTATACTCCACGTTGGTCAGCAGACATGCCTCCGTATAGTTAGGGAAACAGAGGTGTGCCACACTCAGCATCTCCCTCATGCAGCGCACAGTGCCGTCGTTGGCTCCACCATAGAGTTTGCCATAGTCGCCCATCACTGGGTCAACATATATCGCCGTACCCAGAGCCGCCTGCTCCCTGCAGTATTGTGCCACCATCTGTGCCTGTCTCTCGCTCGCCATGAATCCTGTCGTTATGGCATCAAAGCGAAATCCCAGCTCATTCCATTTCTCCAGAGCCTCCACTATGTAGTCAGTGCTCTCCAGCATGGCATACTTGCCGTAGGGGAAGGTGTTGCTTATTAGCATGGTAGGCAAGGTAAACACATCGTGACCCATATACGAGAAGATGGGCATCTGAGCTGCAGCTGCCACTTTTCCGTATCCGCACATGTCGCTTACTATGAGTATCTTGCTCTTTTCCATTTTTCGGTGCAAATATACAACAAATTGACGAATTGACAAATTAACTTACTGACAAATTGCATTTTCCCCCTTTATTTGTTTGTCTATGTGCTAGAAAATTACTACCTTTGCCCATGAAAACGATTCAACTAAAGCCAAACATTAATTATATGAAGAAAATCATTACTGCGTGCCTCATGGCACTTTTTGTTGTGTCTGCCAGTGCTGATGTGCAGGTTAAGGAGAAACTCAACCGTGCTCCAGTGGCTGTCAAGACCTCACAGGGCATCCTCGTTTCGTGGCGCTATCTTGGTGCCGACGGCGATGCTACGTTCTCAGTTTATCGCAACGGCTCTCTCATTAAGGAGAGCATAGCCGATGTTACCAACTATCTCGATGCCGACGGTCAGCCTGGCGACACCTATAAGGTGGTGAGCAGCAAGGGTGGCGAGGCTGAGTGCGAGGCTTGGGACAATATGTTTACCAAGATAAGCATCCCTCGTCCTGCAGCTCGCAAGTCTCTCGTTGGTGGTCTTACAGGCCGTTACCGCCCAGACGACATCTCTGTTGGCGATGTTGACGGCGATGGCGACTATGAGCTCATCGTCAAGTGGTTCCCTGACAACCAGCGTGACTCTGGTAAGGATGGTATAGCAAGTGCCACCTACATTGACTGCTACGAGATGGACGGCACACAGAAGTGGCGCATCGACGTGGGCGACGGTGTGCGCTCAGGCAACCACACCACCCAGTTCCTTGTCTATGACTTCGACGGCGACGGCAAGGCAGAGGTAATATTCAAGACTGCTCCTGACTCTAAGGACGGACAGGGCAACTACGTTACTCAGGCTGGCGATGCTACCATCAAGGCTATCGCTCCTACTACCGTATCAGTTAACTCTAAGGGTCGTGTGACGGCAGGTGCTGAGTTCCTCACCGTCTTCAATGGTGAGACAGGTGCTGCTATGCATACCATCTTCTATTCTCCAGGCCGTTCTATGGTTGACTTCCCTAACGGCGATACTCAGTATAGCTCTGGTTGGGGTGACAGCTCTTACAACCGTGGCGAGCGTTATAATGCTGCCGTTGCTTACCTCGACGGACTTGACAAACTCCCTTCAGCTATCATGGAGCGTGGTTACTATACAGCTTGCTATATCTGGGCTGTTGACTGGGATGGCACTGCTCTCAAGACCCGTTGGTTGCACAAGGGTACTGCAAAGGAAAAATGGAGTCTGGTAGATGCTGCAGGTACAGAACTGGCTAACGAGACCACCAACCCTGTCACTTCTCAGGGCAAGTCAAGCTATGGTCAAGGTGTGCACAGCATCTCTATAGGTGACGTAAACAATGACGGCAAGGACGACATATGTATAGGTGCTGCTACCATAGGTCATGACGGCAAACTGCTCTGTGCTACTGGCTTTGGTCATGGCGATGCTATTCACCTTGCTGACCTCGTGCCAGACCGTTCAGGTCTCGAGGTTATGATGCCTCATGAGGAGACTGCTAAAATTGGTGATAAGACATATTACTATGGCTATGATGTTCATGATGCTGCAACGGGAGAAATCCTTGCTTCTGCTTCTTATCCTGAAGGCACTGATAATGGTCGTGGAATGGCTTGTGACTTTATCCCTTCCAACAAAGGGAGCGAATTCTGGTCAAGCTGTCCAACAGAATATGATGCATCAACCAAGACCACTAAAGCTAAGGACAATCGTACCTTTGACTGTGCTACAGGCAATGCAGTTTATGAAAAGATGTCTGACACCAACTTCCGCATCTACTGGACTGGCGATCCATTCGACCAGACCTTCGATGGAAGATTTGATTCAGGCAGTAATCAGAGTGCCCCTCGTATCCGTTCTTGGAATACTTCAAGTAAGAGCATACTTACCTTCCAGGAGTTTGCTGACTATGGCAAACCACAGACCTGTAACACCACCAAGGCTACACCTTGCTTGCAGGCAGACCTTATGGGCGACTGGCGTGAGGAACTCATCATGATTAACTATGAGGCTGACTGGAGTGCTCCTACCTGCGACCTCCTAATCTATTCTACCCCAGAGCCTACTAAGTATAAGGTGCCTTGCCTCATGGAAGACCACATGTATCGCATGGGCATAGCTTGGCAGAATGCTTCTTACAACCAGCCTCCACATCTTGGCTATTCTCTTGCTGAGAAACTTGGTATTGATCGTGCTACATACACTACTCAGACTGACAACCACGCTCCCGAGAAAGTCGTTCCACCAGCACCATCAACTGGTGAGGAGATCGTCGGCGCTCCATCAGCAGATAAGGGTACCAAGGTCGGAACATGCTACACCATAGGTATGTATGAAGAGTTTACCGACACACAGGGTAAGGTTCGCACAGGCAACAATAACAACACCATTACCATTAACGTCAATGAGGGCTACAAGATTACCAGCATGACGTTGAAGGGACACTCCAACAACAGTTCCTCACTTGCTGACCGTTCTATCATCATGACCAATGTTGCGGTTGACGGCACAGACATCAACGAGGCTTCATTGAAGTTCCCTGGAGGTACTGCTGGAACTGCTGATGTGACCAGAACCATCAACATGGAGGCTACACAGAATATAGTACTCACCTTTGACAACTCCAATATCGTTACTAAGGAGGAAGACCCTAACGGTAAGAACAAGCAGTTGATAGTCACCATTACCCTCAACTATGAGAAGACCACAGCCGTAAATGGCATTGCCGAGGTTGCGGCTCAGGCTTCTGAGGTGTTGAAGGTGCTTGTCAATGGCAAGTTCGTCATCCTCAAGGCTGGTAAGGAGTTCAACGCTGCTGGACAGCTGGTTAAGTAAATTAGGAATTAGAAATTAGGAATTAATAATTAAGCCCTGCTTAACTTTTCGTTAGGCAGGGCTTATAGTTCCCGTTATTTCTTCGTAATCTTCAGCGCTCTCAGCACTTTGTGCTCCCACGAGCGGTCTTTGCGGTCTATGTGGGCTTCGAGTATTCGGGTGTTGGGGGCGAGGGGGGTGATGTCATAGTCTGCCAGTGTGGCAGGTATGAGGCATGAGTGTCCTTCCCTTATCTTTATCACCCTTTCAGGCACTTCGTGGTTGCGGAGGATAATCTTGCAGGCACCCTTTAGGCACATTGATATGATGAACGAGTCATATTTTATCAGGTTGCGATGGAAGGGTTCGTTGAGATCCATCACTCTCACGTCAAAATGTGGTGTGTCTATCACCTGTGCTGCCTTGCCTATGGTGTTGCCGTAATAGGTGCGGTAGTCCTTAGGCACGTCAAAGTCTATCGCGTCCACAGCCAGTTCTGTGTGCAGTTCGCGAGGCTTGCCGTCCAGTCCGGGACGGTTGTAGTCGAATATGCGGTATGTTACGTCGCTCGACTGCTGTACCTCAGCCAGCAGTATTCCGCCACAGATGGCGTGCACCCTGCCAGCAGGTATGAAGAACACATCGCCTGGCTTCACCTCGTGCTTTGCCAGCACGTCGCATATCGTGCCGTCCTCCACTCGCTGCTTGTATTCCTCTTTGGTTATTCGTTTGTTAAAACCAGAATACAGTGCTGCACCAGGCTCGGCGTCGATGATATACCACATCTCCGTCTTGCCGAATTTGTTGTGTCTCTCGCGTGCCAGTTCGTCGTTGGGGTGCACCTGTATGCTGAGGTCTCGTTTGGCGTCGATGAATTTCACTAGTAGGGGCAGTTTGCCGCCATACTGTTCATACACCGCCTCGCCCAGCAGTTCCTTGCCCCATTCCTTCACCACCTCTATCAGGTTCTTGCCTTTCAGCGGACCGTTGGCTATGGTGCACGGACTTGACTCCACGGCACTCACCTCCCAACTCTCGCCTATAGGGTCGTCGCTGGGTTCCATTCCTTTGTATGGGCGTAGCTTGTTGCCACCCCATACTATGGTGTGTAGGTTGGGTTCAAAGAGAAGAGGATATACCACTACAGCTCCGCTTTAATCTTCTCTATCATTTCCTTATACTCCTCGTCGGTGAGGTACACCTCGCCTGGGTTCATGCGGAAGAGTCCAGGATAGTCAGGACCACCCTTATATTTAGGAGCCAGGTGGAAGTGCAGGTGCGACAGAGTGTCAGAGAATGCACCGTAGTTTATCTTCTCTGGGTTGAATGCGCGCTGCATGGCACGTGTAGCCTGAGCCACGTCAGCCATGAAGTCGTTACGCTGCTGGTCGTTCAACTCGTTGAGGTCATTCACGTGCCTGTCGTATGCCACGAGGCATCTGCCTCTGTATGTCTGCTCTTTAAAAAGGAACAGTCGTGAAACACGCAGATGACAAATCTCAATCATCAAGTCTTTCTGAGTCTGATTGTTAGTGCAATACAGACAATCTTTTGGGTCGCTATACATTATTATTTTTATTAGGTTTAAAAGTTCAAGAGTTATCGTAGCAATCTCCGATTGCGTATCGTAGCCCTTTAGGGCGTATCGTTATCATAGCACCGCAGGTGCGTTTCGTATCGTTGCTAAACGATCTTATCCATCGCCCCCTTCAGTTCCATCAGTTGTGATTTCACATCTATCAGGCGTTCCAGAATCTTGGTTTGGTGTTCCACTCCAGCTCGGTTAGCGTTGATAGCCTTACGTGCTGCGGCAATCTTCATACCGCGCACCTTCACCATACCATATATCAGTCTTATGTTCTCTATGTCCTTGTCTTGATACTGTCTTACCTTGTTAGCTGTGGTGCGTGGTTTGAGGAATGGGAACTCCGTTTCCCAGTAGCGCAGCGTAGGTTCTGATACTCCTATCATCTGTGCCACCTCTCTTATACTGTAGTAAGCCTTCAGGTTTTTATTGATGTTTAATGCCATGTTTGTGGTCTTGTAAAATGTTGTTCGCAACAAAATTACAAATAATTTTTTATTCACCAAAATAATAACGGTTTTTTTATAGTTTTCGTCTTAGTGTTTCGTAGCGAGCTTTGCTTGTTTTAACACAGATTAACGAAAAATATTTGGTAATTTGGAAAACAATTCCGAACTTTGTCGCAGAATTTTGTGTGCGAAGACAGCGGTCATACCATTTTTACTACTATATTACTAACTTAAACATTTCAAACGACTTATGAAAAAGAGTTTACTAGCAGGGCTTGCGTGCCTTACGTTAGGAGTGTCCTCGGCATTTGCTGGCGCTTCAGGTTACAAATCATCTGCATTCGGTTACGGTGCAGGAGCTACAGGCGGTGGTTCAGCTGCCCCAACACTCGTTACATCAGCTTCTGAACTTGAAAATGCCCTCAAGGCTTCTGGTTCAAAAGTTATCATCATCACCAAAGACATCACCGTCTCTAACCACATCTCAGTTCAGGCTACCAACAAGACTCTGATGGCTGTCAAGGGCGTCAAGCTCATCTCCAACCAGCAGAACTCTTCCAACTCAGGTATTCTCTATTTCAAGAAAGGTTCCAGCAACATCATCCTGCGCAACCTCACCTTCGTAGGTCCTGGCGCTTACGACTGCGACGGATGGGATAAC
>JAEEGL011515634.1_pt1 | contig 38613 bp, 34 predicted proteins | sample 9134231 | NCBI WGS metagenome assembly JAEEGL01 (sample SAMN16246548, study PRJNA631951) | gut metagenome | biome: gut microbiome; feature: rumen; material: fiber-attached | host: Bos | place: Iran: Karaj | collected 2018-10 | reverse complement strand
GAGAGGTGTCCGAGCGGTTTATGGAGCTGGTCTTGAAAACCAGTGACTCCGAAAGGGGCCGTGGGTTCGAATCCCACCCTCTCCGCCACACTTTTACAGGGCAAGTCATTCGGGGAAGTACTCAAGTGGCTGAAGAGGACGGTTTGCTAAACCGTTAGGGGTCGTAAGGCCCGCGAGGGTTCGAATCCCTCCTTTCCCGCCATTACATACAGGGGTATAGCTCAGCTGGTAGAGCAGCGGTCTCCAAAACCGCGTGCCGAGGGTTCGATCCCTTCTGCCCCTGCCACAAAAGACCCGGTCAGCAGGACCGGGTCTTTGCTTATTTGTATTATTGCTGCAGGGCTATCTTATACTAAGCGTTACGGTAACGCTTCCGCTTCCGAAAGCGTCGAGGAGATCTTCGCGGGTCACGTTTCCGATCTTAGCAAGGCGCGTAAAGCTCCAGCTGTTCTTATCGTAGTAGACCGTTATCTTATCGCCCTGGTAGAGTATCACGTCGCCGGGCTCCGTTGTGATCTGCGCGTCGTTTCGCGGCAGGCTCCAGGGCAGGGGACCGACCTTTTCGAAGTTGCCGTAGTCCTGCATTTCTACGGTCACAGGGCCCGACGCGAGCTTTTCAGCAAGGGCTTTTGCGGAGGAATTATCCTCAAGCACCGCGCTGAAGCTCTTTCCGTTGGCTTCTATCTCGAGGATGGCCGCGGACACCGGACGATCTTCCTGCCCGGTCTTTTCGATCTCGCCGGTCCAGTCGATGATACCGCCGAACTCGTATACCCTTGAATACCCCATATACGCCAGCTTTTGCGCCGCGTCCTTGCTGCGGTTACCGCTGCGGCAGTAGATGAGTATTATCTGGTCGTGGTCCGGGAGCTCTTTAGGGCTGGCGGTGCCTATCGATTCGTTGGGTATCAGTATGGCGCCGGGGATGTGCCCGCTGTCGTATTCGTCCTGGCGGCGCACGTCCACAATTACGTGGCCGTCGTTTTGAGCCATCATCTTTTTTGCTTCTTCCTGAGTTATCTGCTTGTATTCGAAGTGTTTTTCCATGCTGTTTCCGTCCACCATGTTTTCCGTGCTGTCTTTAGCGCATCCTGCCGCAAGGATCAGCACCAGAGCGAGAACCGCGACTGCCGCAGCTTTTATTCTTATCGATCCGGCCATTTCTACACCTCCGGCAGGCAGTGCATATGGGTCTTTCCCAGCACTCTGAAGCCTTCGGCGCGGCCCTTAAAGCTTCGTATTCCGAAGTCAACAGAACGAAGTTTTATGTAACTGCCGAGCGAAGCCCAGGCTGCGGAATCCTCAGGGAACTGGCTTTTGTGGCAAAGTATCGCCTCAGTCTGGACCTTTAGATATGCCGAAGTCTTTACATACCGGTTAGGCCTTGCTGTCATGTAATAGGCTATAGCTTCGACGGGTGCGCTCTTAGCGCCGGAAGCGTCCATTATCTCTTCGAATGGGGCGAAGAAAGCCAGCCTTCTTGCAGCTTCTCCGACGTTAAGATGGTCCGCGTGGCACTCGCTTGAAGAGCAGGGGTCCGGCGCGAATATTATATCCGGCTGTATCTCGCCGACGGCGCGCGCCATCGCGCGGTAAAGCTCCTCTGCGGTGTAAAGGCCTCCATCGGAGAGCCCCAGGAAGCGCACATCCGATACTCCAAGCTTTGCTGCGCCTGCAAGACTCTCTTTTTTCCTTATCTCCGCGAGCTGGTCGGGAGTGGTCCCTGCGGGGGCGTTCTCAAGCCCGAAGCGTCCGTCAAGGCAGATGAGGAAAGTGACTCTTTTGCCTTCCGCGGCGAGCTTTGCTGCCGTAGCGCCGGCGCCAAGCTCTATATCGTCCGGGTGCGGTCCGATGAACAGGTAGTTGCTGAATTGTTCTATCCCGGGCAGGGGAGCAGCTCTTCTTATAACAAACGATGTCAGGCTCATGGCGGATCCTCCGTTCTCCGATCTGTCTTAAGTATAGCATGCCAACAAAAAATCTTCAATATATAGGGTTTTGGTATATTTTATTACAACAATATGTTGATTTTTCTTCACAGAATCTTTATAATTGAATGTACTTAAAAAAGCATGGCTGAAAAGCCGTTTTTGGGGTATGAATATGGGATATCCACAGTACTGCGTTCTGGAGCGTTTGAAGGCCTCGGCCCTTAAGTATCCGGATAAGGTGCTATACAACGATACAGCAGAAACAGTAACATTCAGGCAGGCGGACGAGCTTTCGGACAGGATAGGCAGTTTTCTTCTGTCCAGGGGCGTCACTAAGCGTCCTGTAGTCGTAATGACAGGCCGCAGCGTGCTCACACCGGTGTGCTTCTTTGGAGCAGTAAAGGCCGCTTGCTTCTATGCACCGCTTGACCATACCGTTCCGGCAGCCCGCATGGAGCAGGTGCTGTCCGTTATAGACGCTGACGTCCTCATAGCGGACAAAAGCACAGAAGGCCTGCTTCCGAAGATAGGCTTTAAGGGAACGGTGTACATGCTTGAGGACATGCTGGGCCAAGAGCCTGACCAAAGCCTTCTTGAAAACGCCTGGAACGGCCTATGCGGGGACCATCCGCTATACGTGATATTCACCTCAGGCTCTTCCGGAAAGCCCAAAGGCGTCGTAACTTCCCACAGGGCTTTGGACTGCTACATCAGCGCTGTCGCAAAGGTCCTGCGCCTGGACGGAACAGATATCCTGGGCAACCAGTCGCCGCTGGATTATATCGCAGCAATAAGGGATATATACCTGCCGCTTTGGACAGGCTGCAGCACGGTCATACTGCCCAAAAGCAGCTTTGCGATACCTGCGGAGCTATTCAGGCTTCTCAACAGCTACGCGGTCACGGTGCTCTGCTGGAGCGTTTCGGGGGTGGAGCTTTGCGCCAAGCTCAACGCTTTTGCATCCGGAAAGCCTCAATACCTCAGGACGGTGATATTCTCCGGCTCGGTCATCAATTCCAGGTACCTTCGGGCCTGGCAGGATGCGCTCCCGGGAGTGCGCTTCATAAACCAGTACGGACCCACGGAGGCCACGGCGTCCTGCACCTACTACGAAGTGGCTGCGCCGGTGGACGCGGACACGGTGCTTCCGATAGGCAGACCATACGAAAACTACAGGATATACCTGATAAGAAAAGACGGGACCAGGGCCCCGGAAGGGGAGCTCGGAGAGATATGCGTCGGCGGGCCGGGGCTTGCCCTGGGCTACTTCGGAGCGCCGGAACTAACTGAAAAGGCCTTTGTTCCAAACCCGCTGGATCCTTCATCCGGAGAGCTCATCTACAGGACAGGGGATCTTGGCAGCATGGGTCCGGACGGCCTGCTGTATTTCCACGGCAGGAAGGACCGCCAGATAAAGCATATGGGACACCGCATAGAGCCGGACGAGATAGAATCCGCGGCAAAAGCGGTCGAAGGCGTGGACAGCGCTTACGCTATGTACGACAAAAGCAAGGAGCTTCTGTACCTGTTCTACACGGGCAGCGCCTCTTCAAAGGACATTGTGCTGTATTTCAGGGCTAATATGCCTGCCTTCATGGTTCCAAGACGCCTCGTTCAGCTTGAGGCCATGCCAAAACTGCCGAACGGAAAGATCGACGCAAACAGTTTAAAACAACACTTCATATAAAGGACGGAAAGAGATCAAATGGAAGAACTGATGGAAATACTGCAGGAGCTGCGCCCGGATGTGGATTTTGAGAGCGAGAAGGCTCTTATCACTGAAGGCATACTGGATTCTTTCGACATAGTTTCGCTGGTAACCGCAGTTATGGAGCGTTTCGACATCGAGATCAGCCCCATAGAGCTCATACCTGAAAACTTCGATTCTGCCGAGTCCATGTTCGCTCTCATCAGCAGGCTGAGGGAAGAGTGATGGATCTTGCCGGGCTGGCCGGGCAGATACAGACTCCGGCTTACGTTTTTTCAGCGGATCAGTTTGCGCAGCGCTGCGCTCTGGTTGCGGACACGTTCGGAAAGGACGTGTCTGTTTGCTATTCAATTAAAGCCAATCCATTCCTTCTCAGCGTGCTTCCGGATGTCTTCAGGCACATAGAAGTCTGCAGCCCCGGGGAACTGACTATCTGCGAAAAACTGCATGCCGACATGGGAAGTATCATCTTCTCCGGCGTCAACAAATCTGAAGCCGACATAGACCGAGCCATAGCAGATGGCGTGCGCATCTTTACCGCGGAAAGCCCTCTGCATTTTGAGATGCTCAAGAACTGTTCGGCCCGCGCAAAAACGCATATAGAAGTCCTGCTGCGCCTTACCGGCGGGAGCCAGCTGGGCATGGGCAAAGAAGACTTCATAAGGCTTGCTGCGGAGCATAAGACCCTTGAAAATATCGATATTTCCGGCATCCATTTCTTTACCGTCACGCAGAAGCGAAAAGCCGAACAGATCATAAAAGAACTTGACATGCTGCAGAGTTTTATTGCCGAAGTTAAGGAAAAGACCGGCCTTGCCCTGCGCAAGCTGGAATACGGTACCGGCCTTGCCGTGGATTATTTCAGTGCCGACCGCATGGAAAAAGAAGCCGAAAGGCTGCGCGCTGTGGCGCCCAGGCTCGGGGAGATGGCGCGCTCAATTGACGTTACCGTGGAGATGGGGCGATTCTTCGCTGCTCCCTGCGGGCATTACTTCACATCGATCGCCGACGTCAAGCGCAGCGACGCCAACTACATCATCTGCGACGGCGGAATGAACCACCTGCACTACGACGGCCAGATCCAGGGCATGATGATCCCGCCGGTAACGCACGTTCCGAAGTCCGGCCAGGCAGAGGCTGCCGAAGAGTCTGCCTGGGTGGTCTGCGGGAGCCTTTGCACCTCAGCCGATGTGCTCACCAGAAACCTCAAACTCAAAGATCCCGTACCCGGAGACGTACTTGTCTTTTCGCACGCCGGGGCGTATTCTGTTATGGAAGGCATGGCTCTGTTCCTGAGCCGCGAGCTGCCCGCGGTGTATATTTATTCCGAAGCTGATGGCTTAAAGCAGGTCCGCGGCATAATGCCTGCCGACGTATTCAACACACCCGTACAGTATTTATAAAAGGTATCAGAACATGAAAAAACGCTCTGCCGGATGGATAGTGCTGCTCGTCGTTTTTGCGCTGCTTTTCGCTGCTGTGCTTGAGCTTGGAAAGCACACTCTTTTGGGATGGATACTAACTGCGGCAGCTGTAGCTGTCTTCGCGTGGCTGAGAAAAAGCAAGCTTGCCGGCAAGAAGCGCGGCCTGCGATTTTTGAGCTGGCTGGCGCTGATAGCGGTATTTTTCGTGATTCTTGCGGTATCCTGGCCTCCGGTGCGCTCCGTGCCTGCTGTCAGTGTCAGAGATCCTGAAAAGACCGGGACCGTGCGCGTGGAGCAGGGCGAGCTGCGCGGCGTCTACAATGCCCAAAAGAGCGTCAAAGTGTACGCCGGCATACCATACGCAAAGCCCCCTGTAGGGGAGCTGCGCTGGAAGGAGCCTCAGCCGGCAGAGGCCTGGGAAGGCGTTCTGGATGCGGACCACTTCGCGCCCATGTCCATGCAGACCACCAATCTCCCGATTTACGATTCCCTTGCGCAGATAATAGGTTATCACGATTATAAGATCTCGCTTACAGACAACTGGCGCCCGCCGGTAAGCGAGGATTCGCTGTATCTCAACATTTGGACGCCTTCGGACGCCGAAGCGGGGAGCAAGCTTCCTGTAATGGTGTACATCCACGGTGGCTCTCTTCAGACAGGCCAGCCCTGGTATCAGGATTACAGCGGAGAAGGGCTCGCCAAAAGCGGAGTCATAGTCGTGAACATGCACTACAGGCTCGGAGTCTTCGGTTTCTTTGCGGACGAAGATCTTGCCGCGGAATCCAAAAACGGCACTACCGGAAACTACGGCCTTCTGGACCAGATCCTCGCCCTGAAGTGGGTGCAGAAGAACATCGCGGCCTTCGGTGGAGATCCGGATAACGTCACGCTTTCCGGAGAATCCGCAGGTTCCGCCTGCGTTACAGCGCTTTGTACATCTCCTCTGGCAAAGGGCCTTTTCAGGCGCGTACTTGCGGAAAGTTCCACGGTGACGGCGCCAAAGCCCGCGCATTCCTTCAGGTCTTTAGAGGCTGCCTTAAAGTCCGGAAAGGCTTTAAAAGAGCGCTGCGGGGCAGAGACTGTCGATGCCCTGAGGAAGCTCCCCGCGGAAAAGATAGCGGGCGAGCTTTCCACGCAGCACCACATCACTGTAGACGGATATGTCCTTACCGAAACGCCATACGAATCTTATTTAAAGGGTATCCACAACGAAGAGGCTCAGATGCACGGCTTCAACCGCGAGGAGGCCGCGCCGTTCATACTGTTCTCGCAGGCGTCTCTTAAGAACTACAAGAAAAAGGTCCAGAGCGCTTTCGGAGAATACGCCGGAAGGGTGCTGGAGCTGTACCCGGCGTCCACAAACGCGGAAGCGAAGAGGAACTGGGCCGACATCTACAGCGTTGTTCTGTTTACCTACGGACACTATTGCTACAGCAGGCAGGCTGCTGCCTGCGGCATCCCGTCCTACGAGTATTTCTTCATTAAGGACAACGGCAGGCTCGGTACCTGGCACAGCGGCGAGGAAGTGTATTTCTACGGAAACATACCCGAAAAGTCAGGGCTCTACGACGCCGCCGACAGGGAGCTCTCGAAGCATATCGTTTCATACATCTGCAACTACATGAAGACCGGAGACCCCAATGGAGAAGGTCTTCCTGAATGGCCCGCGGGCGATCCAAAGACTCTTCAGGAATTCGGCGCCGGCACATGTCCTACGGGCGAGTCCGGAGCATCGGTCTGCCCCAGGCTCGATCCGTTCCTCTCTCTTTATGATATACTGGACGAGATGTACGGATGGAAGGACAGATAAAATAGAATAAAAAAGCATTTTTCCTGTTGACAAACTCCGTGTTATAGAGTAAAATCTGTAACGTTCTGTTGGTAAAGGTCGGCAGAAAATGCCCCTTCCAAAGTGTGTCGGGGTGTAGCGCAGCTTGGTAGCGCATCTGCTTTGGGAGCAGAGGGCCGCACGTTCAAATCGTGTCACCCCGACCATCAGAATCACCAGGTATGGGGGCCCTTAGCTCAGTTGGTCAGAGCATCCGGCTCATAACCGGCAGGTCCCGGGTTCAAGTCCCTGAGGGCCCACCACATAAGCCCAGTTAGCTCAGTTGGTAGAGCAGCAGACTGAAAATTTGCGTGTCCTTGGTTCAATTCCGAGACTGGGCACCACAAGACCCGATGCGAAAGCACCGGGTCTTGTCTTTTGTTTGATTTACAGTTTTTTCACATTAGCGTAACATAAATGTTAACATTTTATCATTATCTTGAACAGTCGCTTATAGTATAATAGCAATATATTAAAAATGCAGTTTTGTGGATCAGGGGATAGTTAAATGATTTCTTACGACAGATTCTGGCAAACGATGAAGAAGCGCGGCATGACACAGTATAAGCTCATCAAAGACTACAAATTCAGCAGCGGCCAGCTTGACAGGCTCCGCAAGAACATGAATGTAAACATGTTCACTCTGGCGGCCCTCTGCGACATCCTGGATTGCGGTCTGGAAGATGTGGTGGAGTACAGGAAAGACAAATAAAAATACCGCTTCGCTATTAGCTCAGGAGCTTTCATGGCGAAGCGGTTTTTTATTGCTGTTTTTCGCGGCTATTCTTCTGTTACCGCTATGGTCTCGATCTCAACAGTTTCCTTTGGAACGTCCTGCATGTAGAAACCGAGGCTTCCGGTGCGGGTCTCGGCTATCTTGTCGAGCACGTCAAATCCGTCTGTGAGCTTTCCGAACGCGGCGTACTGTCCATCCAGATGCGGCGCGTCCCTGTGCATCACGAAGAACTGCGAAGACGCGGAATTCGGATCCATGGTCCTCGCCATCGAGAGAACGCCTCTGGTGTGTTTGAGCGTGTTCTGCGCGAATCCGTTGGACTTGAACTCGCCGGTTATCGCTTCAGCCTCCTTGTTGGCGAAATCCGGTGTATAACCGCCGCCCTGGATCATGAAACCGGGTATGACTCTGTGGAAAATGAGCCCGTTGAAGAACTCCTCCTTTGCGAGCTTAAGGAAGTTCGCTACTGTGACAGGCGCCATGTCAGGGTAGAGCTCGGCGGTCATGGTTCCGTAGTTCTTTACGCGTATCTCTATTTTGGGGTAAGCCATTTTTTATATCTCCTTTTTAGTTTTTTATGATTATAACACAGCCCTGCAGCCCTGGAAAGTCCCTCTGCGCGAGAATTCCTGCTGTATGGCGTTAAGCACACGGTGCTTGTTGCGCGTCCAGTCCGGTGCTATGAGTTTATCCTGTGGGGCGTCGCCTGTGAGCCTGTGTATAGTGACCTGCGGCGGAAGGATCTCTATTATATCGCAGACCGTATCTACATATTCCTCCATGGAAAGAAGCGGGAAGGGCGTAGCTTGGTATTGCCGGCCCATTTCTGTGTCTTCCATGATGTGCAGCATGTGTATCTTGATGCCGAACGGGCTGAACCGCGCAGCGTACCTGGCCGATGCGAGCATCTGCTGTTTATCTTCGCCAGGAAGGCCTAAAATCAGGTGCGTGACGTGTTTTATCCCGCGCGACGACAAATTATGCGCTGCTTCCTCAAAATCGGCGTTTTTCCAGCATCTGTTGAAATTCTCCGCGCTTATTTCGTTCGCGGTCTGAAGCCCCAGTTCTACCCAGAGGAAGGTCCTTTTGTTGTATTCCTCAAGAAGGTCCAGGACCTCATGGCCGAGGCAGTCCGGCCTCGTGGCAACAGCAAGCCCGACAACTCCGGGGCGGGAAAGGGCGCTTTCCCACAGACTTCGGAGCTTTCCCGCAGTAGCGTAGGTGCCGCTAAAGCTCTGGAAATATGCGATGAACTTCTGCTGCCCTGTCCACTTTTTCGAAAGCCCTTTGATCTGCTCGTCTATAGTCCCGGCGAAGTCTCCGGAACCGCTTCCGCTGCAGAAAGTGCAGCCTCCTGTGCCTTTGCTTCCGTCCCTGTTGGGGCAGGTAAAGCCGCCGTCCAGCGACAGCTTTACTACCCTGCAGCCGAACTTCTCCTTAAGGTAAGTCGCTATTGAATTATAATGCAGCCCGTTGAACAAGAGGTTTTCGCTCCTGTTACTTCTTAAGGATGACGGTCTGGTACTTCTCCGGGGTGATGCTGCCGGCTGCGCCGGAGAGCTTTCCGAGAGTATCCAGAACTACCGTGTATCCGGAGGCGTCTACCGCTGTTTTAGCTGCCTTGCCGTTTGCGTGTATCACCATGTATCCGCCGTCGAGAGTGTACCTGAGTACCGATCCGTCATCAAGGACGTCCACCGCTATGACCGCCTTGCCGCTCTGAATGGCCTTTGTGCTTTGCTTGAACGCCACCAGAGCCTTGTAGACCTCAAACACGTCTGCGTTCTTTATCTTCAGCGAGTAATCCAGGGAGTTCACCGGATCGGGGCTCTGGTAGGAGTTGCTGTCTCCGCCCTTGGTGCGGAGCATCTCTTCGCCTGACAGCATGAAGGCCGTTCCATCGGAGGTGAACACCACGGAGTTGGCAAGCACGCACATCTTCTTTATGGTGTCCTCGTCGGTGATGCCTGCGGCCTTGCAGCGGTCGTAGAGTGTGTAGTTATCATGGCAGGTAACATAATTAACTGTTTTGTCTACATCTTCGATCTTGTACGCCGCGCCGGCTGTGATACCGTTGATACCGTTCGTTATTGCGTTTATATCAGGGTTCGTGAACACAGTTCCTGTGACCCATCCCGTGGCCTCTTTGGCGTTGAGACCGCCCTTTATAAGAGCGTCTCTCATCTGGTCGTTGAACTGGCCGTAGCCGCTGAAGCTGTTGGCATTTTTCTGAATACCCTGAAGGTCTTCTGCGAGGGTGGTGCCGCCGCCGGTCCACGGTTCGCCATAGATGACGATGTCCGGGTTTATCTTCCTGGCTTCTGCAGCCACCTGGTCCATAGTGGGTATGTCGTGCAGGCCCATCAGGTCGAAGCGGAATCCGCCGAGCTTGTACTCTTTGGTCCAGAACTTGACGCTGTCGATGATGAACTTGCGCATCATGGCGTTCTCAGACGCGGTCTCGTTGCCGCAGCCCGAGCCGTTGGACAGGGTGCCGTCCCTCTTGTAGCGGAAATAGTAGCCGGGCATCAGCACGTCGAAGTTGGAACCGTCGGCGCCGTTAACGTGGTTGTAGACCACGTCCATTATGACGCTTATTCCTTCGGACGCGAAGTCCGCGACCATCTGCTTGAATTCCTTTATCCTGGCGTATCCGTCGTACGGGTCGGAGGAGTACATTCCCTCAAGAACGTTGTAATTTAAGGGATTGTAGCCCCAGTTGAACACGTAGGAGGTCTCGTTGTTCGCCTGGTCGAATATGGGCTGCAGCTGCACAGCGTTTACTCCAAGCTCCAGTATGTGGTCGAAGCCTGTCTTTACGGTCTTGCCGCCTTCGGTGTATGTGGTGCCGCGCTCGGTGACACCGAGGTATTTGGTGCGGTTAGCCTCGGTTCCGGTCCAGGTCTTTGATGAGGTTATGTCAGCGATGTGCATCTCCCAGACGGTGAGGGCCTTGCGGTCCGTGGTCTGGTATTTCACCTTGTTCCAGCCGTCCGGGTCGGTCTTCGCGAAGTCGACTATCATGCCGCGAAGGCCGCTTATTCCTGCGCTCTTCGCATAAGGATCGACGATCTCGGCACCGTCGGGATGCTCGGCGTTATAAACTACATAAGTGTAGTATTTGCCTTCCATATCTCCGGCTTTTTCGAACTCGAACACGCCTTTTTCGCCCTTGGCCATCTCGTATTCTTCGTACGCGTCGCTGCCTTTTTCCTTAGAGACGCTTACCGGGGTGCCGTTCTCATAGATCCTCACCAGTATCCTTGAGGAAACAGGGGACCATACCCTGAACGTGGTCTCGTTCTTAGTGTATATAGCGCCCAGCTCGCCGTCGTAGTAGTAAAGATCGTTGAAAGCGTCGGTGCCATAAAGGCCGCGAACGGATACCTCTGTGCTCAGCTTGGTATTGCTTCCTCTGAACACTACTTCCACCGAGTATTTCTTGGCGAAATCGGCCTTTTCGGGGATATCGATGCTGAAGATGGACCTTCCCGCGCCGCTTCCTTCAGCTATCTGCTTTCCGTCCTCGAATGCCTTGTAGCTTTCAATGGGGTTGCTGCAGTTGATCCTTATGGATGTCTCGCTGTTGAAATCCGCTGAATTTATAGCGTCGCTTATGATCTTGTCCGGTGTCTTGTACATGTTCTCGTCCCCTCCGGCGAGGTAGATGTGGTATACGTTGTTTTCGTCTTTTTTATACTCGCTGAACACTATGAAGCGGTCGGCTTCGGTGCCGTCCTTGGTCCAGGAGCCTTTGGTCTTTACAATGAGTCCCAGGCGCCCGCCGGAAAGGCTTCCGAACTTGGAAAGAGGGTAGGCCGCGATGACTCCGTAGTCGTCCTGGTAGTTGAAAAAGTCCTCGGCGCTGTCGTCCTGGCCGTCCGGGTCCCACAGCCACAGAGCCCACCCGGAGTAGGTGTTGTCAGATCTCTGGTAGTGGATCTGCACCGAATCCTCGGAAAGTTTGGGTACATCCGTGGGCAGGTCCACGTCGCGGTCGGGATATGACGCGGCAGGAGTGGTATTATCGGTGTTAGCCGCGTTGTTCGCGTTGTTTGCCCCTGAAGGGCCTCCGCAAGCCGCAAGCCCCAGTACAAGGCAGAGCGCAAGCAGCGCGGAAAGAGTTTTTCTGAACAGTTTCATGGTAATCCTCCTTATTGGTAAGCAGCTTCAGCCTGTTTAAGGTCTTCCCGCACCTTGGACAGGTTGCGGAAAGTGCCCGGATCGTAGTATTTATCTATAAGTGTCGTCAGATAGAGCCTGCATGGCTCCACTTCCGGCAGACCTCTTAAGACTGTGGCGTATGTCAGATCCTGTGGGACCATCGCCAGAGGCAGCGGCATTATGCCCTGATCCTTTTCAAGCAGGGTGAAAAGGTAGGATATATCGCTGCTGCACGCGTCGCCGGGGCGGGGCATGACTGGCCACCACAGGCAGTGGTCGCGCCCTCCGGTATAGAGTATGAAATTCGAGACTCTGTGCCTCCATGAAAGCTCAAGGTACTTCTCTTTTGCCAGGGGATTTTCGTTGTTTACAAGGAAGACGATGGGGGACTCCATGACAGGCATGGACTGCATGGATTTCCTGTTTATAGTGTCGAACGAGATGACCGCGTCCGCCCGCAGGTTGGTGAGGACGAAGTCGCAGTCGGAATCCAGACAGTTCATGGTCTGTATGTCGAATTCCTCGCTGTGGGCAGCGATGCTGCGCTTTATGGTATCGGACAGCATGCTGTCCGCTCCGGTTGCTATGCACAGCCTCAGAGACGGCCTTATGGCGTTCCCCATGGACTTCACGTCCTTCTCCAGCTTGTCGAAATCAGCCAGCAGTATCCTTGCCCTGTGGTAGAGAAATGTCCCGGCAGGGGTCAGCGTAGCACCGTTCTGCCCGCGCACGAAGAGCCTGGTGTCAAGTTCCTCTTCGAGCTTGGTGATCGTTTTGCTTACAGCCTGCCTGGATATGAACAGCTGGTCCGCGGCGTTGAGAAAACTCTGTGTGTTCGCCACGGCCATGAAAGCTTTAAGTTGTTTTATATCCATTAATTGCTACCTCCGGAAAAATAACGGATATTTCTGATAAAATTATAACACTTACAACGGGAGATGCAACCAAAAGTTACATAAGGGAAATATATTAATGCTTTTAAATTTATAAAATATATATTATTATAGATATGGTTTGTTAGGATACAGGCCGTTTTGGCCTGTCAACTGGATATAACACAAGAATTGGAAGGAACAGAACTAAGCAATGAGTCAGGAATTCAAATTGACGACTGTTGAACAGATGGAAGCCGATCAGGCCCGTCTGCACCAGACAGCTGAGCAGGTGGGTATCGACACCTGGCAGGACCGCGTCGCAAAGCAGATGCCGCACTGCGGCTTCGGTGAGAAGGGCATTTGCTGCCGTATCTGCGCAATGGGGCCCTGCAGGATCACACCCAAGGCTCCCAAGGGCATCTGCGGCGCTACCGCTGACGCCATAGCGGGCCGCAACTATCTGCGTATGGCAGCCGGCGGAGCCGCAACTCACTCCGACCACGGCCGCGAGTGCGCATGGAAGCTTCATGATGCAACAGAAGACGGCTACTATCACGTCACAGACGCAAGCAAGCTCTTAAAGCTTGCCAAGGAGTGGGGAGTTCCCACCAAAGGACGCGATATCTACGACGTCGCTCACGACGTAGCCGATATCAGCATCAACGAGTACGGAAAACCGACAGGCTATCAGCGCTGGGTCGGCAGAGCCACCAAAGAGCGCCAGAAAGTCTGGGAAAAAGAAGGCATACTGCCGCGCGCCGTTGACCGCGAGGTAGTTACCGCGATGCACATGACACACATGGGCAACACCGCCGACGCTGAAGCTCTGGTCCGCCAGTCGCTTCGCTGCGGCCTTTCCGACGGCTGGGGCGGTTCCATGACCGGAACCGAAATGTCCGACATCATGTACGGAACACCCATGCCCCACGACACCGAAGGAAACCTCGGCGTCATGGAACTGGACCAGGTCAACATAGTCTGCCACGGCCACGATCCCGCCGTATCGGAGATGATCATCCGCTACGCCGAAGATCCTGAAATGATCAAGCGCGCCAAGAAGGTCGGCGCCAAGGGCATCAACGTAGTAGGTCTCTGCTGCACAGGCAACGAGATGATGATGCGCCACAAGATCAAGATGGCAGGAAACTTCCTCCAGCAGGAAGCAGTCATACTCACAGGCGTCTGCGACGCCATAGTTGTGGACGTACAGTGCATCTTCCCGAACATCGGGCCTGTATCCGAGTGCTTCCACACCAAGTTCTACACGACTTCCCCGATAGCGCGCATACCTCTTTCCGAGTATCTGGAGATCACCAGCCAGAACGCCGGCAAGATAGCCGAAAAGATCGTCATGGAAGCTATAGACAACTTCCCCAACAGGGATCCCGGAAAGATCTTCATCCCGGAGCACAAGCACGTCGCTACCGTAGGTTACTCCTGCGAGGGCATCAAGAGCCGCCTCGACACAGTAGCCAACACACATCTGGATGATTTCGACACCTACAAGCCTCTCATCGAGGGCGTAAAATCCGGCGTTATCCGCGGCGCTGTAGCCATGGTAGGCTGCAACAACCCCAAGGTCCGTCCGGACTACTCCCACATCGAGATCATGAAGAAGCTCCTCGAGAACGACATCGTCATCGTCGCCACAGGCTGCGCTGCCCAGGCCGCTTCCAAGGCCGGTCTTCTCGACAGGCGCGCAAAGATCTTCTGCGGAGAAGGCCTGCGCCGTGTCTGCACACTTGCGGACATTCCGCCGGTGCTGCACATGGGATCCTGCGTAGACATCAGCCGCATGATGCTCCTCGTTACCGGCATAGCCAAGGACTGGGGCATCAACACGACTCAGCTTCCTGTCGTGGGCTGCGCCCCCGAGTGGATGAGCGAGAAGGCAGTGTCTATCGCTAACTACGTAGTTGCTACCGGTATCGATACCTACCTGGGAATAGATCCTCTGGTAGGCGGATCCGCCCAGATGATGGAGCTCATCACTGAAGGCACCAGAAAGATGGTCGGAGCAGGATACATAATCAATACCGATCCCGAGCAGCTCGTAAAAGACATCATAGACGGCATAGAGGCCAAGCGCGCCGCGCTGGGTATCTGATATGAAAATAGCTGTAACAGGAAAAGGCGGAGTAGGAAAGACGACCTTCGCTGCATGCCTGGCAAGGCTCTACGCTGATGAAGGCCGCAAGGTCCTCTGCGCGGACGTCGATCCGGACGCGAACCTGGGCCTGGCGCTGGGCTTTACCGAAGAAGACCTTTCAGCCATCACTCCTATCACGGAGATGAAGGAGCTCATCAAGCAGCGCACACACGCCGACGAGTTCGAAAGGTTCTTCAAGATCAACCCCAAGGTGGATGATCTTCCCGACAAGCTCGCGCGTGAGATCAACGGAGTAAAGCTCCTGCTGATGGGAACGGTAAAGGTCGGCGGAGCTGGCTGCGTCTGTCCCGAGCACGTGATCCTCAAAAGGCTGCTGTCCCACATGATAATCCAGAGGGACGAGGTAGTCATAATGGATATGGAAGCAGGCCTGGAGCATCTCTCCCGCGGCACCACGGACATGGTGGACCAGTTCATCGTGGTGGTGGAGCCCGGAGCCAGGAGCATACAGACCTACCACAGCGTGCAGAGGCTGGCTAAAGACCTTGGAGTAAGCAAGGTCAGCGTGGTAGCAAACAAGGTGCGCGGTGAAGAAGACGAAGCCTTCATTCGCAGCATGGTGCCGGAAGAAGACCTTTTAGGCATCATCCATTACAGCAACGATGTGTCGGACGCCGACAGGCGCTGCGCATCTCCCTACGACATAGCCCCCGGGGCAGTCGAGGAGATACGCGTCATCAAGGAAAAAATAGATCATTCTGTATAGAACGGATAAATTAGGAGGAACAACGCGTGAGACGCTTATTTGACAGCGCATTCAAGGGAAGCGCGGAAATGTACGCAAAGGCCGAAAAGGATCTTAACGCAGCCATAGCAAGGCTCGGTGCGGACCATCCCATGGAATTCCCCAGCACGGCGTTCAACTGTGCGACAATACTCACATACGCAAATATCGAAGTCCACACCCTGGCAGACCTCAAGGCCGCCATGGACGGAACGATAAAAGAATGGATGACAAGAAAGGACAGGACCACAGAGGTCTTCCACACCGGACTTGCCACCGCGATGGCTGCTGAGGTCATCGAAGCCTGCAAGTACGCAGACGATCCCGATCCCTACAAGGGACAGTACCACGGACACATGACAGACGCCGAGGTCCGCGAGCTGGGTCTTCCGCTCGTTACCAAGGACATTCCCGGATTCGTAGTCATGATAGGTCCGGCTCCTTCTGACAGGGAAGCGATGGAGACCATCAAGGGCTACCAGTCCAGAGGTATCTTCGTATTCCTCATCGGAGGCATCATAGACCAGGCCAAGCGCATGGGCATATCCATGGGCTTCAAGGTCCGCATCGTGGAAGTAGGTCCGGACATCTGGAGCGTTTCCCACGTCATCAGCCTCGTAATGAGAGCCGCCATGATCTTCGGCAACATCCAGCCCGGCGAGTACTGGGACATGAACACCTACACCTTCGACAGGATCATGGCCTTCGTAAACGCCTACGCACCTGTAGACGACCTTACAGTAGCCTGCGGCGCAGGCGCCATTGCTCTGGGCTTCCCGGTCATCACCAACGAAGACGAGCCTCTGTGGAGGGTACCCAAGAGCCTTCTCATCCAGAAGGATACCGAGGACTGGATCGAGACCTCCCTTGAAGCAAGGGACATCAAGATCAAGGTCACCTCTATGGATATTCCTATCGCGTTCAATACCGCTTTCGAGGGCGAGATCATTCGCCGCAGCGACATGCAGTTCGAGGCTTACGGAAGCCGTACCGACTGCTTCGAGCTCGTCACCAGCAAAGAGCCCAGAGAGATCGAAGACCACAAGATCACGGTCATCGGCCCGGACTTCGATCACTTCTACGACGTACTCACCGAGGCCGGCTCGGAGCCTATATACGAGCCCGGCGCCAGCGTACAGCTTGCATACATCGCTGAGATCGCGGGTAAGAACATGCAGACAGACTTCGAGTCTGTATTCGAAAGAAAGTTCCACTCCTGGCTCAACTGCCTTGAGGGCGTCATGCACACCGGCCAGAGAGACCAGATCCGTGTACGTGTTTCCAAAGCTGCTTTCGAAGCTGGCTTCAGGGCAAGGCACATCGGCGAAGTCCTCTACGCAAAGCTCAAGAGCGAGTATGATACAGTAGTAGACAAGGTCCAGGTGACCGTCATCACAGACCCGTCCGAGTGTACCAGGCTCCGTCACGAGATGGCAGTTCCAATCTACAACCAGAGGGACGACAGGCTTTCCAAGCTCACAGACGAGACGGTCGACGAGTTCTACACCTGCACACTGTGCCAGAGCTTCTCTCCCAGCCACGTCTGCATCGTCACCCCGGAACGTCTCGGTCTTTGCGGCGCTGTATCCTGGCTCGACGCCAAGGCATCCAACCAGCTCAACCCGAACGGACCCTGCCAGATCGTATCCAAGGAAGGCTGCGTAGACGAGAACATAGGCGTATGGCCTGATGTAGACCGCGCAGTAAACGAGTACTCTCACGGCGCTCTGGAGAAGGTAACCCTGTACTCGCTGTTCCAGGATCCGATGACCAGCTGCGGCTGCTTCGAATGTATCTGCGGCATGGAGCCGGCTACCATGGGCGTAGTAATCGTAAACCGCGAATACGCAGGTTCCACTCCTCTGGGTATGAGCTTCGCAGAGCTCGCCTCCATGACAGGCGGCGGACAGCAGACCCCGGGATTCATGGGCCACGGCAAGCACTTCATAGGTTCCAAGAAGTTCATGCGCGCTGAAGGCGGTATAGCCCGTATAGTCTGGATGCCCTCCAAGCTCAAGGAAGAGGTAAGGACAAGGCTCGACAAGACAGCTAACGAACTGTACGGTATCGACAACTTCACCGACATGATCTGCGACGAGACCATAGCTCCCACAGCAGACGATCTCGAAGCCATGATGGAATACCTCACAGAGAAGGGCCACCCGGTATTCGGCCTCGATCCGTTCGATATCTAATATAAAAGGAGAAACAATATGTGCCTTTCAACAGCATATCTTAATAAAAAAGAAGAAAGCTTTATCGCTGCGCGCTATGTGGACAGCATACAAGTGCAGGGCGGTAAGGTCATCATGACGGACGTCATGGGTGCTGTCACAGAGATAGAAGGCAGCATATCCTATGTCGACCTTACCGGAGGCGCTGTTATAATCAGCACCGAAAACAATTAAAAAGAAACGACGTATTGCATAGAGTTCTGTGAAAGACGCCGCCTGGAAAATACTTTCCGGGCGGCGTTTTCACATTGAATTTTAAATTAGTATACGTAATATAATTATTTAACTACCGGTGCTCCGCACTTGTTGCAGAACGCGGAACCGGCGGGAAGCCTGGCTCCGCACCTTACACAGAAGACGTAGTCCGGATCGGGAGCGAAGTTTTCTTCTGTCCTGAACATAGGCGCTGCTTCTGTCTTCGGCGGCTGCTTAGGCTGAGGTTCGGGGCCCGGCCCGAAAAGCGGGGCGCTGCTTGCTGCGTCTGCGGATGCTCCCTGGCGTGTACCGGTGTAAGTATAGCCTTTACCCGCATAGGGCTTTACCGTAGACGTAGCGCCGTACGGCGCTTCTTCCGGTTCGTCTCCGGCGTTCTTTTCGTATAAGACGCATATGACGATATAAGCGGCAAAGAACAGCAGCATCGCAAGATGGAAGAATATCCCGACCCTTCCGGAACGGATGACCCTGAACAGGAATACTAAGTGGTAGATCGCCAGAAGCGCTGAGATAACAAGGATGATCCTGTTTACGGGCCTCCTGTTTGTTACAGCTTTGATGCCCAGCAGCAGAAGCAGTACGAACGCCGCGATCAGGAGTATCTTGTACAGTGAGCTTATCGCTTGAGGCCTGTATCTGTAGTATCTGTTCGTGATGCTGATGAAGATCAGCCTGGCTGATGAAAAGATGTTTACGATCGCTATGATGCAGACCGGTATGGCGTGGAGCACCGAGGGGTATTTTTCTTTTCTGGCGCCGAGGAATGTGAGCATACCCGCGGCGATGATATAGAATATCCTGGATACAACAGTTGTCCTTGATATGCTTATGAACAGGCATATCACTGATATGGCGGCAAGGATCATGGCTGCAGTCTGAAGGCTTCCCGTGTTGAGGCTTTTTGCGACGGGAGCAGGGATCTCTTCTGCCTTGACAGACTCCTGGATCTTTTCAGCTTCCAGGGGCTCTGGCACCTCTTCTGGCGCGGTTTCCGGAGCATCCTGGGTATCTATTGCTTTTGCGTCAGTTTCTTCCTCAGGAGCGGGGATATCGGGCTCTGCAGCCGATTGAGGTATCTCTTCCGGAACCTCTTCCTGTACAGGTTCGGGGACATCTTCAGCAATAGCCTCAGTTACCTCAGGCACTTCTTCAACAGTTTCCTGCACCTGTTCTGCTGCTTCCTCTGCAGCTTCCTCTATCGTGGGGACGAAGACAGGTGTCCCGCATTCGGGGCAGAACTTCGCTCCCTCCATAATTTTATTTCCGCACTCTGAACAAAACATTTTATATCTCCTTGTTTCTGTTCTAAAACATTTACTGTTTTATTTTATCACTAAAAACACCCAGCGTGTATTGTTTTTTTATCACCCTTTGGTATAATAACGGAAACTGATCGATCCACAGCCGGAGGACAGCGTATGATGGAACCTGAAGATATTGAATTCGCGGTAGTGGGGAAGTGCATAGGCTGCGGCAAGTGCATCTACGTGTGCGCCCAGCAGTGCATAGACGATACTTCTGTGCCGTATTCCATAGATCCGACTAACTGCATCGGATGCGGAGCCTGCGCGGAGGTCTGCCCGGTGAACGCCATTTCAAGGCTTTGAAAAAAAACGTTGCATTATCAGGCTCAAAGCATTATAATAGTTTCCGTTGCGGAATACCGCACATAAGCGGGGCATTAGCGCAGTTGGGAGCGCGTTTGACTGGCAGTCAAGAGGTCAGGGGTTCGAATCCCCTATGCTCCACCAAAGAAAAAGAGGCCATTGGCCTCTTTTTCTTTGGTGAAATAAATAGAAGGAGGGGATTCGGACCCCTGAATGGCCCCTATGCTCCACCATATTGTTGTGGATCTCATCGTGTGGTATACTCATCACGATAAAACCGTATCTTTGGAGATTTTAAATGAAAGAATTCACTTATATAACATTAAGAGATGATCCGGCGCTTATGGAACCGGCTGCGGAATGGTTCCACAGCAAGTGGGGCGTTCCGAAAGAAGCGTATCTGGAATGTATGGAAAGCTATCTTGATCGCGAGACGGAATACGGATGGTATCTGTGCCTGGACGGAGATAGTATCGTCGGAGGCCTGGGAGTTATTGAAAATGACTTCCATGACAGAAAAGACCTGAGCCCTAATGTGTGCGCTGTATATACGGAAGAAGATCATCGAGGCAAAGGTATCGCGGGCCATCTGCTCGATATGGCAGTCGATGACCTTAAGTCTAAAGGTATCACGCCTGTCTATCTGGTCACAGATCATACCGGTTTTTATGAAAGGTATGGCTGGCAATTCTTTTGCATGGTACAGGGCGACGGTGAAGAGGATATGACCAGGATGTACATCCATCGGTAGTATCCTGATGGAATATATGCTATCTGTCTTAAAATTTGTACATTTAGAGCCGATGGTTTTTCAGCTTTGAGCATTGTATTCCTTCCGCGTGTTTGTTAAAGTATAGACAAGCCAATACATGCGAAAGGAGAATACAAATGGAACTTAAAAATGTTAGTATTATTGGCGGAGGCGTGCTTGGTACCCAGATCGGACTTATGTGCGCGTATGTAGGAAAAGACGTCACATTCTGGCTTCGTTCGGAAAGCTCTGTGGGGCGCACCACGCCTAAACTCGAGCGCTACGGAGAACTGATGATAACAGATCTTCTCACCGCGAAAGCACTGATCGGAAACCCGATGGGCAAGTTCGTATATCCCAAGGGACTCATCCGCGACTGGGAAGCAGCAACTCCTGAATGCATAGATGATCTTGTCGCCAAAGCAAAAGAGCGCTTTGCCGATAACATCCACATAGAGCTCGACCTTGCGAAGGCGCTTGCGGACGCCGACGTAGTCATCGAGGCCATGGCGGAAGATCCGAAGGCAAAGGTTTCCATCTACACCGACATGAAGGATCTCATGCCCGAAAAGACCGTTCTTCTGACCAACTCTTCCACGCTCCTTCCAAGCATGTTTGCGGAATACACCGGGCGTCCGGAGAAATATCTGGCGCTGCACTTCGCAAACACCATCTGGAAGAACAACACCGCTGAAGTCATGGGGCATCCGGGCACCGATCCCAAGATCTACGACGAGACAGTAAAGTTCGCCGACGAGATCAACATGATCCCGCTGCAGCTCCACAAAGAGCAGCCCGGCTACATTCTCAACTCCATGCTGGTGCCGTTCCTGTCTTCGGCCCAGGCTCTTCTGGCTACCGGAGTCGCTGATTTCGAGACCATAGACAAGACCTGGGAGCTTGCTACTGGAGCTCCGGCTGGCCCGTTTAAGATCCTCGATATCGTAGGCCTTGAGACCGCGTATAACATCAACCAGATGAAACCTGACGCCGCTGTAGAGGGCAGCGTTTCCAATCTCATCGGAAAGCTTCTCAAGGAGAAAATAGACAAGGGCGAGACAGGCGTCAACGCCGGCAAGGGCTTCTACGATTATAAGAAATAAGCATACTGCAAAGCAATGAAAGGGAGGCCGTCCGGCCTCTCTTTTTAATAAAACTTTTACATGACACGTTCCGGATGCTTTAAACCTGCAGTATATTGTGATAAAATATAAACACTGAAAAAGATCATTTTTATAAGGAGGAATAATATGATAATCAATTTAGGTTCATCAGGCTTTATGAGAGTGCTCTCCGTTGTGTGCTCAGCGCTCATCTACTTCATCATCGCGTATATCGTGATGAAAGTCCTTACCGCAGCTCTTAAGAAACTGCTCGATAAGCTCAAAGTGGAGGATATCGTAAGCAAGTTCATAATCTCGCTGGTAAAAGCGGCGCTGTGGGTAGTCGTTATCCTCGTGACGCTGTCCGCTATCGGATTCGACATCAGCTCGCTCATCACAGTCCTGGCTACATGCGGTGTTGCCATCGCGCTTGCTCTTAAGGACAGCCTCGGCAACATAGCCGGCGGCATACTGGTCATAACTTCCAAGAACTTCGGCAAGGGCGACTTCATTGAGGTTGCAGGCAAGGCCGGCGTAGTCCAGGAAGTAGGCCTGCTCTATACCACCATACTCACACCTGACAACCAGACTGTCACCATCCCCAACGGCGTGCTCACCACAAACAGCGTTTCCAACTACACCAGAGAAGGAACCAGAAGGGTGGACATGGACTTCGGCATCGCCTACAAGTCAGACATCGCGAAGGCCAAGGAGGTCATCTCCGCTATGGCAGCTGAAGATCCCAGAGTATTCAAGGATCCGGCTCCGTTCGTCGCGGTTGACAAATACGAGGACAACGCTGTTGTCTTCGCGTTCAGGGTATACTGCAAGGCAGCCGATTACTGGGATGTAAAGTTCGGTCTCCAGGACAAGGTGAAGGATGCGCTGGCCGGCGCAGGCATCGCCGTTCCCTCCAGGCATCTCGATGTCACAGTAGATAAGTAAGAAAGTAAATGGCACTTAACAGGGAAGACTACGCTGAACCTGTATGTCCTTTTGAAACAGACCAGTGGAAGTCCGAACCTCAGGTCCGCACGATCCCGGTGAGCCGGGTAATAGAAAAGTTAGACGAGTTTTACGGCCGCAACGATTACAGCGGAGCCGTAAGGCTCGTCGATTACTGGATAGCCGAGGCGGAAGAGGGGAAGGATCTTCGCGGTCAGTTTGCGCTGCGCAACGAGCTTATGGGTATCTACCGCAAGACCGGTAAGAAGGACGAAGCGGTAGAAAACGCTGAGATCGCTCTGCGGCTTGTTAAGGACATGGAGGCGGAGGGCACTGTATCCGAGGGCACGGCGCTCGTAAACGCGGCCACCGTATACAAGGCTTTTGGAATGCCTGAAAAGTCCGCGGGGCTTTTCGCGAGGGCAAAGTCCATATACGAGTCTTCTCTTCCTCCGGCGGATCCACGGCTGGGCGGGCTCTACAACAACATGGGGCTGACGCTTGTGGATCTCGGCGAATATAAAAAGGCCAGGGAGTTCTACGAAAAAGCGCTGTACATCATGCGCCAGTCCCAGGGCACCCAGGCCGAGCAGGCGGTAACTTACCTCAACATAGCGGACCTGCTGGCTGCAGAAAAAGGCATGGAAGAAGCGGAAGCAGAGATAAGTTCCTGCTGCAGGGCAGCTATAGCTCTGCTTGACGCCAAGGGTGTAAAACGCGACGGCAACTACGCGTTCTTCTGCGAGAAGTGCGCGCCTGTCCTGGATTACTACGGATATTTTGCCGCAGCGGAAGAACTTTTTGAAAGAGCCTCAAACTGGGGAAAATGAAGCCCCGGGACGGTTCCGGTCTTCATGATCGATGCAATAAAAAAGACGGATGAGGTCGGTCCCTTATCCGTCTTTTCTGTTTTATTGTTCTAATATGCTCTTTTTGGGAGCTGGCACGAGCTTGGCGGGAGCCTTGTATTCGGGCAGGACTCTGCGGGTCAGGTCGCCCTTGAAGTCTTTTATAAGCTCTTCGATAGATTTAACAGTCCCGCTTGAGCCTTCGGAGCTGCTGCGGTATTTTCCGCTGGCAAGAGCGAAGTTGTAGAAGTTGCTCTCGACTATCATCGGTGTGATGCTGAGCTTGTTGGCGGCCACGTTGTTCATGTACTTGATGTACGCGTCCTGCGCGCTCTGCGTGAGCTTTACGCCTTCGGCCGGAGTGAATTTCTTGGTCTTGGCGTTGTAGGTACCTACGTTTGTGCGCCAGCTTCTGGAGGAGAAGATGACCATGCCTTCGGAGGTGGACAGTATGTCGGAACCGGCAAGCATCCTGGAATCGTATTCCAGACCGAGCAGGTTGGATACTGTGGGCAGGATATCCACCTGGCAGCAGACCTTGTTGATATCTATCTTCTTGTCGGCTATGGATGGGCTCCAGATCGCCAGATAGCTGTGGTATACGTCGAAGTTGATGTTCGTCTCGTTGATGGCCTCGAAGTCCTTGCTGTCGCCGAACTTCATGCCGGAGATCTCCTCAAGGGTATCCACGTCGAAGTAGGGGATGTGATCCGGCGCTATGACGAACACTGTCTTGTCCAGCTTTCCGGCTGCCTCTATCTCGTCTATAAGGATCTTTACTGCCTTGTCGCATTCCATTACGGAAGCGATGTATGCCTTGGTCTTATCCTGATACTTGAGCTGGTTTACTGTATCGCGCCACTCGTTGAACGCCCAGCTTCCGAGGGTGTAGGGCATGTGGCCGGTGATGGTCATGTAGTAGACGTTGAAGGGCTTGCTGCCATTGACATAATCTCCAACTGTGTGCTGGGCCATGTATGTATCCCTCTGCGGCCAGCGGAGCTTGCCGGAATTCTCGCCCTTGTTGCCTTCGTAGTCCATACAGTCCTTGTACTTCTGATAGCTTCCGTTGTAGTGTATGTAGCGCCAGTTATAGCCGAGGTTGGAGTGGGAGGCGGCGCGGTTGTACATGTCGCCGTTGTTGTGGTAGCCCCAGCTGGCGTAGCCCAGGCGGTTCAGCTGCTGCGCAAGCGAGAAGTATGCGTTGGTCTTGAGCTCTCCGGTCCTGGACATGGTGATCGGGAAGCCGTTCTTCGGATACAGGCCCAGCAGGTTCTGGCACTCTCCGTTGGAGGTGCTGGTGAAGTGCAGGGCGGAGTAGAAGTTGTTGAACACGAATCCCTCGTGCGAGAGCTTCCACAGAGTTGGCGTCCATTCAGGCGTGACAGCGTATCCGGAAAGGCCTTCCACCGTAAGAAATACAACATTGTAGCCTTCGAAGATGCCGGTGTACTGGTTCTTTTTGGTAGGCGTAACGTTCCTGAAGTAGCTGATGAGGTTCTTGTGGTTCGCGTTGGACGCGGCTTTAGCCATGGCATCCCAGTCCAGGCCGATGATGTTGGGCGAGGTGTCGACAGCCGGGTCCACAGGCTGATCTTCACCGCCGGGGCCCAGAGGATTGTCCCCGCTGTCGGGATCTATGGGCTTTATCTCATGCTGGACCGGCCAGATCATGTGCTTGAAGTCGAGCCGTATGAAGTTCGTAAGGCCGAGCTGCTCCACCTGGTCGTCGTAGCCGGTATCGGTATAGTAGAGCTCCTTGGGACTTACGTTTCCTTTCCAGGGCAGTATGATGAAGAACATACCGACGAGGTAGAATACTATGGCGGCAAAAATCGATACGATAAGTATGCCGCGCTTTTTCATCCTGATCTTTGGGATCTCCTTTATGAAGATCGCAGTGAGTATCGCCGGCGCCAGCAGCAGGATTATGACGTAGCACTTGGCGAGGACTTCCTGGACTATGGCTCCGATGTAGTCCGTAAGATTGTTCCCGGCCGCGGTCTTGATCATGGAGGCCGGATAGAAATCCTGAAGGATGTTCTTGGCTACGAATTCTATGCAGAATATAAGCGATACAAGTATGGCCAGCACCTTGCCGACTATAAGCGAGATCTTTTTAGGCCATATGAATGTGATGAAGTTGAAGATGCATCCGTACATTATCCCGTGCATAAGGTAGATAGGGAAGTACTTAAGGTCCATCTTCATGAAGATGTGCAGCACAAGCTCGAGCCACACGAAAAGGACAGGGAAGAACAGAAGCGCTGCGAAGCCCCCCTTTTTCTTGCTTCGCGCGAACTTGACCGCACGTACGCTCTTTGAGGGAGCGGTTGAGCTGCTTTTTCCAGCAGAGGACGCACGGCTGCTTCCTGACGATCTTGAAGCCCTGGACGCGGTAGTTGAGGAACGCGGCGTTGTTTCCTGCGCGCTCCGTGCCGCTATCTCACGGGCTGCCCGGTCTCTTTCGTAGCTGGTCATGGGGCGCTGGCGCTCGGGCCTTCCGAACGGATCGGAATTAGCGCCTGAAGACTGCTGCGTATTTTCGGTTTTTCTTATATCTTGTTCATTCATGCTAACTATTATACTATATGATGTATTAAAATACAAATGAAGATTTAATGCAGCGCGTTGCATTTGCGATTGACGCGGAGAATTAATAAATGTACAATGATTTATAGAATAAAAAACTAACAAACAGTTTCAGGAGGAATAAAAGATGAAGAAATTTGTATGTCCCGTATGCGGTTACGTCTATGAAGGCGAATCGATGCCTGCTGATTTCGTATGCCCCGTATGCAAAGTGCCCGGAAGCAAGTTTAAGGTAATGGAAGAAGGCGCGGCGCTGGCGGCAGAGCATGTGTTCGGCGTAGGCACCAACCTCGACGGATGCTCTGAAGAAGACAAGGCTTACATACTCGAGCAGCTCAAGGCCAACTTCCAGGGTGAGTGCTCCGAGGTGGGTATGTATCTTTGCATGGCAAGGGTAGCCCACAGGGAAGGATATCCCGAGATCGGCCTCTACTGGGAAAAGGCAGCGTTTGAAGAAGCGGAACACGCAGCCAAGTTCGCCGAGCTCCTCGGTTCCGAGCTCGAGCCCAACATGACGGCATCCACCGAAAAGAACCTCAAGTGGAGGGTAGACTGCGAGTACGGCGCCACCGCTGGCAAATTCGATCTTGCCAAGTGCGCCAAGAAGAACGGCCTGGACGCTATTCATGACACAGTACACGAAATGGCCAGAGATGAAGCCCGCCACGGCAGAGCTCTCGAAGGCCTTCTCAAGAGATACTTCGGAAAGTAAGAGGTAAAAACAGATGCTTATCAAACTTATCATCGAGATCGTCATCGGCGCTATCTGTGGTTATGTCGCTAACGGCATAATGAAAGGCAACCAGAGCAGCATTCTGAAGAACCTGATCCTGGGCGTCATCGGCGGATTTGTCGGCGGACTCATAGGAAACCTGCTTGGAATAGGCGGCGGCTGGGTCACCGGCATCATCCTTTCCATCGTAGGTGCTTGTCTGGTGGTATGGCTTGTCAGGAAGTTCATAAAGTAACGTTTCTGCAAGCGGATTGAAGAGTATCAAAGCAGCTTTTGGACGCATCAATTGCGCCGGGAGCTGCTTTTGTGTTATAATTATATCTATGAATATTGTACTTGCAAGCACCTCTCCCAGGCGGAGGGAACTGATAAAAAGAATAACAGAAGTTTTTACCGCTGCCGCCGCTGATGTGGACGAAAAGTCCATAGTAGAGCGCATAGAGGCCGGACGCGGCAGGCTCACCGAAGCGCAGCTGGCGGAAAAGATCGTAAGGGAGCTCTCGAAAACCAAAGCCCTGGCTGTTTTTACACAGCTGGGAAGTCCGGAAGATACGGTGGTTATAGGAGCGGACACTGTCGTGGCTCTGGAAAACGAGATCCTCGGAAAACCCGCGGACAGAAACGGCGCCGTGCGCATGCTGCGCGCGCAGTCCATGGAGCCCCAGCAGGTCATGACGGGCGTCACTCTGGTATATAAAGGCTGTTTCGGATGCGGACAGTGCTGCAGGGCCAGGGCGGAAAAGCCCTCCCAGGTTCTGGTCAGGACCTTCGTAGAGAAGACTCTTGTGTATTTCCACCCGCTGGACGAGGCCCAGGAAGCCCGCATACAGGCGTACTGCGATACTGAAGAACCATACGACAAGGCGGGTGCCTACGGTATACAGCAGAACGGAGGCGTGCTGGTGGAACGCTACGAAGGCGACTACGACAACATAGTAGGCTTCCCCGTAGAGAGAGTCAAAAAAGAACTGGCAAGTTTGCTCAATAATAACGTTGATAAACAATTCAATTGACATAATAATTATTTTGTATCAGGAGGCATGAATTGAGTATCTACACTGATAACTGGATAGAAGAACATAAGGAAGATATGATAAGCACCCTTAGGGAGGCGCTTCGTTTCCGCACGCTTGAAGGTCCCGCAGAGGAAGGCGCTCCGTTCGGAAGGCCTGTAAAGGACTGCCTTGAACTTGTCCTTGGCAAAGCTTCCGCACTTGGCCTTGAAACGTCGGATCTTGACGGCTACTGCGGTATGATCGACGCAGGGGAAGGCGAAGAGATGCTAGGTATTCTCGCGCATCTGGACGTTGTCCCGGAAGGCACGGGATGGGATCACGACCCTTATGGCGCGGAGATCTCGGACGGAAGGATATACGGACGCGGATCGCTGGACGACAAAGGCCCCGCGATCGCAAGCATCTACGCACTGAGAGCTGTTGTGGATTCCGGTAGGACGTTCAGAAGAAAGGTCCGCATAATACTCGGATGCAACGAGGAGACCAACATGGGATGCATAAGCCACTACAAAAAGGTGGAACGCATTCCGGATCTGTCATTTTCCCCGGATGGAGAGTATCCGCTCACCAATTCCGAAAAAAGCATTCTGCACTGCACTTATAAAGCTGAATTCAGATCCAATATCAGCATGAATGTCGGAGAGGCCGCAAACGTTGTGCCTGGCGAAGCTTCCTGCACATTCGAGAGCGGCTGGCAGCGAAAAGAGATGAAGGTCACAGGAAAGATCGCGCACGCTTCAATGCCCTGGGAAGGGGAAAACGCTCTGCAAAAGCTGTTCCTGGCGCTCAGGAATGAAGATCTTTACGGCAAGGACCGCGTGGTCATAGATACTCTCTGCGATGCTTTTAAGGATGAGTACTACGGCCAGTCCCTGGGGCTGGACAAAGAAGACGAGTCCGGAAGGCTCACGCTCAACGTGGGCGTTATCCGCTGGAACAGCGAGGGGTTCGAACTGACTCTGGATCTGCGCTGCCCCGTGAGCCTGCCGGAATGCTACATCCGCGAACGCATAGAACTGGCGCTTGCGGCTACCGGGGGGAAGATCGTATCCTGGAAGTACAAGCCCGGTTACAGCATTCCCGACGATTCCGAGATAGTCACTAAGCTGCTTAGAGTCTATAAAGAACGTACCGGACAGGAAGACGCGTGCCCGAAGAGGATAGGCGGCGGAACATATTCCAGGGAGCTTCCGAACGCTGTGAGCTTCGGTCCGGAAGGGTACATGTGCGAGGCTTCGTGCCACGTTGCCAACGAGTTCATGGGTATCGACCAGCTCGTGATGAACGCGAAGATGATAGCCGACGCCATAACAGCGCTGGCCTGCGAATAATATGAGACAGAGGCACATAAGGAACAGGGAACAGATACTGGCGGACTGCAGTGAGTATCTTGCCGGAGATCCAAGGCAGATGCGGGGATGCTGGCGCGGGGCTTTTCCCGGCGAAGGCCCGCTGATGCTCGAGATAGGCAGCGGCAAAGGGCGTTTTATAACAGGGATGGCCCAGCTGCACCCTGAGGCAAATTTCATAGCCTGCGAAGGCCAGTACAACGTATATCCGCGCATACTGCAGAAAGCAAAAGCTCTTGAGCTAAAGAACATGCTGCTGCTTGCGGAATATATAGCGGATCCTTCCGACTTTTTCGCAGATGGGGAGATAGACGGCATTTACCTCAACTTCAGCGATCCGTGGAAGAAAAGGACAGCAAACAGGCGCCTTACGTACCGCACCAAACTGGAAGGCTACAAGCGCATAAGCGCTCCGGGCGCGGTGCTGGAATTCAAGACCGACAACGATGATCTTTTCGAGTTCTCCCTTGAGGAGCTCGCGGCGGTGGGGCTTGAGCCTTCCGTGGTGGAATACGATCTTCACGCCTCCGAATACGCTAAAAACAACGTTTTGACGGAATATGAAGAAAAATTCACCTTAATTGGGTCAAAAATCAAGTTTCTGAGGGTATATTTACGTTAAATAATTATTTTATTTTTACAAGAATGTGCTATTATAAGTATAGTTAGTGGCGGGTGACCCGCCATATGAAAGGAGAAACACATGGGCAGAGGCGGCGGCGGAGGCGGCGGCTTTTCCGGCGGCGGAGGATTCTCCGGCGGCGGAGGCGGCGGCCATATAGGCGGCGGTTTCTCGGGCGGTCATGTCGGCGGCGGCAGCAGCGGCGGTGGAGGACACCGCGGCGGCAGCAGCTGGGGCGGATCCAGCTGGAGCGGAAGCCACAGCAGCTCAGGCAGCGGCTGGGGCGGCACCAGAAACACCGGCGGACACGGCTATTACGGAGGCAATACACCCAGATCATACAATTCCGGCGGAAACGGACTGTTCCCACCTCTTTGGTGGTGGATCTGGGGAAACAACTCCAGCAGAAACAGCAGCAATTACAACAACAATTACAACAATAACAACAACTATAATAACGGCGGCCCGCAGGGTCCTCAGAATCCTCAGCCGGAGAAAAAGCCTGAGGAGCCCAAAAAACCGGAGCGCAGAACTACCGGCGTAGGATGTCTTTCCGCTATACTGGTCCTGATCATCATAGCTCTAGTGGTCATGCTGATCAATTCCGTAAGTGCTTCAAAGGCTGCGGCAAACCGTACTAAGTTGGATAAGAAGATAACCGTAGATATCGGGTATGTGGATGACGAACTCGGATGGCTGAACAAAAAGTCTACCGTGGAAAGCGCCATGAAGACCTTCTACGACAAGACCGGTGTAATGCCGTTCCTTATCATCACCAATAACATAGGCAGCACCAACCCGGAAAGCAAGGCGGAAACTCAGGCCCTGACGCAGTCGGTGTATAACCAGTTGTTCAAAGACGATGACGCGCACTTCCTGGTCATCTGGTACCAGAAGAACGGCAAGGACGACTATGCATACATGTATGCGGCTCCTGCAGCTTATGGCGTAATAGACGCGGATGCCCAGGACATAGTAATGTCCTACTTCAACAGGTACTACTCCGCGGATTACGACGACAACCAGTACTTCGCGAAAGTATTCGAAGACTCCGCGGAGCAGATCATGAAGCAGTCCGACACCGGATGGAAGCCAATACTGTTCTGGCTGATCGTGGTCATAGCGGTTCTGATAATCATGAACGTCATAGATTATAAGAATACCATGAAGATCAGGAAGCAGGAGGCTGCGGCCAAGATCCTCAACGCCAACATAGAGGATCCGGGCTGGAACGACGAGGCGGAAGACCTCGCGGAACAATACGTTGATGAGGCAAGCGAGCTTGCTTCCAAATATGAAGACAAAAATCAATAATCGACAGGAGGAAAACTAATGGGTATTTTATCAAGATTCAGCGACATCATCGAGGCTAACATCAACGCTCTTCTCGAGAAGGCAGAAGATCCTGTTAAGATGATCAATAAGTATCTCATCGATGCAAGGCAGGACCTCGCTGAAGTAAAGAAGGAGACCACCGAAGTCATGGCCGAAGAGACCAAGGCTCTCCGCAAGGTCAACGAGAACAAGGCTGAGATCGCAAGGTACGCAGAGCTTGCCAAGAGAGCTCTCGTAGCCGGCAACGAGGGAGACGCAAAGGTCTTCATCGCTAAGAAGCAGAGCCTCGAGACCGCAGGCGCAGCTCTTGAGACAGCATATGCTGCAGCTCACGAGAACGCTATCAAGATGAAGCAGCTCTACGACAAGCTCGCTTCCGACATCGCTCAGCTCGAAGCACGCAAGGCCGGTATAGAGGCTAAGGTCTCCATCGCCAAGACCCAGCAGAAGGTCAACAGCTTTTCCAACAAGGGCGATAAGTTCGACGAAGTCATGGGCAAGATCGCTGACATGGAAGACAAGGCCAACAAGATGCTCGACGTCGCTAACGCTGCCGCAGAGCTGAACGCTACCGCAGTAGACGAAGCTATAGCTCTTGAGGACAAGTATAAGGCAGGCCTCACCGCTTCCGTAGACGATGAGCTTGCTAAGCTCAAGGCAGAGCTCGGTCTGTAAAAAGTCAATAACATGCAATGATTCAATAACGGCGTCTGTTTCAGGCGCCGTTATTGGTATGAAATAACAGGAGGTCATTAATGGCTATAAGAAAAGCAGCTCTGTCGGATCCTTCTTTCCTCAAGCTGAAGAAGGCTTACGACGATAGAAAAGCTGTGCTCAAAAGCTGGAAGGACGGCGGCAAAAAGGTCGTCTGCGTAGCCGGATACGATGTTCCCGACGAACTCATCCTGGCCGCAGGCATGGTGCCTTTCCGCGTCACCGGCTATTACGGCGGAGAAAGAAAGTCCGCTGAAAAATATCTGGAGTATTCGTTCGGCGCAATATGGAAGGGACTCTGGGAGTCCATAGCGGAAGACTACGCGGGGCTTGCCGACAGGCTGGCGTTCTCGAACAGCACCGACATGTTCCTCAAGCTCTATTACTATTTCAGGACACTTAAGAGGCTGGAGCCCGAAAGGGTGCTCCCGGAGCTGTTCTACATAGATTACGAACTCGTGGACAAGAAACTCAAGTCCCAGGAGCGCAACGAGAAGGAACTGAGGCGTTTTAAGGCCCAGCTAGAAGAGTGGTCCGGAAATAAGATCACAGCGGAAGCGCTCAGGGACGCAATAGTTCTCTGCAATGAGTACAGGGATGCGCTCGGCGCGTTCTCGCAGCTCAGAAAGAAAGAAAACTGCAGGGTGACAGGAAGCGAAGCCCTGGTCGTTATAGGCGGGTCGCTGTTCATGGAACGCAGCGAGGCTATAGAAACAGTAAAGGCTGTTACCGCAGCAGCTGCTGCATGGCCCGAAGCCAAAGGCACGCGCGTCTACTACGTAGGAAGCCCGCAGGAGATCACAGAAGTTTACGAGATCGCCGAAGATGCCGGCTGCAACATCGTAGGTGAAGACCACGACATGGGCGCCCGCATGTTCGACACCAATGTAAGGACCGACATAGAGCCCATAAGCGCGCTGGTCGAAAGAATAATGACCCGCATGCCCGGTTCCGAAAAAGGCAGCATAAAGGAGAGGGTGAGGTTCGTAGGCGAAAAGCTGGAAGACACACAGGCAGGCCTGCTGCTTACATTCATGAACAATAACGACGAAGCCTACGTCTGGGATTACCCGTCGATAAAGAATCAGGTCCTCGATCCAAAGGGAATAGCGTCATATACCATCGAAAAGCAGACCTGGCCGCTTACGGATCCCGAAGGCCTTAAGGCGAAGTTTGCCGAAATGGCAGAGCTCGGAAAGGAGGCAAAGTGATGGCTGAAGAAAAGAAACAGGCGTACGAAACACGGTCTATAAAGCGTCTTGAGTCATCGAAGACCGCCAGCGCTTACCAGAAGGAGTGGTTCCACACTCTGCGCCCGCGCACCGAGGCAGGAGAACCCTTCGCGCTCGTATGCGCAGACGCTCCTATGGAGATCTTCCGCGCCATGGACATTCCGTTCGTTGTCTACCAGTGGTGGACCGCGATCTGCGCGGCAAAGCAGATGAACGGCAAGATGTACGGCTACATGAAGGACGCGGGCTACCGCGACGATATCTGTTCCTACTGCTCCACGATCTACGGCTGCGCTCTGGACCCGCATCCGGAAGAAGGGCCCTGGGGCGGACTTCCCGAACCTGATATCATACTCACGCAGAGCGAATGTTCCGTCATGAGCAAGATAGAAAACCTCATGGCAGAGGCATACGACCACGCCGAGCAGTACACCATGCACCGCTATCACGAGCCGGTGATAACCGAGGCCTGGTACGACAAGGCTTTCGACAACTACAAGGCTCTTTCCACCCCGGAAAGGCTCGATTTCTACGAAAGGGAACTGCGCGATCTCATCGCTTTCCTTGAGCAGAAGACAGGACGCATGTTCGATATGAACAAGCTCCGCCAGGTGATGGACTACGTAAATGAGCAGGACTACTGGTACAGAAAGACCAGGGATCTTATCGCGGAGAACAAACCGGCTCCGGCAGTAATAAGCGATACAGTAAACGCTGTAATGCAGGCGCAGTGGCAGCGCGGAACCAAGTGGGCCGCGGAGCACGCCAAAGGCCTTTACGAAGAAGTAAAAAAACGTGTCGATGAGAACAACCCGGCAGTGCCCAACGAGCGCATAAGGCTCATGTGGATAGGCCGCGGACTGTGGTTCAACCTCGCGTTCTACAACTACTTCGAGGAAAAGTACGGCGCGGCGTTCATCTGGAGCATGTATCTTGGCCTGGCGGCGGACGCGTACGGAAGGTTCAACTACGAGGACAACCCGCTGAGGGCTCTTGGAACGAGGTTCTCCATGATAACCGACTTCCTGCACATGCCGCCCTGGAACGCGGAGTGGTTCCTCAAGGAGGCGAAGCACAACCAGATCGACGGAGTGGTGCTGCTTACTTCCGAGAACTGCATGAACCACGGCGACTTCTACTACAACCTCGTAAAGACACTGGAGGACAACGGCTTCCCGGTATGCATGCTCAGAGCAGACCCGGCAGACGCCAAGAAGTGGAACCAGGAGACCATGACCGCCGCAGTCGAAGACCTGATAATAAACCGCATAGAACCAAAGCTTAAGAAATAAGCAAATAAAAAGGACGGTCCCTCTGGGCCGTCCTTTTTGCGTTTTTGCGCTATAGATACATTTTTACCGCAGAGGCGAGGTTGCGGATGCGGACAGTGGCCGGGGCATCTACTTTTTCGCCGTCCAGCGACCAGGCTGTGCCTTCGTCCATGGTGACTTTTACGTCTTCCGCCTTGAAGAATTCGAACATGTCGTTGCTGAAATCCGAGGACAGCACGCCGCTTATGATCTTGCTGGTCTCGCCGATGTCCCTGGGGTATTTGACCAGTATGACTTCGAACATGCCGTCGTGAAGGTCCACGAGATTGTCGGCCAGCTTTACTATACCTGCTACAGAACGCGTGTTGGATACGGAGCAGTAGATGTAGTCGTCCTCGAACTTGCGGCCGTCGGCTTTGATGACGGCGTGGTATTTCTGCATATTGCCCAGCTGCTTGAGGCCTTCTATAAGGTAGGCCATGTGCCCTATGGAGTTTTTCAGCTCCTGCGGGGCGCTGTAGGACGCTGCGGAAAAAGCGCCGAAAGTCGCTATGTAGCTGAAGTAGCGGTCGCGCCCGAACTTGCCTACGTCTATACCGACAAGGTCGGATTTGCAGATGTTTACAGCAGCAGCGGTGGGGACAGACGGTATGCCGAGGGTCTCGGCAAAGTCGTTGGTGGAGCCGGCAGGTATGTATCCGAGAGGTATGTTTGCGCGGTCGCTCATCTCAAGAAGGCCGGATATGGCCTCGTTGAGGGTGCCGTCGCCGCCGCAGCAGACCACCAGGTCGTAGCCGTTCTCGCGGGCAGAAGCCGCAAGCTCCTTGCCGTGGTTCCTGTACTGGGTTATGGCTGTGGTAACTATGTAACCGTTGTTGCAGAACACTTCCACTATATCGAAGAGCTCGGAATGAAGGCGCAGCTTTCCGGCTACAGGATTAACTATCAAAAGGACTTTTTTCATCTGCTTCTCCCAAAAAGGATGTATATCCTTAATTATTTACTGTTTATATTAACTCAAAATGGTGGTAAAATACAATTGTTTTAAAGAAATCTTTGCAATGTATTTTATTTGGAGAACTTATGCTTAACGCAGGAGTCGACATAGGCGGCACCAATATAAAGCTGGCGCTGGTGGAAACAGGCGGGGATGACCCTGTAATTGAGGCAAGGGCAGCGTTCCTCTTCGACCAGGCAGGCTGCAATCTGCTCTGCCAGAGGATAGCGGACAGTATAGGCTCGATGCTCAGGGACGTCGGCTGCGAAGCCGAAGATCTGGGGCACATAGGGCTCGCGCTCCCGGGCACCATAGACCAGAGCGGAGAGGTCCTGATCCACGCCTATAACATGGGCTACCACAACGTGCCCATAAAAAAGGTCCTCCAGAACCATTTCCCGGGCACGCAGATAAAGATGATCAACGACGCAAAAGCGGCAGCTCAGGCGGAGCTTAAGGCCGGAGTTTTCAAGGGGCTGGATACGGCTCTGCTTCTTACGATAGGCACAGGGCTTGGAGCTGGGCTTATCATGGGCGGCAAGGTCTTCAACGGCGGCCAGAACAGAGGTTCGGAGATAGGGCACATGCCTTTCCTTAAGGGAGGGATACCCTGTACCTGCGGGCTTACAGGCTGCCTTGAGCGCTACACATCGGCTACGAGGATAGCGGAGCTCGGAAAAGAGAACATGGGAGAGGAGTACGCCGACGCGAAAGCCGTAAAGGACGCCGCGGAAGCAGGCGATAAAAAAGCCCAGGAGATACTGGATATCTACATAGACGACCTGGCTACAGCCATCGGAGGCCTTTGCAGTGCTTTCGATCCGCAGAGGGTAGCTCTTGGCGGAGGCTTTTCGGCGGCAGGAGATATACTTTATGCGCCTCTTAAAAAGCTCGTCGCGGAGCGCAACTTCTTTAAGGCAAGATACGATATCGTTCCGGCACGTTTCAGGAACGACGCTGGCGTAATTGGCGCAGCATTGTTGTGATTCATAATTATTTTACATAATATTTATTACGGAGGTAAACTATCATGAAAGAAAAGAAAGGCATGATGCAGGAATTTAAAGAATTCATCATGCGCGGAAACGTACTGGACATGGCTGTAGGCGTCATAATCGCCGGAGCGTTCGGTAAGATCACCACGGCGCTGGTCAACAACATACTGATGCCGTTCATCAGCCTCATATTCGGCGCGAGGGATATGACAGCTCTTAACGTCATCGTGCGCGAGGCAGTCACTGACGCCGACGGCAACGTCGTAAAAGAGGCTATTGTCCTCGGATTCGGCACATTCGTCGCCACCATCATCGACTTCATTCTCGTAGCGCTTGTCGTATTCCTTATCGTAAAGGCGTTCAACAAGGCCCGCGAAAAGGCTGAGGCAAAAAAGAAGGCCGAGGAAGAAGCCGCCGCAGCAGCTGCAGCAGCCGCTGCTGAGGAAGTTCCTCCTGCACCCACCACTGAAGAACTTCTTGCCGAGATCAGGGACCTGCTTGCAAAGAACTAGAATGACCTTAGATAAACTGAAGCCCGGCCAGACAGCTCGGGTGACCGCTGTCGGAGGGACAGGCGCTCTCCGGCAGCATTTTCTTGATATGGGACTCATCCCCGGTGCGCAGGCAACGCTTGTTAAGTTCGCCCCGATGGGAGATCCCATGGAGCTTCGCATCCACGATTATGAGCTGACCTTAAGGCTTGCGGACGCGGCGCTTATCGAAACTGAGAGTATAGATGTTTCGGAAAACAAACTGAAGGGTAGTAGATCCGCAGCTTCTCAGATAGAGCATCCGGGCTTTGGCGAAAAGGGCAAATACCACGTAAAAGCCGATGAAGATCCGCTTCCGGAGGGTACGCTGATACGCTTTGCGCTGGCCGGGAACCAGAACAGCGGAAAGACTACGCTATTCAACCAGCTCACCGGATCCAACCAGCACGTGGGAAATTTCCCGGGTGTTACTGTGGACCGCAAGGACGGCCAGATACGCGGCAAGGAAAACACAAGCGTCACGGACCTTCCCGGCATATATTCGCTGTCCCCGTATTCCAGTGAGGAACTGGTATCAAGGCAGTTCATCCTCGGTGAAAAGCCCCAGGGCATCATAAACATAGTAGATGCCACAAATATCGAAAGAAACCTGTACCTGAGCATGCAGCTGATGGAACTTGGAGTTCCCATGGTGCTCGCACTCAACATGATGGACGAGGTCCGCGGCAACGGAGGAAGCATAGATATAAACCGTATGGAATCCATGCTCGGCATTCCTGTAGTTCCTATCTCCGCTGCTAAGAACGAAGGTATCGAAGAACTGGTGGACCACGCTCTGCATGTTGCGTACTATCAGGAGCGTCCCGGACGCACTGACTTTTGTTCAGAGACCCGCGAGGGCGGAGCAGTGCACAGGGCGCTGCACGCGATAATACACCTGATCTACGACCATGCGGAAGCTGCGGGCATACCGGTGCGTTTCGCTGCGACAAAGCTGATAGAAGGTGACAGCGCGGTAATGGAGGCTCTGGATCTTTCTCAGAACGAGAAAGAGACCATAGAACATATCATAATCCAAATGGAGGAAGAAAGGGGCCTTGACAGGGCCGCCGCCATCGCGGATATGCGCTTCGGTTTCATCGAAGAGCTGGTTGGCGAATGCGTTATAAAGCCCCATGAAAGCAGGGAGCGCGAAAGAAGCCGCAGGATAGACAGGATCCTTACCGGAAAATACACCGCTCTGCCGTCATTTATCGTTATAATGGGACTGGTGTTCTTCCTGACTTTCAATGTGATAGGGGCGTGGCTTCAGGGCCTCCTGGAGCAGGCTGTAAACGCTCTTACAGTGATGACGGACGCCGCTCTTGCCGCCTCAGGCGTCAACGAGGTGCTGCATTCTCTCATAATCGGCGGCATATTCCAGGGCGTAGGAAGCGTCCTGAGCTTTCTGCCTATAATTGTGGTGCTGTTTTTCTTCCTGTCGCTTCTTGAGGACACCGGCTACATGGCGAGGGTCGCTTTCGTAACGGACCATCTGCTAAGAAAGATAGGCCTTTCCGGGCGCAGCATAGTGCCCATGCTGATAGGCTTTGGCTGCACGGTGCCCGGAGTTATGGCAAGCCGCACGCTTCCTTCCGAGCGCGACCGCCACATGACCATATTGCTTACGCCTTTCATGAGCTGCACCGCAAAGCTTCCGATATACGGTTTCTTTACCGCGGCGTTCTTCCCGGATAAGGCGCTTCTGGTGACTGTTATAGTTTATGTAGGCGGCATCATTGCTGGAATACTCGTGGCGTTGGTGCTCAACCGTACGGCCTTTAAGGGCGGAGCAGTGCCTTTTGTAATGGAGCTTCCCAACTACCGCATGCCCGGAGCCAAAAACGTCGCAAGGCTGCTCTGGGACAAGGCGAAGGACTTCCTGCAGAGGGCGTTTACGATTATTTTCCTGGCGTCAATTGTGATCTGGTTCCTCAAGAGCTTCAGCCTGTCGCTGCAGATG
>JAEEGL010840778.1_pt1 | contig 38615 bp, 35 predicted proteins | sample 9134231 | NCBI WGS metagenome assembly JAEEGL01 (sample SAMN16246548, study PRJNA631951) | gut metagenome | biome: gut microbiome; feature: rumen; material: fiber-attached | host: Bos | place: Iran: Karaj | collected 2018-10 | reverse complement strand
GGGCCGTGACCGAAGCTGCCGAAGAAGCTAAGGCCGAAGCGGAAGAGACTGTAGAAGAAGTCCGTGAGGAAGCGGAAGAAGCGGCCGGGGCCGTGACCGAAGCTGCCGAAGAAGCGAAGAGCGGAGCGGAGGAGACCATAGAAGAAGTCCGTGAGGAAGCGGAAGAAGCGGCCGGGGCCGTGACCGAAGCTGCCGGAGAAGTACAGGCTGAAGCGGAAGAGACCGTAGAAGAAGTCCGTGAGGAAGCGGAAGAAGCGGCCGCAGCCGTGACCGAAGCTGCCGAAGAAGTGAAGACCGAAGCGAAGGAAGCCGTCGAAGAAGCCGCGGATGAAGCGGACGCCTTTGTGCTCCGTGTCGCGGAAGGCCCCGAACCGGTCCGTGAGAATGCCGCCGCTTATGCGGAGAGAAGTCCTGCCGAGGAAGAAGAGGACGGCCTGGCCGAACTCGGGCGCCGGCGGGCGGAAGAACTGCTGAGAGGACTGGAACTGCCGGCTTACGGTGCTGCCGCGACGGCAGCCGATCTCGGCGGAGAAATTGCCGAGGAACCCGAAATGGAGCTTCCCGAGATCGCCGCGACCGAAACGGAATCGGTGGAGGCTGAGCTGAAGGAGACCCGTAAGACGAAAGAGAAGGCTCCGAAGCCCGGCAAAGAAGCCAGGAAAGCCGCTAAGAAGGCCGAAGCGGAAAAAGAGGACGAAGAGGATGAGGATGAGATCCCGGCCCCGTCAGTCAGTTCCGCGGAGAAGGCCTTTGTGACCTGGGCGGCGGAATACATCCGGGAGATCGACTGTGTGACGGATGAAGAGGGCCTGCTGGCGATCCTCGAGGCGGCCAGGGCCCGCGCCGCCAAAGGCGTCGAGCTGACCCGGGAGGAAGCCGAGCAGCTGGTCGAGGAGGCCGCGGACCGGGCCGAGAAGAAGGGCGGGCTCTTCACCCGCCGCTATGACAAGAACGGCTGCCTGATCCTGCGTGCCAAACATATCCGATAGGCGGAGCGGGGCTCTGCCGGCAGAGGCTTCGGGAGATCCGCTCTTCCGGAGCCTTTGTATTGAAGGAGGAAACACTGACGATGAAATGGCTGATCGCGTCGGATCTGCACGGGTCGCTTCCGGCCTGGATCCGGCTGAAAAAACGCTGGGAAGAGGAGAAGGCGGACCGCCTGCTCCTTTTGGGAGACCTGTTTTATCACGGGCCTTATGCGGGGCCGCCGGCAGGCTACGATCCGGCCGCCCTGGCGGGAGAACTCAACGCGATGAAAGAGATCCTGTTCACGGTCCGGGGCAATACCGATTCGGAGGCGGTCCAGCAGGTGCTGGAGTTCCCCGCCCTGGCGGAGTATCTGCTGTTCCCGGTCGGGAACCGGCTGGTCTTCGCCACCCACGGACATATCTGGCGGGAGGATCATCTGCCGCCGCTTAAAGAGGGGGATATTCTGCTGGCGGGGCATACCCATATTCCCGCTTTCCGGAAGACGGGCCCGGTCCTGTATATGAATCCCGGTTCCGCGGCCCTGCCGCTTTGCGGTTCGCAGGCCGGCTATATGACCCTGGAGGGAAGCATTTTCCGATGGAAGACCATGGAAGGGGAAGAGACCCGTTCCTTTGACGCGGAGGCGGCTTCCCGGGAGGAGAAACAATGAAGATCGCGGTCTTTCTGGGCTCGCGGCCCGGCAGTAAGCCGCTGTACCGGGAGACGGCCGAAAAGGTCGGAGCCTGGATCGCGGCGGAAGGCCACAGCCTGATCTACGGCGGGGAAGACATGGGCCTCATGGGGGTGCTCGCGGACGCGGCGCTCCGGGGAGGCGCCTCCGTCACCGGCGTCGTGCCGGATATCCCCTTCCTGAAAGAGCAGCGGCATCCCGGCCTGACGGAAGTCATTCCGGTGAAGGATATGGCGGAGCGGAAGCGGGAGATGATGGCCCGGGCGGACCTCTTCCTCTGCCTTCCCGGAGGCATGGGCACCCTGGACGAATTTACGGACGTGATGGTCTCGGTGCAGCTGGGACTCATGGACAAGCCCTGCGTCCTCTTCGACGCGGGGGGATATTACCGGGCATTCGGCGCCTTTCTCCGGCAGATGACGGAGGAGGGCTTCCTGGACGCCTCGCTGCTGGCGGCGGTCCGCATCACGGATGATCTGGCCGAGGTGGGAGCCCTGCTGGACGCGGCTGAGGAGGAAGGGGCATGAGCATCGACAGAGAGACCATCGGCCGCGTCGGGAAGGCGTTTGCCCTTCCGGGCACGGTCACGGAGGTCGTCCCGGTGACGGACGGGCTCATCAACCGCTCCTTCCGGGTGGAGTACGCTTCGCGGAAGGGGACCCGCCGGTACCTGTTCCAGGAGATCAATACCCGCGTTTTTACCGATCCGGACGGCCTGATGGAGAACATCGGCCGGGTGACGGCCCATCTGGGACGGAAGAACGCCGCGGGGAGCTATACCCGCCGGGCTCTGCATTTTTATCCGGCGGCGGACGGACGGCTCTGCGCCGAGACGGACGGGATCTGCTGGCGGGCGGCTGACTACATCCCCTCGGTCACGCCCGACAAGCTGGCGGGCCTCGAGGTGGTCCGCCGGGTCGGCCAGGCGTTCGGCGAGTTTCAGCGCGCGCTGTCGGACCTGGACGGACGGCTGCTGCACGAGACGATCCCCTCCTTCCACGACACCGCGGGACGCCTCGCTTCGCTTTTCGCCCACGCGGAGGCGGATCCGCTCGGCCGGCGGAAGGAGGCGGAGGCGCAGCTCGCCGAGTTTGCCCGGCTGAAGGACAAGGCCGGAGCCCTGTCGCTCGCTTTTGCCCGCGGAGAATTCCCGGTGCGGGTGACGCACAACGATACCAAGGCCAACAACGTGCTCTTCGATCCGGACACCCTGCTTCCGGCGGCTGTGATCGACCTGGATACGGTGATGCCGGGCTTCGCTCCCTACGATTTCGCGGACGCGGTCCGCTTTCTCGCGAATACGGCGGCCGAAGACGAACCGGACGTTTCGAAGGTGGCCTTAAGTCCCGGGCGCTTCCGCGCCCTCGCCGAGGGCTTTGTACCGGAGGTCCGGGATGCCTGGACGGCGGAGGAGACGGAAGCCCTGCCGCTCGCCTGCCTCTCCATTACGGTCGAGACGGCCGCGCGTTTCCTGGACGATTATCTGACCGGCGATACGTATTTCCGGACGTCTTATCCGGGCCACAATCTGGTCCGCGCCGGGTCGCAGCTGGCGCTTGCGCGTAGCATGGAAGCGCAGGAGGCGTTCATGACTGCCGTGACCGGAGAACTGGCCGCTGGAAAAGGAGGAAGATAACATGGCGGAAAAACTGCCTTTCGCATCGGATTACATGGACGGGATGCATCCCGCCATCCTGAAGCGCCTCGTCGAAACGAACGACCTCAGGGAGCCCGGCTACGGCTTCGACAGCTGCTGCGGGGCGGCGGCGGAAAAGATCCGGGCCGCCTGCAAAGCGCCCGGCGCGGCCGTGCATTTCATCGCGGGCGGGACGCTCACAAACGCGCTGGCGATCGATGCCTGCCTGAACAGTTCTGAGGGGGTCGTCGCGGCTTCGACCGGCCACATCTCCCTGCACGAGGCGGGGGCGATCGAACACGACGGGCACAAGGTGATCGAGCTCCCGCAGGAGCGGGGGAAACTCTCCGCCGCCGTCCTGGAACGCTGTCTGAGCGCCTTTTTCACCGACGAGAACCGGGTCTACATGACCGCCCCGAAGATGGTCTATCTTTCGCAGCCGACCGAATACGGGACCCTGTATTCGCTGGCGGAACTGACGGAGATCCGCGCGCTCTGCGACCGCTTCGGTCTGCTCCTCTACATGGACGGGGCGCGGCTTGCATACGCGCTCGCGGCGGCGGAAAACGACGTGACACTGCCGGATCTGGGGCGTCTGTGCGACCTCTTCTATATCGGCGGGACCAAATGCGGGGCCGCGTTAGGGGAGGCGCTCGTCATCGTCCGGCCGGAGATATGCCCGCGCATCCTGACGCTCATGAAGCAGCACGGAGCTCTGCTCGCCAAGGGCCGGATGATGGGCCTGCAGTTCGACGCCCTTTTTACGGACGGGCTGTACGGACGCATCGGCAGGCCGGCGGTCGAAGCGGCGGACCGGCTTCGGCACACGCTGAAGACCCTGGGATATGAACTGTATATGGAAAACCCGACCAACCAGGTCTTTGTGGTCTGGGAGACCTCCCGCCTCCAAAAACTGGGAGAGAGGGTGGAATACGGGTTCTGGGAGACCCTGGACGAGAGGCGTTCGGTCATCCGTTTCGCAACGGGCTGGTCGGTCCGGGAGGAAGACCTGGACGCCCTGACCGGACTGCTGGAAGAGTTCCGGAAGTAAGCCCGGGACCGCATCTGCCGCCGGAGCGCGGCATCCGCAAAAGAGGGAGAAAAGCAAGATGAAAAAGGGAAAGAACACAGCCTGGATCGTGCTGGCGGTCACGCTGGCCCTGATCTTCGGCACGATGGCAGCCGCGAACGCGGTCCAGACGGCCGGCGGGAGCATCCGGGTCACGGAAGGCGTGATCGAGGCGTCGGCCGTGGGCAGCATCGCCTACAAGCTGTACACGCCCGTTACCGCCACAGCGGCGAACAAGGCCCCCGGCGTCCTGCTGCTGCACGGCTATCAGAACGACCACGAGACCTGCGCGGCTTACGCCATCGAGCTCGCCCGGCGCGGGGCGGTGGTCCTGGCGATCGACGAGTACGGCCACGGCTCGACCGAACCGGGCATGCGGGAGCGCGGCTGGACCAACCACAAGGTCAGTGTGAACTACGGCACGGACAGCGAGGAGGCCGGTACCTTCAAGGTGATCAGCGGCCCGCTGCGCTACAGGCTGCTGATGAACTTCTCCAACCTCAGCTTCTTCAACGAGCATTATTCGAAGGGAACGGACGGTTCGGCCGTCGTCGACAGCTCCATGGGCGGCATCGCGGCCTACGCGGTCCTGGCGACGATGGAAAACGTGGATCCGACGCGCCTGGCCGTGAGCGGCCATTCCATGGGGACCTGGGCTTCCTGGAGCGTCTCGGCCGCCTATGCGGGCGTGACGAACGAGGCGGGGCAGGATATCACCCCCAAGGCGACGGTCCTTCAGTGCGGAGAGCTCTTCACGGACGATATCTACGACCTTTCCCCGGTCTTCGGGAAACCGATCTACTTCAACAACGTCCTGCTGCTGCAGGCCAAATGGGACGAGTTCAATTACTTCCGCGACTATGAGGATACGGTGAGCGACGCCCTGCTTTCCTCCCCGCTCCGGCTTTCCTTCCTGGGAACGGCGGGCAAGGCGGCCTGGAACACCACCTACGGCAGCTTTGCGGACGGATCCGCGCGGCGCATGGAGCTCCTTTTCACCAACCACCGGCTGACCACCCATCACGCGGGCGGCCTCGCCGTCGCGCTGGAATGGTTCGACAGGGCGATCGCCCTGCCGGCGGAAGTTCCCTTCACCGATCAGACGGCCATGATCAAGGAACGGCTGGTGCTCCTCGCGACCCTGCTGGCCATCTTTTCGATGATGCCCCTGGCGGAACTCCTTCTCAGGACGCCTTTCTTCCGGGAAGTCGCCCAGCCTCTGCCGCCGAAGGCGGGCATCAGGCCGAAGAAGGCCTGGGTCCGCGCCGCGGTGGTCACGGTCCTGATCGCGGGCTTTACCTATCCCTTCATGACCCAGCTCGGCCAGGGCCTGCTCCCGCTGCCGGAGACAACGCTTTTCCGGATGACCATCGGCAACGGCTTCGTGAGCTGGTACGGCCTTCTGATCATCGTCATGGTCCTATTCACGGTCTTCGGACGCCGGAAGGCAAAAAAAGCCGGGACGCCGCAGACCTGGCAGGAGATCGGCCTCGGGAGCGCGGACGCCCCGGAGAAGTTCTCCTGGAAGCTGCTCGGGAAGGGAACGCTGCTCGCGCTCTGCATGGCCGGCTTTATGTACGTGCAGGTCGTGCTCTGCGAATGGCTCTTCAAACTGGACTTCCGCTTCATCTGGCCGTTCTTCAGAAGCTTCAGCTGGGCGCGCCTCGGGCAGTTCTGCGTCTACATCCTGTTCTTCGCGGCCTTCTATGTGCTCAACAACAGCAAGATCTTCGCGTCGCTCCGCTCGGCGGGCAGCTATGAGCCCGGCGCCAAAGGCTTCCTCAAATGCTGGTGGCGCTATGCTCTGGTCATGGTCGGCGGCACCCTGCTCGTGATCCTGATCGAGTACATTCCCTTCTTCGCAGGCCTCGGCCCCGGCGCGGACCTTCTGTTCGGCTCCACCTTCGGCGGGCCGTTCATGTCCCTGCTCATCGTGTTTGCCCCGCAGGTGCTGGTCTTCAGCCTGATCGGGACCCACCTCTACCGCCGCACCGGCAATGTGTTCACCGGTGCGATGACGATCGCTTTCCTGGCCTGCTGGATCGTGACCGGCGGGTCGGCCATGCTGTAAAGGAGTCAACTGTGAAAGAGATAAAGATACCCGAACGGAAAGACGTTGCCCCGGAGAATACCTGGGACCTGACGCAGATCTTTGCCGACGACGCCGCCTGGCAGGCCGCCTTCGAGGCGGCGGGGCAGTACCCCGCCCGCCTGGCGGCGTTTGCCGGACGGCTGGGAGAGAGCGCGGAGACTTTGCTCGCGTTCCTGAAGCTGGACGACGAGATCGGACTGGCCTTGGAGGCGGTCTACGGATACGCGAGCCTCCACGCCGACGAGGATACGGCCGACTCGGCCTATCAGAACATGCGCGGCAAGGCGATGGGCCTGGGCGTGCGCATCCGCGGAGCCTCCGCTTTCGCGCAGCCGGAGATCCTGGCGATCCCGGACGGAACGCTGGAGCGCTTCTTTGCGGAGAAAAAGGAACTGGAAGTCTACCGCCGGCCGATCGAAAAGATCCGCAGCCGCCGGGAGCATTTCCTGCCCGCCGCCGAGGAAAAACTCCTGGCCGCCGCCGGCGAGATGGCTGCCGCTCCCAACAATATCGGGAGTGTCCTGCGGAATGCGGAAATGAACTTCCCGGACGCGGTCGACAGGGACGGAAAGACCTATCCGCTGACGAACGGATCCCTGACCATGCTCCTCGAGAGCTCCGACCGGGTGCTCCGGGAGAGCGCTTTCAAAACGTACTACCGGCGCCTCGGCGAATACAGGAATACGGTCGCCGCGACCTTGGACGCCCAGATGAAACAGCTGCGTTTCTTTGCCGGCGCGCGGAAGTATCCGACCACGCTCGCGGCTTCGCTGAGCCGGACCGAGGTCCCGGAGAGCGTCTATACCAGCCTGATCGACGCGGTCCACGCGAATCTGGATAAGATGTACGCCTACGTCGCCCTCCGGAAGAAGCTGCTGGGTCTGGACGAACTGCACATGTACGACGTTTACGTCCCCATCGTGGAAGAAGCAGAGGAGGAGATCTCTTTCGCGCAGGCGAAGGAGACGGTGCTGGAGGCCCTGGCCGTGCTCGGTGAAGACTACCTGGCCATGCTGCGGGAGGGCTTCGCGAACCGCTGGATCGACGTCTATGAAAACAGGGGCAAGCGCGGCGGCGCCTATTCCTCCGGCATGTCCCGGCCGCACCCCTACGTCCTCCTCAACCACAAGGATAACCTGGACAGCCAGTTCACGCTGGCCCACGAGATGGGGCACGCCCTGCACAGCTATCTGAGCACGAAGAACCAGCCCGTCTGCACGGCGGACTACGTGATCTTTGTCGCGGAGGTGGCTTCGACGGTCAACGAGGTCCTGCTGATGCGGCACCTGCTGGGGAAGACGGAAGAGAAGAAGGAACGCGCCTGTCTCATCAACCACTTCCTGGACAAGTTCAAGGGGACGCTCTACCGCCAGACCATGTTCGCGGAGTTCGAGCTGATGATGGGACGCCTCTCCGAAGCGGGGGAGACCCTGACGGCGGATATGCTCTGTGAAAAATACCGCGAACTGAACCGCCTGTATTTCGGCCCGGATATGATCTCCGACGAAGAGATCGCCCTGGAATGGGCCCGTATCCCGCACTTCTTCTACAACTACTACGTGTTCCAGTACGCGACGGGCTTTTCGGCCGCGGTGGCGATCGCGAACCGCATTCTCACCGAAGGGGAACCGGCGGTCCGCGACTACAAGAAGTTCCTTTCCTCCGGCTCGTCGAAGGACCCGATCTCGCTCCTGAAGATCGCCGGCGTCGATATGAGCACGCCGGATCCGGTGAACAGCGCGCTCGCCCTGTTCGGAGAACTGGTGGAGGAGATGAAGAGCCTCTGATGTCTTTTCGGACGCCCCCGTCTGCCGGGGGGCGTTCTGACAGCTTTTTGCTGTTGACACTCTTTGATGAAGGTGGTACGATACTTTTGCAGTTGTCGTGAACGTGTTTTGGAGCAAGGAAACATGTACGGACATGCGAACAAGATAATACAAGCGATGGCTTTCCATGAAGGAAAGCGGAAGGAGAATGGGAATGAGCGTGAAAATCGCCATCATAGGCGCCGGAAGCGCGGTTTTTTCGATCAATCTGATCAAGGACATCTGCGTCAATCCGCATTTTGACGGGGCGCAGGTGACTCTCATGGACATCAACGAGCGGCGGCTGACGGGGATCTACCGTCTGTGCGCCCGCTTTATCGAGGAGGAGAAGCGCTCAATCCTGTTAAAACAGACGATGGACCGGGAAGAGGCGCTGAGGGGCGCTGACTTCGTACTGCTCGTGGCGCTCGACTACGGGCATGAGCGCCTCTACGAGGGCTGGGATGCCGCAAGGAAGAACGGCTGCCGCTACGGCGGGAGCCTGCACATCATGCACGACGAGGCCTTCTGGGTGAACTGGTATCAGCTGAGGCTCTTCGATTCGGTCGCCCGGGATATCCTGCGGCTTTGTCCGAAGGCCTGGATGCTGCTGGTGGCCAATCCGGTGCAGGCCGGCGTGACGTATCTGGGACGGAAATATCCAGAGCTAAAGGTGGTCGGCATGTGCCACGGCGGCTACAGGGCGCTCAACCTCTTTGATGCGATGGGGCTTGACCGGAAGGACTGTTCCTTCGAAGTCTCGGGCGTCAACCATCTGGTCTTCCTGAACAGCTTTTACTACAAAGGAGAGGATGGCTTCCCGCTGCTCGATAAGTGGCTGGAAAGCGGAGAAAACATGCGACAGATCCTGGCGGATCCGCTGCCCTGGCGGCAGGCCAGTCCAAAGCTGGGGCCGAAGGCGGTCGATATGTACCGCCGCTATGGCGTCTTCCCGATCGGGGATACCGCCTCGCCCGGCGGCGGCTCCTGGGGCTGGTGGTACCACACGGAGGACGTGGAAAAGGCCTACATGGAGGACGCAGACACCTGGTGGGAGTGGCATTTTAAGCGGGGACAGAAGAAGCTCGCGGATATCTGGACCGCGATCGAAAACCCGGAGACCAAGGTTACGCAGTTCTTCGGCGAGGTGCCCGCGGACGAACCGATGATCCCCGCGATCGAGGCGCTAGCCTTCGACGTCGAGCAGAAGGTGATCGTCAACGTCATGAATGACGGCGGATACGTGGAAGGCGTTCCGGCCGATTACGAGTGCGAGTGCTGGGCGGTCCTTAACCGGGAGGGCGTTCATCCGCTTAGGATGAAGCCGCAGCCGAAAGCGGTGCAGGCGCTGATACTCCGGGACCGCGTCGCGCCGGTGGAACTGGAGCTTGAGGCCTTTGAGACGGGACGGATCGAGATGCTGGAGCAGCTCGTGATGACTGACCCCTGGGTCCACAGTCTTTCGCAGGCGAGGGACGTCATCCGGGATGTGCTGGCGCTTCCCTGCAACGCGGAAATGAAAGAGTTTTTCGGGCAGTGAGCCCGTTTCGGCAGAATATAGTCAGGAGGAGACAAGATGAAGACCGAACCGACAAAAGTGATCATCCTCAGTGTGGGAGATGCCCAGTATCCGCAGGACGAACTGGGGGCCGTGATCGAGCAGGTGCGCGCGGGAGTGCGCTCGCTGCCTTCGGCCGAGCTCGTGTATGCCGATAAGATCATGGACGATGCGGACGCGTCGCGGGTGGCGGCCGAAGTCAAAAAGCTGCATTTCGACGCGATCATCGTGAACTACGTGTCCTGGCACATCACGCCCTATGTGATGCGGACGCTCATCGATTACAAGGACAAGCCCGTCCTCGTCTGGGGCATCGGCGGCTGGTACGATGCTTCCGGGAAGCTCTTCGCTCCGGCGGCTACGGCCGGGACGACCGCCCTGGTGCCGGTCCTTAAGGAGATGCGCTTCCACTTCGCTCTGGTCAACCAGAAACCGGCGGAAGAACTGCGCCTTGCGGACGTTGACCGCTTCCTCAGGGTGGCGGCGGCCGTGAAGGCGGTGCGGCACTCCCGCGTGGGCCTTTTCGGCTACGCGGATATGGGCCTCTTCTCCTGCGCCTACAACAAGACCCTGACCTACGACCGGCTGGGCGTGGATATTGAAGATTATCTCGGCTACGACCTGACCGAGCAGATGGCTTCCTTCACGCCGGAGGAAGTGAAGGCGGAGATCGACGAGCTCCGGAAGGAAGCGAAGACATATAATCACATCAGCGACCAGATGCTGGACAAGGTCATGCGCCTCTACATGGTCATGAAGGGCAAAAAGACCGGCCGCGGGCTGGACGCCGTCTCGATCAAGTGCGTGTACGGCGTGACGCAGATGGGTTTCAACCCCTGCCTCGCGCAGACGCTGCTCGCCGACAAAGATACCTGCGTGATCTGCGAATGCGACGCCTACGGCATGATCACCGGCATCATGATGAGCCGCGTGACCGGGAAGCAGTCCGGATTTGTGGAGCACTACGAGGTGTTTGACGACTCGGTCCTGGTCGGCGTGTGCGGCTTCGTCCCGAAGGAGTTCATTCAGGGCGATTTCGTGATCCGCGCGGCCAACCTCGGCGAATTCAACACCGGCATCAGCAACGTCTCGCAGATGAAGACCGGCACGGTCACCTACGCCCGCCTCTTCGAGACCCACGGCCGCTTCAAGATGTTCCTCGGCCTCGGCGAGGCGAAGCCGAACCCGAAGTGGACGGAAGCCGGCTGGTGCGAGCCGACGCCCGATTTCCCGAGCTTCCTGCTCGAGCCGGGCATGGATCTGCAGCGGTATCAGGAGACCGTCCCGGGCCAGCACATCCTGGTCGTCTACGGAGACTGGCTGAAAGATATGGAAATGTTCTGCCGCTTCATGGATATAGATGTGGTAAAATAATCAGGTAAGCCCAGACTGCGGCGCCTGCCGGTGGGCAGGCGCCGGATTTTTCGTAACGGGAGGAGAGTATGAAACCTCAGATCAGGACCCCTTATTTTGAGATCGGCACCAAGAACTATATCTACGGGGACAAGGTGCTGGAATATGCCCTGGCGGCCGACAAAGCCGCCGAGAAGTACGATATCGACGTGCTCTTCATTACGACGCCCATAGAGATCCGCCGGGTCGCGGAGAACACGAAGCATCTGATCGTGCTGGCGCCGTATATGGACACCCTCCGGCCCGGGCGCGGGATGGCGGATATCCTGCCCGAGGCGCTCAAGGCGGCCGGCGCGCAGGGCGTGGTCATCAACCACTGCGAGAAGCCGATGAGCCTGCCGCAGATGAAGAAGACCATCGACCGGGCGCGGGAGCTGGATTTCCTGGTCTTTGCCTGCGCGGATACGCTTGACGAGGCGAAGGCGATCGCGAACCTGCATCCGGACATCATCAATCCGGAACCCTCCGCGATCATCGGCGGCGGCAAGGGCGTGAGCCCCATGGCCTACGTGAAGGATTCCATCCGCGTGATCAAGGAGATCGACCCGGCCATCCTGGTGGAGCAGGCGGCCGGCATCACGAACGGGCAGCAGGTGTACGATTTCATCATGGCCGGCTCAGAAGCTGCCGGCGCGGCGTCGGGAATCATGAACGCGGAAGATCCGCTGGCGATGATCGACGAGATGATCGCGGCGGTGCGGCGCGCGGCCGACGATCTGGCAAAAGAGGAGGCCTGAGATGGTTTACAAGAAAGCATTCAAAGTACAGTCGAATCACCGGGCCGTGACCTTCCACGACGTGACGGACCGGGTGAAGGCGATCGTGGCGGAGTCCGGCGTGAAGAACGGGATCGTGGTGGTCTATTCCCATCACACGACCTGCTCGGTCATCACGCAGGAGTGCGCCTTCGACAAATCGATGACCGGCCTGGAGACCCTGCAGCAGGATCTGGTGAACTGTTTCGAGGAGTGGATCCCCACCCAGCGGACGGAGGGCATGTACCTTCATCCCGGGCAGGAAGCGCTGGATTTCGCGGAGGAGCACGGGGAGGACAACTTCGGCTGCCACAACACCGACGCGCATCTCCGCAGCTCGATCATCGGCAGGAATGTGACGGTCGTGATCGACGACGGCGCGGCGGATCTGGGCGAATTCGGCCGCATCCACTTCATCGACTGGGATCAGACCAGGGCGCGGACGCGCACCGTGGACGTGATGATCATCGGAGAATAACAGGCCGGAAAGAAAGCGGCTTCGGGACAGGCTTCCCGAAGCCGCTTTTTCGTGCTACAATGCGGGAAGAGGCAGCAGGGGCGTGAAGGCCGAAACTGCCGTATCCGCATCGAACATTTCTAAACAGGGAGGGTTTCATGAACCGTCTGATCATGGCGCTGGACGCGGGGACCACGTCCAACCGCTGCATTCTGTTCAACCGCCGGGGGGAGATCATCTCGCAGGCCCGCCGGGAATTCACGCAGTACTATCCGAAGCCCGGCTGGGTCGAGCATGACGCGAAGGAGATCTGGCTGAGCATGCTGGAATCTGCCCGGAGAGCCATGGACCAGGCCGGGGCGAAGGCCTCGGATATCGCCGCCATCGGCATCACCAACCAGCGGGAGACGACCATCATCTGGGATAAGGAAACGGGCGAACCGGTCTGCCCGGCCATCGTCTGGCAGTGCCGCCGTACGGCCCAGTACTGTGACAGCTTAAAGGACCGGGGCCTCACCGGGGTGATCCGCCGGAAGACCGGTCTGGTCATCGACGCCTATTTTTCCGGAACGAAGATCCGCTGGATCCTTGAAAACGTGCCGGGCGTCCGCGAAAGGGCCGAGCGGGGACAGCTCCTGTTCGGAACGGTCGACACCTGGCTCATCTGGAAACTGACCGGCGGCCGCGTGCATGTGACCGACTATTCCAATGCCTCCCGGACGATGCTTTTCAATATCAATACGCTGGAGTGGGACGAGGAGATCCTGAAGGAACTGGACATCCCGCGCAGCCTGCTGCCGACGCCCGTGCCTTCGAGCCGGATCTACGGGGAGACCGAGCCGGTGCTCTTCGGCGGGCCGATCCCCATCGCGGGGGCGGCGGGAGACCAGCAGGCGGCCCTTTTCGGACAGACCTGTTTTTACCCCGGCGAAGCGAAGAATACCTACGGGACGGGCGCGTTCCTCCTGATGAATACCGGAGAGAAGCCGGTCTTTTCCGACAGCGGCCTGGTGACGACGGTCGCCTGGGGCTGCGGCGGGAAGGTGGAATATGCGCTGGAGGGCTCCGTGTTCGTGGCGGGCGCCGCGATCCAGTGGCTGCGCGACGAGATGAAGCTGATCGATTCCGCGCCGGATGTGGAGTATTTCGCCGGCAAGGTGAAGGATGCGAACGGCTGCTACGTGGTTCCGGCCTTTACCGGTCTCGGGGCGCCCTACTGGGATCAGTATGCCCGGGGAACGATCGTCGGCCTCACCCGGGGCGTGAACAAGAACCACCTGCTGCGGGCCACGCTGGAATCGCTGGCCTATCAGGTGAACGATATCCTGCAGGTGATGCAGGACGACGCGAAGCTGCGGCTTTCGGCCCTCAACGTGGACGGCGGCGCCTCCGCCAACAACCTGCTCATGCAGATCCAGGCGGATATCTCGGGCGCACCGGTGCAGCGTCCTTCCTGTGTGGAAACGACCGCCCTCGGCGCGGCGTATCTTGCCGGCCTGGCAGTCGGGTACTGGGCGAGCCGTGAGGAAGTGGTGAAGAACCGCAGCGTGGACCGGCTCTTCCTGCCGGAGATCACGCCCGAAGAGCGGCAGAAGAGGATACGCGGCTGGAAAAAAGCGGTCTCCCGCGCCCGCGAATGGGCCAGTGAGGACGGAGAAGAATGATCCTGACGGAATTCCGGCGCAGAGTTTATGATACCGTGCGCCTCATCCCGGCGGGGAAGGTCGCGACCTACGGACAGATCGCGTATCTGGCCGGGTATCCGAACGCCGCGCGGGCGGTCGGAAACGCCCTGCACCGGAATCCATGGCCGGAGGAAGTGCCCTGCTTCCGGGTCGTCAGCGGGGAGGGAAAGCTCTCGGGCGCCTTCGCGTTCGGAGGCCCCGGCGTGCAGGCGGAGCGCCTTCGGGAAGACGGGACGGAAGTGACCGGCGGCGCGGTCGATCTGAGCCGCTTCGGGTGGAACGCGGAATACGACAGCTCGCCGCTTCTCGCTTCGTCCCACGGTTTTTCCACACGGCTCGGCGGCGTGAGCCGGGGGGACTTCGAAAGCCTGAACCTGGGCCTTTTCCGCGGGGATGATCCGGCAGCGGTCCGGACGAACTGGAGCTATTTTCTAAAGCTGATCGGGATCCCCGGAGACCGGCTCGTCTACGGCGGGCAGGTGCACGGAAAAACGGTGCGCATCGTCGGGGCGGGGGATCTGCGGACTCTATACGACGGGAAAGAAGCTCTGCCGGCCGACGGATATGTGACGAAAGAGGCGGGCGTGCCGCTCGTCATCTTCACGGCCGACTGTGTGCCCCTGCTGTTGGAGGATCCGGAGGCGGGGGTCGTCGGAGCGGTGCACTGCGGCTGGCGCGGGGCTGCGCTGGATATCATGGGCGAAGCTGTCCGGCAGATGGCCGCACTCGGAGCGGATTCGGCCCGGATCCGCGCGGTGACGGGGCCTTCCATCGGCCCCCGGGCCTTCGAAACGGACAGCGACGTGCCGCAGGCCCTGGCGGCGATGCTGGGCTGCGGGCCGGAGGAGGTCTGCGTGCCGGAGGAGGGCCGCCCGGGGAAGTACCTTACCGATCTGGCCGGAGCCGTCCGGAGAAGACTGCGGCAGCTGGGCCTCGCTGAGGAGCATATCGGGAGCGCGGGCGGCTGCACGTTTTCGGAAGCGGGCCGGTATTTTTCCCACCGCCGGTCGGGAAACGCCCGCGGCAGCCAGGCGTCGGTCATCATGCGGAAGCATCCGTGACCCCGAAAACAGCACAAAACGGCCGGAAGGCCGTTTTTTTTTGTGGCCGGAACGGGTAAAAAAACGGTTGACTTTAGCACGCTAACGTGCTACTATGGCGCAGAACTAAAGCGGCAGACGCGCCAGCCGCGGTTCACGGGAGGACCGAAAGTGAAGGATGAGCGGGCGGAAGCCCTTCAGAAACTGTTCAGAGCGATCGTCGGACTGCAGTCGGTCGGGGAATGCGAGGCATTTCTCGAGGACCTCTGCACCATGCGGGAACTGGAGGATATGGCCAGGCGCCTGGACGCAGCGGAGATGCTCTCGAAGGGCGAGGGATATCAGACCGTGGCCCGGGAAGTGGGCATCAGTACAGCCACGATCAGCCGCGTGAGCCGGGCACTCAATTACGGGAGCGGCGGCTACAAGACGGTGCTCGACCGCATGTCCGGGGAGGCGGAAGCATGAGGCCCGTGCCGGCCCTCTTCGACGCGGGAGAGGAGCTGAAATACGCGCTCAGGGGCCTGTTCCTTTCGGCCGGCTACCGGCGCTACCGCATGAGCAAATTCGAGGAATACGACCTGTATCTGAAGCACCGGGAATTCCTGGTCTCGGACCGGGTCATCACGTTCACGGACACGGGCGGGCGTCTCCGCGCGCTGCGGCCGGACGTGACCCTTTCGATCATCAAAAACACGCAGGACCGGCCGGAAGAACTCAGCCGGCTCTGCTACGACGAATACGTCTACCGCGTTTCGGCGCGGAGCGGGGAATTCCGCGAGATCCCTCAGGCGGGGGTGGAGTGCATCGGGCCGGTGGACGACGACTGCCTCCGGGAGGTCCTTTCCCTGGCGGTGCGGAGCCTTCTGCTTTCCGGCCGGGCCTCGGTGCTGGCGGTGTCCGATCTGGACCTTGTCGCCGGGATCCTCGGCGGCATCACGGACCGAAGAGAGGAGCAGGACCGGCTGGCAGCCCTTCTCAGCGCGAAGAACGAGCCCGGCATCCGGGCCGAGCTCGGAAAGCGGGCGGAGAGCGGCCCGGGATGGCTTCTGCGGGCGGTCACAGGCCTGCACGGACGTCCCGCGGAAGTGCTCGGACGGCTGAAGGAGGCGGCGGAAAGCGCCGGCTCTCCGGCCGGGATCCTGGCAGAAGCAGCGCGGCTGGAGAAGCTGTTCGCCGCATTGCCGGAAGAAACGGCGGAACATCTGGAACTGGATCTCTCCGTCGTCGGCAGCCGGGACTATTACAGCGGGCTCTATTTCCAGGGCTTCGTGAGCGGAGCGCCGGAGCGGGTGCTTTCCGGCGGACAGTACGATCCGCTGCTTAAGGCCATGGGCCGGAAGTCGAAAGGCGTCGGCTTCGCGGTCTACCCGGAAGTGCTGGAACCGCTGTGGGAGGAGGATGAGCAATGGAATGGCTGAACGCGGCGCTGCCCAAAGGGCGGCTGGGCGAAAAAGTATACCGGATGTTCGCGGCGGCCGGGTATCCCTGCCCCTCCATCGAGGAAGAGGGCCGGAAGCTGATCTTTGAAAATGAAGAGGCGGGCATCCGCTATTTCTGGGTGAAGCCGTCGGACGTGACGGTCTATGTGGAGAGAGGCGCGGCGGATATCGGCGTGGCCGGCCGGGACATCCTGCTGGAGTACGGGCCGGATGTCTACGAGCTTCTGGATCTGAAGACCGGGCGCTGCCGCATCGCGTCGGCGGGACCGGAAGGGTTTCAGGAAAACCCACTGCGCACCCTGCGCGTGGCGACCAAGTTCCCGAACATCGCGCGGCGGTACTATGAAGGGCGCGGCAGGGACATCGAGCTCATCCGGCTGAACGGGTCGATTGAGCTGGCGCCCCTGCTCGGCCTCTCCGACGTGATCGTGGATATCGTGGAGACCGGAACGACCCTGCGGGAGAATCACCTGGCGGTCGTCGAGGAGATCCTGCCGGTGAGCGCACGGCTCATCGCGAACAAGGCGGCGTTCCGTTTCAAGGCGGAGCGGATCGAGGCGCTCTGCGCCGCGCTGGGAAGGCTGGTGAAAGACAAGGAATGAAGATCTTACGACGGTCGGAAGTGCCGGATGAGGAAATATTCGCCAGAAACGAACCGTTTTCTGACGTAAGAGAAGCTGTGGCGGAAATATTGAAAAACGTGAAAGAGCGCGGCGACGAAGCCCTGCGGGACTATACCCTCCGCTTCGACGGGGCGGACGTCCCCCGGGCGGAAGTGTCCGCGGAGGAGATCGCGGAGGCCGTCTCCGCGGTCGATCCGGCGTTCCTTGCGGTCATGCGGGAGGCGGCGGAGCACATCCGGGTTTTCCACGAAAAGCAGAAGCGGAGCGGCTACCGCTTTTCCCCCCGGCCCGGCGTGATCCTGGAACAGAGAGTGGTCCCGCTGGACCGCGTGGGCGTCTACGTGCCCGGCGGGACGGCGGCCTATCCCTCGACCGTCCTTATGGATATCATCCCGGCAAAGATCGCCGGCTGTCCGGAGGTGGTCATGGTAACGCCCCCCGGGAAAGACGGGCGCATCCGTCCGGTGATCCTTGCGGCGGCGCAGATCGCGGGGGCAGACCGTATCTTCCGCTGCGGCGGGGCGCAGGCCGTGGCGGCACTCGCCTACGGGACGGAAACGGTCCCGCGCGCCGACAAGATCGTCGGCCCGGGGAACGCCTTCGTGGCCGAGGCCAAGCGGCAGGTCTTCGGAACGGTGGATATCGACATGGTCGCCGGGCCGAGCGAGATCCTGATCGTGGCGGACGGGAAGACCGATCCGGTACATGCGGCCGCGGATCTGCTCTCGCAGGCGGAACACGACCGGAACGCCTCCGCGGTGCTGGTGACGGATTCCCCCGAACTGGCGCAGCGGACGGCGGCAGAGGCGGAGCGGCAGCTGGCAGCGCTTCCCCGCGAGGCCATCGCCCGGGCTTCCTGGGAGAAGAACGGGAAGATCATCGTGACGGAGTCGCTGGAAGAGGCGGCGGACGTCGCCGACCGGATCGCGCCGGAGCATCTGGAGCTTTTGACGGACCGTGCGGAGGAACTCGCCGGACGCATCCGCCACGCGGGCTCGGTCTTTTTGGGGCGCAGCTGCCCCGAAGCGGTCGGAGATTATTTCGCGGGATCGAACCATACGCTGCCGACCGGCGGAACGGCCCGCTTCGCGAGCCCGCTCTCCGCGGATGATTTCGTCCGCACGATGCAGCTGGCCCGCTATTCGGAGGAGGCTCTGGCGGCGGAGGCGGAGAAGATCGCGCTGTTTGCCAGGAAGGAAGGACTGGAAGGACACGCCAGGAGCGTGCTCGTCCGGCAGAAGGAGAAAGTATGAGCCGTTTTTTCTCGGAAGTGCATAAAGATCTGACGCCGTACGTGCCCGGGGAGCAGCCCCGCGACCGGCGGTACGTCAAGCTGAATACCAACGAATCGCCCTTCCCGCCTTCGCCGGCGGCGGTGCGGGCGGCGGAGGAGGCGGCCCGGCAGCTGCAGCTCTATCCCGATCCGACCGCCCTGGCTCTCCGGACGAAGCTGGCGGAGCATTTCGGCCTTGCGCCGGACGAAGCCTCGGTGAACAACGGCTCGGACGAAACGCTGAGCTTCGCGTTCCTGGGCTGGTGCGACGAAAAGACGCCGGCGCTGTTCCCGGATATCACCTACGGATTCTATACGGTCTATGCCGGGCTCTACCGCCTCCCGTATGAGGAGATCCCGCTGGATGAGGATTTCCGGATCCGGGTCGCCGACTACGCCGGAAAGAAGGGAACGGTCTTTATCGCGAACCCGAACGCCCAGACGGGGATCGCCCTTCCCCTCGCCGGGATCGAAGAACTGCTCCGGCAGGATCCGGACCGGCTGGTGGTCGTGGACGAGGCTTACGTGGATTTCGGCGCGGAGAGCGCGGTCGGCCTTATTCCCCGCTATGACAATCTTCTGATCATCCAGACCTTCTCCAAGTCCCGGTCGATGGCCGGCGGAAGGCTGGGGATCGCCCTCGGCCGGAAGGAACTGATACAGGATCTGATGACCCTGCAGTTCTCGTTCAACCCCTACAACCTGAACCGCATGACGATGGCGGCCGGGATCGGGGCGCTGGAGGATCCGGCTTACTTTGAGGAAAACTGCAGGAAGATCGCGGAAAACCGCGAATGGCTGAAGGACGCGCTGCGGGCGGAAGGCTTTGCGGTCACCGACAGTCTGGCCAACTTTCTGCTCGCGCGGACGGACAGGATCGGCGGAGAGAGCCTGTACCGGGCGCTTAAGGAGCGCGGCGTGCTGGTGAGGCACCTCGGGGCGGAGCGGATCCGCGACTGGGTGCGGATCACCGTCGGAAGCCGGGAGGAACTGGAGATCCTGATGGAAAAGATCCGCGGCATACTGAAGGAGGTGCGTTCATGAGAGGGGCTCTGATCGAACGGAAAACGGCGGAGACGGACATCCGGCTCCGTCTGGAGCTGGACGGAAGCGGGAAAAGCGCGGTCGAAAGCGGCGTAGGGTTTCTGGACCATATGCTGACGCTCTTTGCTTCGCACGGGCGCTTTGACCTTGCGCTTTCCTGCGCCGGGGATACACAGGTGGACGACCACCATTCGGTGGAGGATATCGGCATCGCCCTCGGAAAGGCCTTTGCGGAGGCCCTGGGCGGGAAGGAAGGCATCCGCCGCTACGGGCAGCGGATCCTGCCGATGGACGAGGCGCTCATCCTGACGGCGGCAGATATCTCCGGGCGCGGGATGCTGGTCTGGGACGTGAGGCTCCCGGCGGCGAAGGTCGGGACGTTCGACACGGAGCTGGCGGAGGAGTTCTGGACGGCTTTCGCCCGGAACGCAGGGATCACCCTTCACATCCGGGAAATGGCCGGGACGAACGCGCACCATATTCTGGAGGGCGTGTTCAAATCGGCTGCCCGGTGCCTCCGGGAGGCGGTCTCGGTCGATCCGGCACTCGGCGGGGAGATCCCTTCCACGAAAGGAACGCTCGCATGATCGCCGTCGTGGATTACGGAGTGGGGAATCTGTTCTCGCTCGCCTGCTCGCTGAAGGCGGTGGGGGCGGAGGCGGTCTTTACGGCCGATCCGGCCGTGCTCGCGGAGGCGGAGAAACTGATCCTTCCCGGGGTCGGCGCCTTCCGGGACGCGGCCGCGAAACTGGCGGAAAAGGGCCTGGCCGAAGCGGTGATCCGTGAGGCGGAAAAGGGCAAGCCCCTTCTGGGGATCTGCCTGGGCATGCAGCTCCTGTTCGACCGGAGCTACGAGGACGGAAACTACGCCGGGCTGGGACTCATCCCCGGCGAGGTGAAGGATCTGCGGCCGCTGCTCGGGCCGGCGTACAAGGTGCCGCACATGGGCTGGAACCCGCTGCGGATCCGGTTTCCGGAGCCTCTCCTTGCGCATACGCGCGAAGGGGAGAGCGTGTATTTCGTACATTCCTATTTTGCCTGCTGCGACGCCCGGTATGTGGCGGCGGACGCGGAGTACGGGGCGAACGTGCCGGCGGTGGTCCGGCGGGACAACGTCTGCGGCTGTCAGTTCCATCCGGAAAAGAGCGGACCGGCGGGCCTGACGATCCTGAAATCATTCTGCGGAGGAGAAAGCGATGCGGATCTATCCGGCAATCGACCTCTATGAAGGCAAGGCGGTGCGCCTCTATCAGGGCGATTATGACCGCATGACCGTTTACAGCAGCGACTCCTGCCGGCTCGCGCAGTCGTTCGCGGCGGCCGGGGCGAAAGCCCTGCACCTGGTGGATCTGGAAGGCGCCCGGGAGGGAACCGTTCCGCATCTGGAACTGGTGCGGCGGATCCGCCGGGAAAGCGGCCTGTTCTGCGAGATCGGCGGCGGCATCCGGGATATGAAGACCGTGGAGGCATACCTTTTCGGCGGCCTGGAGCGGGTCGTGCTCGGAACGGCGGCCGTGACAGACCGCGGGTTCCTGAAGGAGGCGCTGGCGGCATTCGGCCCCGGTATCGCGGTGGGCGCCGACCTGAGGAACGGCTTCGTGGCGGTGAAGGGCTGGCTTGAGAAGACGAGACTGGAGGCCTTCGCTTTTCTGGCGGAGCTGGAGCAGCTGGGGGTCCGGACGGTCATCTGCACGGATATTTCCCGCGACGGAGCGCTCACCGGACCGAACGGTGAGCTCTACCGGCGGATGAAGGAGAGGTTTTCCATGGAGATCGTCGCTTCGGGCGGCATTTCCTCGCTGGACGATCTGAAGGCTCTTTCGGCCATCGGCCTGGACGGGGCCATCGTCGGCAGGGCGCTCTATACCGGCGCGGTCGACCTCGGAGAGGCGGTGAGGACGGTATGATCTCGAAGCGCATCATCCCCTGCCTGGACGTGCGGGACGGGCGCGTCGTGAAGGGCGTGCATTTCGCGGACCTGAAGGACGTGGATTCCCCCGTGCAGCTGGCGGAGTATTACAGCCGGGCGGGCGCGGACGAGCTGGTCTTTTACGATATTACCGCGTCGGCGGAGGGACGGGGCCTCTTCACGGAGATCCTGAGGGAGACCGCCTCAAAGGTGTTTATCCCGCTCACGGTCGGCGGAGGCATCTCGTCTCTCGCGGATTTCGACCGGGTCCTGAAATGCGGGGCCGACAAGGTGAGCGTGAATTCCGGCGCGCTCCGGGATCCGGAGCTCATCGGCCTCGGGGCCGGCCGCTACGGCAGCCAGTGCGTAGTCCTCTCGGTGGACGTGCGCCGGGTCGGCGGCTCTTTTCACGTCTTCGCGAAGGGCGGCCGCGTGGATACCGGCCGGGATGCCCTGAAGTGGATCCGCGAAGGGATCGACCGCGGAGCCGGGGAGATCATGGTGAATTCGATGGACACCGACGGAGTAAAGAAGGGCTTTGACCTGCCGCTCCTTGCGGAGGTCTGCCGGATCTCGCCGGTGCCGGTGATCGCTTCGGGCGGCGCCGGCTGCATCGGCGATTTCCTGACACTGTTCCGGGAGGTGCCCGGCGCGGACGCGGGCCTCGCGGCATCCATTTTCCACTTCGGGGAAGTCCGCATCGACGAACTGAAACAGGCCATGGCCGGGGCGGGCATCCCGGTGCGGCTGTAAGGAGGAAGAGATGATCTCCATCGACGAACTGAGATTTGACGAAAAAGGACTCATCCCCGCGATCGTGACGGACGCGCAGTCGGGGAAGGTGCTGATGCTGGCTTATATGAACCGGGAAAGCCTTGAGATCTCCCTGAAAAAGGGGCTCGCCTGTTTCTGGAGCCGCTCGCGGCAGGAACTCTGGCTGAAGGGGGAAACGAGCGGGAACTACCAGCACATCGTCTCCGTGACGGCGGACTGCGACCGGGATACCCTCCTTGTCGCGGTGAACAAGGACGGGCCGGCCTGCCACCTGGGCACAGAGAGCTGCTTCGAATACCCCCTGTGGGAGAGCGGCGCGCCGGAGGGCTTTTCGCTCCGGGCTCTCTATGAGCTGATCAGGGGACGGAAGACCGAACCGAAGGAGGGCTCCTACACGACCTATCTTTTTGAAAAGGGGTTGGACAAGATCCTGAAGAAAGTCGGAGAGGAGTCGACCGAGGTCATCGTCGCGGCAAAGGGCGGCGACCGAGGGGAGACGGTCTACGAGATCGCCGATCTTGTTTACCACGTTCTGGTCCTGATGGCGGAGGCCGGGATCACGCCGGAGGAGATCCTCCGCGAGCTCGCGGGACGGCACGTGATCGACAAAAAGAAGAAGCAGGAACGGGAGACGGCTGCCTCCGCGGGGGAGGGGAAAACTCCGGAAAAATAAAAAAATCAGCGGAAAAGGGAGCGGAAATGATAAAAAATGGTTGCTTTTCCGCATAAATACAAGTATGATGATGTATCATCCGTACGCGGGACGGAAGAAGAGAGGTTCTGTTTTTCCGTGTGCGGCCCCGGCGGCCGGAACGGCCGTACCAATTTGACTACAGGAGGATAAGAAGATGTTTTGTCAAAAGTGCGGCGCCGAACTTGAAGAAGGCGCGAAATTCTGCAACAACTGCGGTGCTCCCGTAGACGCTGCGGGGACTCCCGCCGCCGCCCCTGCTCCTGCCCCTGCTCCGGCGCCCAAGGCTCCGGAAGAGTGGGAGACCTACTCCGCCGCGGAAGACGGCGCTTCCTACACCGAGAAGCAGCTGAAAGTCATCACCATGGTCCTGGCCATCGGAAGCTATGCCTTCCTGCCGATCGCGATCATCGTGGCGATCTTCTTCAAAGACAAGAACTTCCTGAAGCATCACGCCAACAACGCGATCGTCCTTGCGATCTTCTGCTGCGCCGCCGGTATCATCGGGGTGATCCCGATCCTCGGCTGGATCGTGGCTCCGGTAGTGAGCGTCTTCTGCATCGTGATGATGGTGTTCTGCATCATCGCGGCCGTGAAGGGCAAATGCTACAAGATGCCGGTCATCGGCGGGATCAAGATCCTGAAATAAGGGAAACACGAAACCGCAAAAACGGCGCTCCGTACGGAGCGCCGTTTTTGCGTGGCTTTTGGTTTACACGAACCCGTTCTCCGGGCCGTTTATGTGGACGGAATGGCTTTCCAGCGCGGCCGGATCGAGTTCCTCGGCCGGCTGTTTGATCTGCCGCGTGGTGAGCGGGGCGGCCGTGTCGCTTTTGGCCCAGAAGACCGCGTTTTTGATCACCCTGAGAACGATCGGATGCTCGTAGGAGCGGAAGGTCTCGTGGCCGGGCTGGAAGTAGAAGATCTTCCCGCTGCCGCGCCGGAACGTCACGCCGCTGCGGAAGACGTCCCCGCCGGCGAACCAGCTGATGAAGACCACGTCCTCGGGCGTCGGGATCCCGAACGGCTCCCCGTACATCTCCTCGTGGTCGATGCGGAACATCTCCGGGATGCCCTGCGCGATCGGGTGCGAGGGCGTCGCGGTCCAGATATTGCAGTGTTCGCCGATCTCGCGCCAGCGCAGGTCTCCCTGCGTCCCCAGCAGATATTTGAACGGCTTGCTCTTGTGCGAAGAGTGCAGGAAAATGATCCCCATTCCGTCGTTCACGCGCTGCACGATCTTAAAAGCCAGCTCGTCGGAGACATATTTGTGCCGGGCGTGGCCCCACCAGATGAGGACGTCGGTGTCATTGAGGAGCTCATCGGGCAGGCCCTGTTCAGGCTCGTCGAGCGTGGCGGTTCGGATGAAAAATTCCGGGTCAGCCAGGCCTCGCGCCAGCGTCATGTGGATGCCGTCCGGGTGCAGCTTATGCACGTATTCGTTGGTCTTCTCGTGGTAGTTCTCATTCCAGATCGTCAGTCTGATCATCCGGTTCCTCCTTTTCTCCGCCCGGGGCGGTAAAAAGCCTGATCTCTTCGGGGGTGAGCGGACGGACCGCGCCGCGCGAAAGCGACGGATCCAGCCGGATGCCCGCGAAGGAGATCCGCTCCAAAAAAGTGATGCGGTTGCCGGCCGCGCCGAACATCCGCCTGATCTCGTGGTATTTTCCCTCGGTGAGGGTGATGACGCCGGCCTTTTCCCCGGTCCGGACGATGCGGCAGGGGGCCGTGACGGTCCCGTCCGCGAGCGTCATCCCGCCTTCCATGGCCGCGGTGTCTCCGAGGGGATCGGCCGTTTCGAAACGGTATTCCTTTTCCGCATGATGCCGGGGGGAGAGCAGCCGGTGGGCGCTTTTCCCGTCGTCCGTCAGGATGAGCAGCCCGACCGTGTCCTTGTCCAGCCGCCCGCAGGGGAAGAGCCCCGGACGGCGGAGCACATCCGGCAGAAGGTCCAGCACCGTCCTTTCACGCGGATCGTCGGTGGAGGAGATAACGCCGGCCGGTTTGTTCAGCATGAGGTAGGTAAGGCCGGGCAGGGAGATGACTTCGCCCCGGAAGCGCACCTCGTCTTTCTGAGGATCGATGTGGCGGGAAAGGTCGCGCACGGTCTCACCGTTCACGCGGACGAGCCCCGCCTTCGCGGCCTTTCCGGCTTCGCGGCGGCTAAGGACCCCGGCTTCGCTTAAATAACGGTCGATACGCATACAGTTCCTCCCTCCGGAGGCATTATAGCACGGAGAGGCGCTGTTGACAAACTGCCGAAAACTGCGTATCCTTACACTGGAGTAAGAGGGCGGAAAACCGCCTGAAACAGAGCCAAGGAGAGCAGAAATGCTGGAACTGAAAAACGTATCCTACCGCGTCGCGGATGAACAGGGCGGGAAAGAGATCATCAAAGATTTCGACCTGTCGCTTCCGGACGGGGAATTCATCGTGGTCACGGGGCCAAACGGCAGCGGCAAGTCGACGCTGGCCAGGCTCCTGATGGGCATTTATCATCCGACCGAAGGACAGATCCTGCTGGACGGAGAGGATATCACGAACGAAACGGTCACCGAGCGCGCCAGGCGGGGCATCAGCTTCGCTTTCCAGCAGCCCGTGACCTTCAAGGGCCTGCGCGTGGTCGATCTGCTGCGCCTGGCCGTGGGCCGGCCCATCTCCGTGGGCGTCGCCTGCGAATATCTGTCCCGGGTGGGACTGTGCGCCAAGGACTATGTGAACCGCGAAGTCAACGCATCTCTCTCCGGAGGCGAGCTCAAGCGCATCGAGATCGCGACGGTGCTCGCGAGAGGGACCCGCGTGAGCATTTTTGACGAGCCGGAAGCCGGTATCGATATCTGGAGCTTCCAAAGCCTGATCCAGGTCTTCGAATCCGTGCGCGAGAAGGCGAAAGGCACGGTCCTCATCATCTCCCATCAGGAGCGCATCCTGAACATCGCGGATCGGATCGCGGTGATCGAAAACGGGAGGGTGAAGACCTTCGGACCGCGGGACGAGGTGCTGCCGCAGATCCTGGGCACCGCCTCCGCCATGCAGTTTGCCTGCGAACGGCTGACCGGGGAGGGCTGAGACATGCTGGACGCCATTCAGATGCATCTGATCGAAGAAGTCGCCGACCTGCACAAAATGCCGGAAGGCGCCTACAATATCCGCGCGAACAGCGGTCTGGCCGCGAGGCATACGACCGCCAACATCGATATCGTCTCGAAAACCGATAAAAGCGGGATCGACATCCGCATCAAGGACGGGACGAAGAACGAGAGCGTCCACATCCCGGTGGTGCTTTCGGAAAGCGGCCTCAAAGAGACCGTCTACAACGATTTCTACATCGGCGAGGACTGCGACGTGACCATCGTCGCGGGCTGCGGGATCAACAACTGCGGCGTGCAGGATTCCGAGCACGACGGGGTGCACCGCTTCTTCATCGGGAAGAACTCCCGCGTGCGCTACGTCGAAAAGCACTACGGCGAAGGGGACGGGATGGGCAAGCGCATCCTCAATCCTGTGACCGAAGTCTACCAGGAGGAGGGGAGCCGTGCGGAACTGGAGATGCGCCAGATCAAAGGCGTGGATTCCACGGTCCGCACCACGAAGGCCGAACTGAAGGCCGGCGCCTCGCTCATCGTGCGGGAGGCGCTGATGACCCACGGCGAGCAGGTGGCCGAGAGCATCTACGAAGTGGCCCTGAACGGGGAGAACGCCTCGACCGACGTGGTCTCGCGTTCGGTCGCGAAGGACCGCTCGGTGCAGACGTTCGAAGCGAAGATCATCGGCAATACCCTCTGCAAGGGGCACGCCGAGTGCGACGCGATCATCATGGACAGGGCGCGGGTCATCGCGATCCCTTCCCTGGAGGCGAACGACGTGGACGCGGCCCTGATCCACGAGGCAGCCATCGGCAAGATCGCCGGAGAGCAGCTGATTAAGCTGATGAGCCTCGGCCTGACCGAAAAAGAGGCCGAAGAGCAGATCGTCAGCGGGTTCCTGCGGTAAGGAGGGAGAGATGCGCTATCCCGCGTTTCTGAAACCCGGCGGGACGGTCGCCTTCGCGGCGCCTTCCTTCGGGGCGGTCACCGAACCGTATCATACGGCTTTTCTGGCGGCGAAAGCCCGGCTGGAGAGCCGCGGCTTCAGGACCCTGACCGGGCCGAACGTCTTCCGCTCCGACGGAGTCGGGAAATCCTCGGCGCCCGAGAACTGCGGCCGGGAACTCAATGAAATGTTCACCTCTTCCGAAGCGGACCTGATCTGGTCCGTCGGGGGCGGAGAGCTGATGTGCGAAGACCTGCCCTTTGTGGATTTCGACGCGGTCCGGAAGGCCCCGCCGAAGTGGTTCATGGGCTATTCCGACAATACGAACATGACCTTCCTGCTGCCGACCCTCTGCGATACGGCGGCGGTCTACGGGCCCTGCGCCCCGACCTTCGGGATGGAGCCGCTGCATGCCTCGCTGGAAGACGCCCTCGCCCTCGTGACGGGGGAAAAGCTGTCGGTCCGGAGCTGGCCGCTGTGGGAAAAGGAGCAGGCTAAATGTGAGGAAGACCCTCTGGCGCCTTACAACCTGACGGAGCCTTTCGCGATGAAGACCTTCGGCTGGAACAAAGAGCCTTTTTCCGGCCGCTTTCTCGGAGGCTGCCTCGACTGCCTCGTCAATCTCTGCGGCACCCGTTTCGACGAAGTGAAGGCGTTTAACGCCAGGTACGGGAAGGAGGGAATCGTCTGGTTCCTCGAAGCCTGCGACCTGACGCCCTTTGCCTACCGGCGGGCGCTCTGGCAGCTGAAGGAAGCCGGCTGGTTTGACAGGGCGGCGGCGTTTCTGGTCGGACGCCCGGCGCATATCGGGGAGGAGGCATTCGGCCTGACGATGGAAGAGGCGGCACGGGGCGTTCTCGGGCCGTTCGGCGTGCCGGTCCTTTCCGATCTGGACATCGGCCACCTGCCGCCCCAGATGCCCCTTATCAGCGGCGGCTTCGGCACCGTTTCGGCGGCCGGGGACGGTTTGATCATCGATTTTGAACTGAAATAGATACGGAGGCACTCATGAACGGTTTGAGAGCAGGCTGCGCGAAAGCTGATATCACGCCGCCTGTCGGCTGCCAGCTGGAAGGCTACAGCCCGGATATTTTCAGCACGGAAGTGCACGATCCGCTGGATGTGAAAGCGCTGGCGCTCGCCGAAGGGAACGGTCAGCCGGTGGTGCTCGTCTCGGCTTCGGTCTGCGAGGTCGCCACGAAAAACATGCCGGAGATCTTCGCGGCGGTGGAAGACGCCTGCGGGCTGAAAAAAGAGTATTTCCTTCTTTCTTCCATCCATACCCATACCGGCCCCAACGTGGCCGGTTCGGAGGGCTGGGGCGCGCTCGACCGCCCGTATTTTGAAAACATCTTCATCCCCGGTATCGTCCGCGCGGTAAAGGGGGCGCTCGCTTCGATGGTGCCCGCGGAATACGCGGTCGCGGAAGGCGAGACCGATATCTGCGTCAACCGGCGCGAACGGAAACTGGACGGGGGCGTGAAGCTGGGGCAGAATCCCTGGGGGCCGGCCGACCGGCGCATGACCCTGGTCCGTTTCCGGAATGCCGTAACGAAGGAAGGCCTTTTCCAGATGGTCTTCGCGAGCGGCCACGGTACGGCGAACGGCAAGGCGACCGTCATCTCCCGCGACTGGATCGGCGTCATGCTGGACCGCCTGGAAGCGAAGACGGGTCTCATGACCGGCATGTGGAACGTTGCCTGCGGCGACATGGGGCCGCGCCTTGCGAACGGGAAAACGACCGGAAACGTGGCGCTGATGGAGGAACTGGGCGGCTATGCGGCGCTGGAGGCCGTGCGGATCGCCGCGGGTCTGGAAAAAGCTCCCTATGAACGCGGCCGTCTGCAGATCCTGCCGTCGGAAGTGCCGCTCGTCTGCCGGCCGATGCCCCCGCGGGCAGAGGTCGAAGCCTGGCTCGCGGAGCATCCCGATTCGGTCCGCTACACCAATATCACCGCCGAGATCAAGCGGTACATGAAAGCCTGCTTTGCCCGTTACGAGGCCGGAGAGGAGGCTCCGAAGGAGTACCTCTGCCCCTCCACGGTTGTGACGCTGGGCGATGCGCTGGCGATCTGCCCCACGGCGTTCGAGCTTTTCTCGGAGATCCCGCTGATGGTGGCAAAGTTCAGCCCGTTCCGCTTTACCGAGGTCCTTTCGATCACGAACGGCTTCATGGCTTATCTGCCGACCCGCGACGAACTGATCCGGGGCGGCTACGAAGTGGACTGCTTCTACTACCAGATGGAAACGCCGCTCGCGGATGAGACTGACAGTGTGCTCGAAGCGGCTTTCCTGGAGATACTGGACAAAGCATACGAAGGCGTGACGAAGCGCCCCTGAAACGGCACAGAGGAGGAAAATGAGATGTTGTTTCACGATGTTCCCGAAAACGAGTCCGTCCGAAACGCCCTGAAGCGGGCCGAGCGCCTGGTGAAGATGCGCTGGGTGCCCGTGAACTGGCTCCCGCACAACGTGGGCATCAATGCGCCGAACGCACCGTACAACCGCGCCGAGGCATGGGAGGTGCCGTTCCGTCCGCAGCAGGGCATGGTCTATTCCTCGGCCCGCGCGGTGGAGAAATTCATCGGCTTCAACGTGAGCCTGGAGACCTTCATGACGGCCCTTCCCGATCCGAAGAGCGTGCTCTATACCCGGAATCTGTACGGGACCGGAGGCCACGGGATGGGCTGCTACTACGGGATCGTCTGTTCCTGCTTCGTGAGCACCGTCCTCAATATGCCCTACCGCATCCCCTGCGATTCCTGGCCTACCTACCCGGGCGTGCAGGAGCTTTCCTGGGAGGACCTTGACAGCCTGAAACTCTGCGATATCGTGCTCAATCCGAGAAGCCATATAACGATCATTACGGACATTCAGAGGGATGAGAAGGGGCACGTGCGGTTCGTCACGGTCTCCGAATCCACGCAGCCGTTCTGCGTGGCAAAAATGTATACGCCCGAAGAGATGCGGGGCTATTTCAAAGCCCGCGGCTTCCGCCTGTTCCGGAAAGAGGACCTCGGAGAGATCCCGTACGAGCCGGATCCGTTCGCGCCGATGCCGGAGGATCCGGAGATGCCTGCGCGCGAGCCGTTCTCCGTCCTGCCCCATTTCGGGAACAAAGCCAACTATATCCTGCGGGAAGCCTCCGAGCAGGTGGAGCTCCACGTGCTGGAGGAGGGGTGGAACGCAGCGGAGGTGACTCTGCCGGACGGAAGCGTGCGGGTGTATCCGATCCCGGAAGACCGGACGGTCATCCCCGAGGAGACCGTGCCCGGGTATTACAGCGCGCGGCTCGCCGGCCCGGAGAAGCGGAGTGTGGCCTGCGCCTGGTGCCTGACCGACCTGAAGGCGGAGATCCCGGAGAAGGTCGCCGTCGGCGAGCGCATCCCCGTCCGTTTCGAAAACGCCCTGCCCGATCCGCTGACCGGCTTCATCCTCAACAATCAGAACAACTACATCTACCGCTGGGGCCTTTTCGGAGGCGGCCTGCCGCTGATGGAGGAGGTCCCGACCGACTCGGAAAAGAACGGCTCTGACTCCGTCACCAAAGTGAAGGGCGGGAGCTTCCTGCCGGAAGCCGGAACGAAGGGGACGCTCTCCCTGCCGCCCGTTTCGGAACCCGGCTCCTACTGGCTCATCCTGACGGCGAAAGGCAGATACGGCTGGTATACCTCCCGGCATCTGCACTTTACGGTCGAATAGGGAGAGCGGACGGGATCTTCAGACGGTGACGCTCCGGATAATACCGGGGCGTCTTTTTTTTGTCCTCTCCGGCAAAACAGGGACGAAACGGAACAGTAATCGCAATATGACCGGCCGTTAATGCAAAAAGAAACCCGTCTGTCCGCTGAAGGGTTGACAGAAGCGGCTCCGTCTGATACAATGACGCAAATTCATTGTGGATGAGTGTCTTTCCCCGTACGACGTGACGGAGAGACAAAATCAAAAACCAAGGAGGAACAGTATGAAGAAAATCCTGTCTCTGATGCTGGCTCTGGTCATGATCCTCGGCCTGGCAGCCTGCAACAAGACCCCGGATCCGACGACTCCCGCCGGGACCGATCCGGTCCAGTCCGGTGAGGCGACGAAGCCCACCGAGACCGAGAAGCCGAAGACCTACGTTGAGGAACTGAACGTCTCCATGACGGCTCCCGACACCAGAGATCCTCACCGGATCATGAACAATGCTTCCGATACCTGCTTCAAGATGATCTACAACCAGCTGGTATTCTGGAACTTCGACACCAACACCCTGGATCCCGAGCTGGCGACCAAGTGGGAAGTTAGCGCCGACGGTCTGGAGTACACCTTCTGGCTGCGTGACGACGTGACCTTCTCCAACGGTCAGCCCTTCGAAGCGGACGACGTGGTCTACACCTTCAAGGTAAGAGCCGGCGAAACCATCGCCGCCGGCGGCAGCTATCAGATCGGCGACCTGACCAAGATCCTGTCCGACGTTGTCGAGATCGACAAGCACACCGTGAAGCTGATCCTTTCCGAGCCGAACGCCGACATTCTTATCCGTCTGTATCTGCAGCCCTACTCCATCTTCAACCGCGAAGCCTGCGAAGCGGATCCGGAAAACGGCTACCAGATCGGTACGAACGGCTGGGTCTGGGCGGAGTACACTCCTGCCGAGTCCGCCTCCTTCACGAAGTTTGAAGGCAGCTGGGTCTGGAAAGATCATCCTACCCACACCAAGAAGATCAACTTCAAGAAGTATGCCGAAGTAGGCGCCCGCGCGGCGGCTCTGGAAGCCGGCGAGATCGTTGCCGGCGGTCTGGACAGCATCAATGCCGGTATCCTTCCGGAAGGCAAATTCCAGACGGAAGTCTTTGCGGCTGAGACCCTCTGCTATGCGTTCTTCAACATGAAGCGCGGCATTGCGAAGGATGACGTGAACCTCCGCAAGGCCATTGCCCACGCCTATGACCGCAACGAGATCAACGAGGCCATGTACGAAGGCGACGCGACCCTGACCAACACCCTGTGGGGCAAAAGCCAGTACGGTCTGTACACCGACGTGGAAGACAAGATGGAATACGATCCCGATCTCGCGAAAGATTACCTGAAGAAGTCCTCTTATCCGGACGGAAACTTCACCTTCGTTCTGTGGGTCCACAACAAGTGGGATGACGCCGGCCTTGTCATGCAGGACCAGATCATGAAGACCCTGGGCTGCGAGGTCAAGCTGGTCTCCGTGGATACCTCCCGTCTGAACGCCGCCGTGAAGCGTATCATGAACAACGAGGATCTGCCGGAAGACTACTATGATATGTGCGTCTACAACATCTCGCTGAACCCGACCGGCAACCGTTTCGCCTACACGACCAACCTGAGCTCCACCACCAACCGCGCGTTCTTCTACAACGCCGAGATGGATGAACTCTACAAGAAGGCCGTGACGCTGACGAACGATGCGGAACGTCAGGAAGTCTACAAGCGGATCCAGATCATCATGAACGAGCAGCTGGCGTATCTGCCCTGGATGTACGAGACGGCCACCCAGACCTGGGATGTCCGCCTGACGGGATACATCTGGAGCCCGGACACCAAGTACGACTTCAGCCACATCGAGATGACCAACGAATATTGATCTGACCGATCATGACACCGACCCCCGCCGGGTTTCCGGCGGGGGTTTTTTTACGTCCGCGGGGAACCTTTCTGTTTTATCAAACGCTTTCCGGGAGTCGTTCGGCGTTAGGAAAAGTGGTTGACAGGAAGAAAAGGCGGCCGATATACTGTGACAAAAGCTGGTGATTATGCGCGTGAAAACGTTGTAGCTGCCCGAATCCGAGGTCTGTATCCTCTCAGCCGGGAGCGGAAGCGTTTCCGGATCACCCCGCGATCATGCAAGGAGGAGAACAATGAAGAAACTGCTGTCCATCGTACTGGCTCTGGCGATGATCCTGTCGCTGGCTGCCTGCGGCAAGACCCCGGATCCGACGACCCCCGCCGGGACCGATCCGGTACAGTCCGGAGAGGCGACCAAGCCCACCGAGACTGAGAAGGCCAAAAACTGGGCGAAAGAACTGGCAGTCGGTCTGGAGCAGCCGGTCACGATCTATGACCCGCTGGAGAAGTCCGACGGCAACCACGACAAAGCCTACTCGATGACCCATAACCAGCTGCTGAGCTACGATTTCGACAAGCGCGAGCTGATCCCGGAACTGGCCGTCAGGTGGGAAGCCCCCGATGCCTCCACCTACACCTTCTGGCTGCGAGAAGGCGTGAAGTTCTCGAACGGCGAGACCCTGACCGCCGATGACGTGAAATACACCTTCACCGATCTGGCCAATACGGTCAAAGAAGCGAAAGGCTCCGTCAGCAGCTCCACGCTGGTGAACTACATCGAATCGATCGATACCGACGGCCTGAAGGTGACCTTCCATCTGAATCAGCCCTTCGCCGACTTCCTGTATTACCTCTATCTGTACCAGTACTCGATCTTCAGCAGGAAGGCCTGCGAAGCCGGCTGGGAAGAGGGCGTGAAAGTCGGTACGGGCGGCTGGATCCTGAAGGAATTCGTCTCCGGCGAGACCTGTGTCTACGAGCAGTTCGCCGATTCCTGGGTCTGGAAGGAAGAGGGCGCCTGCCCGACCGAGAAAGTAACGCTGCGCTATTATGCGGAGGCCGGTACGAAAGTCATGGCGCTGGAAGCCGGCGATATCGTGGCGTGCAAGACTTCGGAAGAGTCTCTTCTGGGGGTCGACACTTCCAAGATCCATACGGTCAAGCAGGACTCCTGGACCCTGCAGTATGCGCTGTTCAACTACAAGTACGGCGTGTTCGCCGGCGAGGGCGAGGACGTGAAGAACCTGCGCCGGGCTGTGATCTACGCGATCAATATGGATGATATCAACGACATCTGCTTCGAAGGCAAGGGAACTCAGGCCAAGACCCTGTGGGGCTTCGCCCAGCTCGGCCTGTATGAGGACTACGACCGTCCTTACCAGCAGGATATCGAGTACGCCAAAGAATGCCTTTCCAAAAGCAAATATCCGGACGGCGGCTTTACCATCCGTATACAGATCCCCCAGACTTCCGGCGACAGCGCCTGGGGACGTTCTGCCATTGCCATCCAGACCATGCTGAAACCCCTGAACATCAACGTGGAGATCCAGCTGGGTGACACCGCGACCGTGACCGCGAAGGTGAAGGCCATGCGCGAAGGCACGCCGACCGAGCAGGATATCTTCGATATGCTGATCTACAACATCTCGCTCCGTGCGGACGGCAACCGCTTCAACTTCGTGACCAACGCGAAGAGCGCCACGAACCGGGCCCTGTTCGAGAACGACCGGATCACCGAGCTGTATAACGAAGCCGTGAAGATCACCGACGAAGCAAAACGCATCGCGATGTACAAAGAGATCCAGGAGATCATGCACGACTACTGCGTGTATTGGCCGTGGTTCTACGAGACTCTGACCGACGCCTATGTGGAAGGCGTGTCGGGCATCGATTTCCGCTCCGATTCCAAGACGGACTTCCATCATATTCAGATGGAGATCAAATAATCTGCCCAAGAAGTGATGCAGATCCGCCCCGGTCCCTCTTTTTGAGGACCGGGGCGTTTTTTTTCTCGTGGGAATCCTTGACAAAACAACAAAAAAAGGATATAAAAAGCAAAAATAGTAGTATTTGGAACTGCGAAAACGTTGTAACAACCTACGGGCCGATTCGGACCCGGTTCTGTCCCATTCTTTCTCAGGAACGATACACGGGAAAAACAGACCCGTGACGGAAATACTCCCTTGGGGAGAACATTGGCGGGATATCCGCCGCAAGGAGGAAAACCATGAAAAAGATGCTGTCTATCGTACTGGCTCTGGCGATGATCCTGTCGCTGGCTGCCTGCGGCAAGACCCCGGATCCGACGACCCCCGCCGGGACCGATCCGGTACAGTCCGGAGAGGCGACCAAGCCCACCGAGACGGAGAAACCCAAAAACTGGGCGAAGGAACTGGCGGTCGGCCTGGAACAGCCGGTCACGATCTATGACCCGCTGGAGAAGACCGACGGCAACCACGACAAAGCCTACTCGATGACCCATAACCAGCTGCTGGGCTATGATTTCGGAAAGCGCGAACTGATCCCGGAACTGGCCGTCAGGTGGGAAGCCCCCGACGCCTCCACCTACACTTTTTGGCTGCGGGAAGGCGTGAAGTTCTCGAACAGCGAGACCCTGACCGCCGAAGACGTGAAATACACTTTTTCTGATCTGGCCAATGCGGTCAAGGACGCCAGAGGCTCCGTTACCAGCTCCACGCTGGTGAACTACATCGAATCGATCGATACCGACGGTCTGAAGGTGACCTTCCATCTGAACCAGCCCTTCGCCGATTTCCTGTACTACCTCTACCTGTACGCCTACTCGATCTTCAACCAGAAGGCCTGTGAGGCGAGCCTGGAGGAAGGCGTGAAGGTCGGTACCGGCGGCTGGATCCTCAAGAGCTTTACCTCGGGTGAGGAATGTGTCTACGAGAAGTTCGCCGATTCCTGGGTCTGGAAGGAAGAGGGCGACTGCCCCACCGAGAAGGTCACGCTCCGCTATTACGCTGAGAACGGTACCAAGATGATGGCCATGGAGACCGGCGACATCGTGGCCTGCAAGACCTCAGAAGACGCGCTTCTGGGCGTGGATGCCACCAAGCTTCACATCGTGCAGCAGGATGCCTGGACCGAGTCCTATGCGCTGTTCAACTACAAGTACGGCGTCTTTGCCGGTGACGGGGAAGAGCAGAAGAACCTGCGCCGGGCTGTGATCTACGCGATCAATATGGACGATCTGAACGAGATCTGCTTCGAAGGCAAGGGCACGCAGGCCAAGACCCTGTGGGGCTTCGCTCAGCTTGGTCTGTACGAGGACTACGACCGCCAGTACGAGCAGGATCTTGCCTACGCGAAAGAATGCCTTTCCAAGACGAGCTATCCGGACGGCGGCTTCACGATCAAACTTCAGGTGCCGAACACGGCGGCCGATTCCAACTGGGGCCGCTGCGCCACGGCTATCCAGTCGACCCTGAAGCGCGAGCTCAACATCAACGTGGAGATCCAGCTGGGCGACACCGCGACCGTGACCGCGAAAGTGAAGGCCATGCGGGAAGGCACCCCGACCGAGCAGGATATCTTCGATATGCTGATCTATAACATCTCGCTCCGCGCGGACGGCAACCGCTTCAACTTCGTGACCAACGCGAAGAGCGCCACGAACCGGGCTCTGTTCGAGAACGACCGGATCACCGAGCTGTATGCCGAAGCCGTGAAGATCACCGACGAGGCGCAGCGCAACGCGATGTATAAGGAGATCCAGGAGATCATGCACGACTACTGCGTGTACTGGCCGTGGTTCTATGAGATCCTTCTCGACTGCTATGCCGACGGTGTGACGGGCATCGATTTCCGCTCCGATTCCAAGACGGACTTCCATCACATTCAGATGGAAATTAAATAATCTGCCCAAGAAGTGATGCAGATCCGCTCCGGTCAGCCTTGACAGGTCCGGAGCGGATTCGTATAATGAAAACCTAGGTATGATGGGGCGGTATATTGATCGTGTCTGTAACCGTTCCTCATAAGTCAGTTCGAAGAATGGAGAAGAAAAGATGCTGAGGTATGCACTCAAACGCATTCTGCTTCTGATCCCGGTCCTATTGGGCGTGACATTCATCATCTACGCAGCCATGAACCTTTCCGGTACCGACTTCGTGGACAGTCTGATCACGGAAGATATGACCGAAGAAGAGATTGCGGCGCTGCGGGCCCATTATGGCCTCGACAAACCGATGCTCGAGCGGTATTTCATCTATGTCTGGAAGATGCTGCACGGCGACCTCGGAAAGTCCTACACGAACCAGATGGACGTGTGGGAGTTCTTCAAGAGCCGAATAGGGGCGACGCTCTATCTGGGTGTCATGGCCGGCGTGGTGACCGTGGTACTGGCCATCCCGCTGGGCATTATAGCGGCTGTGAAGAACGGATCGATACTCGACAATATCTGTAACGTGCTGGCGGTCATAGGCCTCGCGACGCCGAACTTCTGGCTGGGCCTGATGCTGATCGTGCTGTTCGCGGTGAAGCTTAAATGGCTGCCCGTCAGCGGCAACGAGCACTGGTACAGCGTGATCCTGCCGGCGTTTACGATCGGTACCGGCCACATGGCAACCCAGATGCGTACCACCCGTACCGCCATGCTGGACAACCTCCGGGCCGACTTCCTGCGCACCGCGCGCGCCAAGGGCGTTTCCGAACGCAAGGTCATCATGAAACACGCCCTGCGGAACGCCATGATCCCGACGGTGCAGATCGCATTCGCCCTGCTTTCCACGGCGGTCGGCGGCGCGGCCCTGACGGAGTCCGTGTTCAACTGGCCCGGCGTCGGCAAGGTCATCGTGGATGCGACGAGCAAGCGCGATATCCCGACGGCCTGCGGATTCCTGGTCCTCAAGTGTGCGATCCTCGGCGTGTTCCACGCTTTTACGGAGCTTCTGAACGTGGTCATTGACCCTCGTCTCAAGACTATGTACGTGAGAGACAAGAGAAAGAAAAAAGAGCAGAAACCGGCAGTGAAGGAGGCGAAAGCGGCATGAGCAAGGAAAAACGCATCCTCCCTTCCAAACAGTATTCGAAGCGCAGCCAGCTGGGCGAGTTCTGGCACCGCTACAGCCAGAACAAGGGCGCTGTCGTCGGGCTGATCATCGTTATCATCGTCGGCCTGACGGCTCTGCTGGCGGATACGCTGATCGACTTCGACACGCAGATCATCGGCTATAACCTGAAGGAAAAGCTGCTGTATCCGAGCGCGGACCATCTTTTCGGAACCGACCGGATGGGCCGTGACCTGTTCACCCGCGTGGTCTACGGCGCCAAGTATTCCTTCATGATCGGTGTCGTCTGTGCGGCGCTCAACTTCGTGATCGGCACGCCCATCGGCGCCCTCTGCGGCTACTACGGCGGCACCTTTGACCTGCTGGTCATGCGTATCTTCGATATCATCGGCGCCATCCCGGCCCTGCTGATCGGTATCATGATCGTGGCGGCCCTCGGTCAGAACACGACGATCCTGATCATCGCCATCGCGATCCCCGGCATCGGCGGCATCGCGAGCGGCGCGCGTACCGCGGTCATGACGATCCGCAGCTCCGAATATATCGAGTCGGCGCGGGCGATCGGCATGAAGACCTTCCCTCTGGTCATGAAGCACGTGATCCCGAACGCCCTGAACCTGATCGTGGTCCGGCTGACCCTCCGTGTCGGCGGCGCCATCATTTCCGCTTCGTCCCTGAGCTACCTCGGCCTCGGCGTGCCGCTGCCCACTCCCGAGTGGGGCGCGCTGCTGTCCGACGGCCGGAGCCTCATCCGTACGCACAGCTACCTGACCCTGTTCCCGGGTCTCGCGATCATGATCACCGTGCTGGCCCTGAACCTGATGGGCGACGGCCTGCGCGACGCGCTTGATCCGAAGCTGAAGAAGTAAGGAGGCGGCCATGGCAAAACGTATCAAAAACATTGCTCCGGAAGTGCTGAACGCGCCGGATCTGACGCCGGAAGAGATCGGCGAAGACGTGATGCTCGATATCCGCGACCTCACCGTCCACTATGAAGTCGACGGCGACGTGGTGGAAGCGGTCTCCGACGTGACCCTGCAGGTG
>JAEEGL016430445.1_pt1 | contig 38616 bp, 29 predicted proteins | sample 9134231 | NCBI WGS metagenome assembly JAEEGL01 (sample SAMN16246548, study PRJNA631951) | gut metagenome | biome: gut microbiome; feature: rumen; material: fiber-attached | host: Bos | place: Iran: Karaj | collected 2018-10 | reverse complement strand
AGCATCTGAGCCAGAGTTTCGCGGTTAAGATCGCTGTCGGTGTAAGGTTTCTGCTCCCGCATAAGTTCGCTAAGTCTGCTGTACAATTGCTGGGAAGAGGAAGTGGATTCTGAAAGCACCTTTTCCTGCTCCTTGGCCTCGTGCTGCATCATTTTCTGTACGGTATCGTACAGCTGGCGGTTTTTCTCCTGCAGGCGATTCTGCGCGGCGATTATTCTCCATAGGGCGATGGTGCCAATGATCAGCATGGCTACCAGGCAGATGATTATTATCCAATGGAAGCGGGCCTCGGTCTCTTTTTCCTTAAGTTGAATTTCCTTTTCCTGGGTCTTCATCTGTTGCGCCAGCGCCAGGGTTTCAGAGCAGCGTTCTCTTTGTACAAGACTGTCTGCCAACGTTGTATAGCGCTCCATGGCCTGGTAAGCATCGTGCCCCCGGCCCATGTTGTCAAGGCCTATAGCGTAAGACTTAAGAAGGTCTGCATATACGTTAGAAATGGTATCGTTCTTCTCCCTGTAGTAAGGTTCCAGGATATCGTAGATTTCCTGAATTCGTTCCGAATCGCCGGAAATTATATAATAGTTAAAGATGTCGCGCATGTGGTCCGGATGCTTGCCGGCCTTGGTCTGTTCAAAGGCCTCTGCGCTGCGTCGGGCTCCGGCTTTATCGCCTTCCTTATACTGGCAAAATGCCAGAAGGCTGTAAATGTAGGCCTTCTGCTGGTCGATATAGCCCTTCGGTGCGGAAGGATGCTCTCTTTCTATGCGTTCCGTTACTGCCAGTCGCTCTTTGGTCAGTTCTGCTCCGCGGACATAGTCTCCTGCGTTGATGGCCAGACGGGCTACGGCTCCAAGGTGCGAAGCGAACAGCGGCATTGCGTTGATATTCTTGCTGGCGCGGAACATTTCCAGAGAGCGGTCCAGATACTCTTTTCCGCTTCCGGTCTGAACATTTTCCATGGTAAGGCCGGCATTGAAGTAGAAGTTGGCTTCTTCTCCGTTCCAGTTGTGTTCGTGGGCGATTTTTGCGCCTTCCATAGCATAGGCAATGGCATCCTGGTAGGTGTTTGAATCATTCATGCTGATGCCTACAAGTAGTTGCAGGGTCTTGACGCGTTGCAGGCTGTCAGGGGCCGGATCCACATTGTTAAGGACCATCAGGCAGTATTCCTTACCCTTTTCTGTGTCTTTCGGGTCGTGCGATACAAGATGGATTTGCGCACGCATCCAGTTGGCATAGTTTATATCCGCTACGCCCAGCGTCTGGGCCGTGTCCACCATGGCAAATGCCAGTTCCGGGTTTTCCATGATGTGTTTGCGGATGCTTTCCCATTGATAGCGTTCGTCGTCGACTTTTGCCAGGGTGTCTCGTTTTTTTTCTGCGCAGCTAGACATTGCTGCGATAAGCAGAAATATGTAGATTAATTTTTTCAATGTCGATTCAATTTTAGGGCGCAAATATACAAAATAACGCATTTCATGCGCCACGAGAACAAAAATGTGCGCAGTGAGAACAAGTAATAGCGAACTTCGGCATACCTTTGTGCTAGAAAACAAACCATGTTATACAAGATTATTAAAGGACAAGGGATTCCCCAATTCGTTTGGGGAATTTTTTTTGGCCTTGTTTGGCTAAGTGACTTGGAATATTGAAAAAATTCGTATATTTGCAGTCCCAACGGAGAGGTGGGTGAGTGGCTGAAACCACCGGTTTGCTAAACCGACGTACGGGTCATTCCGTACCACGAGTTCGAATCTCGTCCTCTCCGCGAATGCCTTACAGTCGTTTCTGTAAGGCATTTTTGGTATTTGAAGGCCCTTTTTTCAGATTGAATTAATAAGAATAAAGCGATGAAAAAGAATCAGCTGGCGCTTGTAGCCGTACTATGCTGCTCCCTAATGGCGGTGCCCTCTTGTAATAAGGAAACGCGTGAAGATCCAGTCATAGACCCCTTGCCGATACCGGAGGACTATATCGCCGGCAAAGATTCATCCGTAGATCCCGGTGACAGTTTCTTTGATTATTGCAACGGGGGCTGGCTCCGGAGGCAGGATCCTCATCCTGCCAGCAATATCGGCGGTCCATACGACGGCGTTGTCGCCATGGGCCAGCGATTGGAGCAGTTGAAGAGTTCTGTTCCGGACATCGGCCGCTTTTATCAATTGATGGATAACATTTATTCGCAGCCGGAAAAGGAACTTGCCTTCATCAATGCAAAAAAGGCTGCGGTCCGCAAGCCTTCAAGTAAGGAAGAAGCCTTCCGCGCCATTGGAAAGATGATGGCCGAAGGTGCCCCTTTCTACTATCCTGGTTTTTATCTTGTATGGCAGGACGGTCAATTTCATGGCGTCATTTTGCCTCCGATGACTTCTTTGCAGGCCGATGAGGAAGGAAACTACAACCTTGTCCCTCTGACGGCCACCAAAACAGATGCTTCATTGGCGGAAAAGTATATTATAGAGGGGATGGGGCTGAATCCGGGCTTATTTGAAACAATGCCGGAATTGGCGCCATATTGGGAGGCGTTCTGGAATAAGCCCCTGGATGATTTGTATGATTTTATGCTGGAAGGCTGGGATGATTTAAGATTGTATGCCGAGGCTATTCCCGGTATTCCCGATGGCTATGCGGCATCCCAGGCCCGGGCCACCTTGTCTTATACGCTTTCTTACCATTTTGCACAGAAGTTTGTGCCGCAGAGCCTGAAGGACAAGTATCTTGGTATTACAAAGGAAATACAAGCGTCACTTAGAAAGCGAATTGAAAGCTTGGACTGGATGAGTGCGACAACCCGTCGTAATGCGCTGGATAAGCTGGATAACTATGGTCTTTTTGTAGGGTATCCGGATCATTGGTATACAGACTGCGTGGCTTCCTACGACGGATGTGAGACGCTTTCAGAGGCGGTTTGCCGTGGAAACCAGTGCCTTCTTAAACTCAAGGGCCACCTTATGGGCGGAAACGACAGTTTCTCCTATTTAATTATAAATTCATTTATGAGCAGCAGCAATGAGGTGGAAACGATGGATCTTACTCTGGTTAATGCTATGTACGATCCGTCGTTTAACAGCGTGTTCATTTATCCGGCCATGCTGCTTCCTCCAATCATGCCTGAAGAGGGCGTGAGCGATGCATTCCATTATGCTGCGTTTGTTGCCATCGGTCACGAATTCACACATGGCTTCGATACGCAAGGGGCAATGTATGACAAAGACGGAAGACTGCATAACTGGTGGACGGTGGCCGATAAGATGAACTTTGAGGACCGTACCCAGAATATCATCCGTTGTTATGACAACATGCTGCTGGACGAGGATCGCAATCCTTCGGCCCGGGGCGATGGTGAGCGTACCCAGACGGAGAATATCGCGGACTTGGGTGGCTTCCTGGCCGTGCTGGATGCTTACAAGGCGCATCTTGAGAAGCAGGGCTTCCGTGGGGAAAACCTTAAGGCGCAGATGCGCAAGTTCTTCGAGGCTTATGCTTATTATTGGCGTGTTCAGTACAATGACGCTAAGTTCGATATCTTGATCAACAGCGATGTGCATTCCCATGCCCGTCTGCGCGTGAACGGTGTGGTAATGAATTCGGATCTTTGGTACGACCTCTTTGATGTAGACCGCAACAACATCCTCTACCTACCCCCCGAACGCCGCGCCTACATCTGGTAACTCCGCGAGATAACAAAAAATAGCCTCCCCAAACAGGGAGGCTTTTTGGTGCCCGGGGCCGGGCTCGAACCGGCACGTCTTTTAAGGACACAGGATTTTGAGTCCAGCGCGTCTACCAATTCCGCCACTCGGGCATAGACGGGATGCAAAGGTAGTAAAAAATTATTTATATTTGCAAAATATGGATAGAGACTTTACCACCATACACATAGAGACCGGAACGTCAATCACCGACGTATGCCCCCTGCTTAAGGATTACGACGCCATTTACCTGGTTTACGACCAGGCCACGGAGGGCTTCGTCCAGCAACTGGTGTCCGGCCCGCTGACTGTAAAATCCACCCTGGCAATCGAGGGCGGAGAGCGCGTCAAGTCTCTTGCAACTTTGGAGAAAATCTGCAGCTGGCTGCTGGATAACGAAGCCGGCCGCGACGCTCTTCTGCTTATAGTGGGCGGCGGCGCCACAAGCGACGTAAGCGCCTTTGCTGCATGTATTTACAAGCGCGGAATCCGTTTTGCCATCATTCCTACAACCTTGCTTGCGCAGGTGGATGCTGCAATTGGTGGAAAGAATGCCGTCAATCTTGGCGGAATGAAGAACATGCTTGGCGCCATCCGTCAGCCGGAATTCACCTTCATCTGCCCCCAGGTGCTGGAAACCCTTCCGCACGAAGAGTTCTTAAGCGGTGCGGCAGAACTTCTTAAAACCCTGATTATCAGCGGCGAAGGTTATGAGCTGGCAGTATCGGCCCTGGCAGATCCTACGCCGGAAAAGTTGAACCCCCTCATACTTCAGGCGGCCAGATTCAAGGCCGAAATCGTAGAGCAGGACGCGTCGGACAATGGCCCCCGCAGGGTGCTTAACCTTGGCCACACCTTCGGCCATGCGATTGAAGCTGAAACCGGCATGTCTCACGGAAAGGCTGTAGCAATTGGCATCGTCATGGCGGCACAGCTCTCAGAGAAGCTGGGCTATGCTGTAAACGGCCTTGCACGCCGACTGGCAGAGGATTTCGAGTCTGTCGGCCTGCCTGTAAGCTGCCCTGTCCTGCCAATGACGCTTGGCCGTTACATCAAACAGGACAAGAAGGCTACGGGAGGCGGAATTAAATTCATCCTGCCGGTTGCGATCGGTAAAATAATTGAAAAAGAAATTTATGATTTGCGTATCCTTAGCAAATAAAGACATAGACAGCATCTTCCAGATTCTTGAGCGCCCGGACGTCCAGATGGCAGAAGTACGTCTGGATTCGTGCCCGCTGACGATGGAAGAAGTAGAGGACTTGTTTTCAAGTATCGACAAGCCCCTTATTGCAACATATCGCCTTGCCGATGCTTCCCAGGTGGCAGAGGCGGAGGCCAAATTGCTCACGGCCATCCAGTCCGGAGCGGCTTTTCTGGACCTGGACATCGATGCCCCGGCAATGATGTGCAAACGCCTGCGCCGCGAAGCCCGCGAGGCCGGCACCCTTCTTATCCGCTCCTTCCATGATGCAGAGGGCACAGACTCTACTCGCTCACTTTCAGCCGTTGCGGAAAAGTGCATTCATCTTGGTGCCGATATTGTAAAAATCGCCACTACGGCTGCTTCAGAGGCCGATGTTGACAAAGTACTTAGGCTTTATGACCTCTTCCCTCCGGAGAACCTTGTTGCTTTTTGCATGGGAGATGCCGGCAGTCGCTCAAGGGTTGAATGCCTTGCCAAAGGTGCGCCCTTCAGCTATGCGGCCCTCAGCCCGGAAGAAGCCACGGCACCGGGTCAAATGAGCCTTGCAGATATGCGTAAGGCCGTTTATGCCGGCCTGCCCGGACTTGACGTCATTGGCAATGAGCCGGTAGAAGTTGGCTGCTCTAAAAGCTGCGCACAAAGAGCTATTATCCTTGCCGCCCTTGCCGACGGCACCTCTCATATAAGCGGATACAGTCCCTGCCGCGACAACGAGTCCGCCATTGAGGCGGCGAAGGCTCTCGGGGCCAGGGTCAGCTGCCGCGGCGACGTCCTTTCTATAACCGGAACAGCCGGCCGGGTCAGCGCTCTTAAGGAATTGCACGCAGGAGAATCCGGCTTCCTTACCAGGATGATGATACCGGTGCTGGCCGCAACAGGCAGCACTCCGGTGCGTATTACCGGAGAAAAAACCCTGCTGGCAAGACCTCTTCCCGGAGCCGCTGCAATGCTTGATATTTTTGGAATCAGCCTTGACGGAGAAAAGGTGCCGCTTACGGTTTCCGGAAGCTTCGATTTTGGCAATCACGACACAATAGAGATTGACGGCAGCGGCGGATCGCAGCTTGTATCCGGCCTTCTGGCAGCCCTACCCCTTTGCAAGCACAACTGCACCATACACCTGAACAAGCCCAAGAGTATCCCCTATATATTTATGACTCTGGACCTTATGCGCCAGTTCGGCGTAAATGTGGCATCAGAGATGGAGGGCCCGGAAGAATTCGTAGAAAGCCAGGACTGGTCCCTTTGCGACGCCATTACCTTCGAGGTCAAAGGCGGCAGTTCATATAAGGCGGCCGATGTTGACCTTGAGGCCGATTGGAGCGCCGCCGCCAACTTTATGGTAGCGGGTGCAATTTTTGGCAAGGCCGACATCAAAGGCCTGGATACCAAGTCCTTACAGGCCGATCTTTCCGTTTTGGATATCCTTCCCCTGGCCGGCGCAGCAGTGTCTCAGGAAGAAGAATCCGGCATCGTTCACGTAGTCCGCGGACCGCTCCGTGGCTTTGAAGTAGATGCATCAAACTGCCCCGACCTTGTGCCCGTAATGTCCGTTCTGGCGGCCTTCTGCCAGGGGGAAAGCACAATAACCGGCGTCGCCCGCCTGGCGACCAAAGAAAGTAATCGTCCCGGAGTCATCGTAGAAATGCTCAAGGCAATGGGCGTTTATGCCCGCCTCAGCGGCGACAAACTGCATATAGACGGCCGAACCCTTGAAAGCCGCCTGCTTACCGGCCGCCTGCTAAAGGGTGGCAACTATCCCACCTACGGAGACCATCGCATAGCAATGGCCCTTGCTGTTGCCTCTTTAGGTTCTGATTCACAGATAGTTATGGACGACGTTACATGCATGGACAAGTCGTTCCCCGCATTTATGCAAACCTTCAAAAAGTTTTCAGGACAATGAATACTTTTGGCAGAATATTCAGAGTATCGCTCTTTGGCGAATCTCACGGACGCGCGATAGGCGTAGTTATAGACGGAGTCCGTCCCGGCATTCCCCTTTCCGTTAACGATTTCACAGAAGATATCCGCCGTCGTGCGCCGGGTGCTGCAGGCACCACTGCCCGTCGCGAGGACGACATCCCAGAGATTCTCAGCGGCGTTTACAAGGGCCATACTACCGGTGCGCCCCTGACTATACTGTTTGTAAATAACGATACCGAACCATCTGACTATCAGATGTTTAAAGATATCCCCCGCCCCGGGCACGCAGACTTCGCGGCATCGCTTAAGTTCCTTGACTTTAACGATCCCGCAGGTAGCGGACACTTCTCCGGCAGGCTTACCCTGCCCATCGTTGCCGCCGGCGTTGTTGCCAAGAAAATGCTTATGCTTCCAATTTCTGCCACCATTAAGGAAATAGGCGGCATCTCCCGCGAGCAGTTGGGCCAGGAGGCTCTTCCCGACGGAGGCATAGAAGAAACAGACCAAGCCTCTGACGCAAGCCTGTGGAAGGACGTCCTTGCAGAGGCTAAGTCCAAGGGCGATTCCCTTGGCGGCGTTGTAGAGTGCGTTGTAAAATCAGTGCCTGCCGGCCTTGGAGAGCCGTTTTTCGACAGCGTGGAGTCTGTAATCAGCCATGCAATTTTTTCCATACCCGGCGTAAGGGGAGTAGAGTTCGGCGACGGCTTCCGTGCCGCCAGGATGAAGGGATCGGAGCATAATGACCCCTTCGAGCCGGCCGGGAAAGGCTGGGCCAAGCCCGTCAAGAACGGAGCCGGCGGCGTGAACGGCGGCATCAGCAACGGTTGCGACATAGTCTTCAGGGTTGCCTTCAAACCCACATCCAGCATAGCGGCATCGCAAAAAACCTACAATTTTGCCGAGGGTAAAATGACCACCCTGAACGTTCCGGGCCGCCATGACGTCTGCTTTGCGCTTCGCACTCCGCCGATTGTTGAGGCAATGACCGCCATCGTTCTTGCCGATTTGAGCTTATTGCAGTAACTTTGCGGCGCAATGATAGAAGACGACAACAAAATAATAAAAGACTTTACCAAGGCCGAGTATAAGGAAGGCTTCGTGACCGATGTGGAGCAGGAATATGTTCCCAAAGGCCTTAACGAAGACATTATCCGTACTATATCGGCCCGCAAACAGGAGCCGCAATGGCTGCTGGACTTCCGTCTTGACGCCTTCCGCCGCTGGCAGAAGATGACGGAGCCGCACTGGGGCCATCTGGACCTTCCTAAAATCGACTATCAGGACATCATATATTACGCCGCTCCCAAAAAGGATGCGGACCGCCCCAAAGAGATAGATCCGGAACTGGAGAAGACCTTCGAAAAGTTGGGAATTCCTATCAACGAGCGAAAGGCCCTTGCGGGCGTGGTTGCCGTCGATGCGGTGTTCGATTCCGTCTCTGTGGCCACTACCTTCCGCAAGACGCTGGCAGAAAAGGGCATTATATTCTGCTCTTTCTCCGAGGCCGTCCGCGAGCATCCTGACCTGGTTCGCAAGTATCTGGCAAGCGTCGTTCCGGTTGGAGACAATTACTATGCTGCCCTGAACAGTGCCGTATTCAGTGACGGCTCGTTTTGCTACATCCCCAAGGGCGTCCGCTGCCCCATGGAGCTAAGTAGCTACTTCCGCATAAATGCCTCAGGCACAGGCCAGTTCGAGCGTACGCTCATCGTGGCCGATGAAGATTCATATGTCAGCTATATGGAAGGCTGTACCGCCCCTATGAGGGACGAAAACCAGCTTCATGCCGCTGTTGTAGAGATTATCGTAGAAAAAGGGGCCGATGTCAAGTACAGCACCGTGCAGAACTGGTATCCTGGAGACGCACAGGGCCGTGGAGGCATCCTTAATTTTGTGACAAAGCGCGGTATCTGCAAAGGCGAGGGCAGCCATCTGTCCTGGACGCAGGTAGAGACGGGTTCCGCCATTACATGGAAGTATCCTTCCACCATACTTAAGGGCGACTATTCGTCATCGGAATTCTATTCCGTTGCGGTTACAAACAACTACCAGCAGGCCGACACCGGCACAAAGATGATCCACATTGGCAGGGGCACAAAAAGCCGCATCGTCAGCAAGGGAATCTCTGCCGGACATAGCCAGAACAGCTATCGCGGCCTGGTGCTGATGAACCCCGGAGCCGAAGGAGCCCGCAACTTTTCACAGTGCGACAGCCTTCTGATCGGGTCAAAATGCGGGGCTCACACCTTCCCGGACATCCGCAACTACAACCCCACCGCAACCGTAGAGCATGAGGCCACGACTTCCAAAATATCGGAAGACCAGCTGTTCTACTGCAACCAGAGGGGCATAGAAGGGGAGGATGCCGTTGCTTTGATAGTGGGTGGTTATGCCCGTGAGGTGCTGGCCATGCTGCCAATGGAGTTTGCCGTCGAGGCCCGCAAACTTCTTTCCGTTTCACTTGAAGGATCTGTAGGATAATGAATTGGATTGACCTTATAACATCTTTCTTCGGCCTGGTTTGCGTATTCCTGGCCGGACGAAACTCAAAATATAACTTCTGGGTGGGCTATCTTTATACCGCCGCCCTGTTTGTACTCTTCCTTAACAAGGATCTTTACGCCAGCCTTCTGCTTCAGCCAGTGTCCCTGACCATAAACATTCTTGGCCACTATCGCTGGACCCATCCTAAAGAGGGAGAGCAAAGCTCAGAGGATAGCAAGTCCTTGAAGGTGAGCAAGTTGGATTGGACCGGCAGGGGGATGGTCATAGCAGCGGTGTTTATTATTGCCGCAGCCTGGGGCCTTTTGCTGGACAAACTTTTCCCGGCCGACCCTCACCCTTATCTGGATTCATGCGTAACGGTCCTGATCCTCATGGCCCAGTTGCTGTCCGCCATGAAGAAGTGGGAGTGCTGGATCCTGTGGCTGTTTGTAAACATTACGCAGATCGTCCTGCACCTGTCAGTGGGTAATATTTTCATGCCGATAGTATGCGGATTGTACCTGATAAACGGACTTTGGTCGCTCTACACCTGGAGCAAACTATACAATAAAAAAGCGTAGTATGAGTGAGATATTGCTTAAAATAGAAGGCCTTCACGCCAGAATAGGCGACAAAGAAATCCTTAAAGGCGTAGATCTTGAGATTCGCAAGGGAGAAATTCACGCAGTGATGGGCCCTAATGGTGCAGGAAAAAGCACCCTCAGCGCCGTCCTTACCGGTAAGCCTATGTACGAGGTTACTGCCGGCAAGGTTACCTTCCTGGGTCAGAACCTTCTGGAAATGAGTCCTGAAGAGAGGGCTTGGGCCGGTCTTTTCATGTCTTTCCAGTACCCTGTAGAGATTCCCGGAGTAACAATAACCAACTTTATGAAGGCTGCCCTTGACGCAAAGCGTAAACACTTGGGACAGAATCCTTTAAGCGGAGCGGAGTTCCTTAAATTGCTGCGTAGCAAGATGGACTTCGTGAAGATGAATCCGGACTTTGCCAAGCGAGAGGTTAATGTTGGCTTCTCCGGTGGTGAAAAGAAGCGTAACGAGATCTTCCAGATGGCAATGCTGGACCCTACGCTCTCCATTTTGGACGAGACGGACAGCGGTCTTGACGTTGATGCCCTGAAGATTGTCGCAGATGGCGTAAACGCCCTGCGCACCCCTGAAAAATCGGCAATCATCATTACCCACTACCATAAGCTGCTGGAATACGTTGTGCCGGACGTCGTTCATGTCCTAAAGGCCGGAAAGATTGTTGCAACAGGCGGCAAGGAGCTTGTGGATGTTATTGAAAATCAGGGATTTGATAAGTTTTAGCCCATGGCAGAAGCTATCAACATATTGCGCATCCTAAGGCAGGGCGACTCTATTGAGCCGCTGACCCTGAACCTTGGCCGGGGTCAGGAAGCTACGGTTACGGTGCTTGTCCTTCCCGGTGCCAGTGCAGATGTCAGGATTGCGGCGGACCTTACCGGTGCCGGTGCAAACTTCAGAATGTCAGGTCTTTACCTGTCCGGTGCCGACGAAAAGGTAAACATCGTCACAGAGGTTAAGCACCTGGTTCCGGAGACTTCTTCTAACCAGCTGGTAAACGGAATCGCGGGCGGAAAGGCGCATGCGACATTCTACGGAAGGATAGTCGTTGCGCAGGATGCCCAGAAGACGGAAGCCTTCCAGACAAACCACAATATTTTGCTTACGGAGGGGGCGAAGGTTGATACTAAACCTCAGCTGGAGATTTATGCAGACGACGTAAAATGCTCCCATGGCGCTACCATCGGCCGTCTGGACGAGTTGGAGCAGTTCTATATGCGCTCCCGCGGCATTCCGGAAGACGAGGCCAAGGTGCTTCAGCTTATTTCCTTCCTTTCACCGGTGCTGGATAATGTGCCGGAAGACAGGCGGGAAGAGCTTGCCGCCCTTGTAGAAAAGTCGCTTAGGGGTATAGTTTAGATTATGATAACACGTCCGAACGTCAAAATTAATCTTGGCTTGCACGTTCTGCGCAAGCGCGAAGACGGGTACCACGACCTTGAGACCCTCTTCGTGCCTTACCATGGCATCTATGACGTTCTGGAAATTATCTCCGGCGACGACTACAGCCAGACGCTGGGCGTCATTGCCGGCTATGACCGTAAATGTGTGGCTCAGGCCATATCACCCGACGGCAAACTTATGATAACCATCGCCCGCAAAGAGGGCGTAGACTGGGACCCGCTCAAGGATCTTACCGCAAAGGCGTATTTCCTTCTGGCAGAAGACTTTAAGCTGCCTCCTGTCAAGATTTTCCTGGAGAAGTTGTCCCCGGTCGGGGCAGGCCTCGGCGGCGGTTCCGCCGACGCAGCTTTCGCCCTTCAGATGCTGTCCCAGCTCTTCGGGCTCAACCTGCCCGCCGCCACGCTGGCCGGCTACGCCGCCCGCCTTGGCAGCGACTGCCCCTTCTTCATATACAACACCCCTATGATGGGCACCGGCCGCGGCGAAGTCCTCACCCCTTTTGACCTTGACAGCATCATCGGCCCGGAATATGAAATCCGCGTAACAGTGCCTCAGGGCATCTCTGTTTCTACCGCCGACGCTTACCGCGGCATCGTCCCGCGCGAGGCTGCCGCTTCAGCCCAGGCCGCCGGTCATGCCCGACCAGATCGGGCATCCCTCGCCGACATCCTCCGCACTCCCGTCACCGCCTGGAAGGACAGCCTGATAAATGACTTCGAGGCCACGGTATTTGCAAAATACCCTGCCCTCGAAGCAATCAAAAACAACCTATATAAAGAAGGCGCCGTCTATGCCAGCATGTCCGGCAGCGGCAGCGCCTTATTTGGGTTATTCAGATAGGATAAAACTCTTTTCCGGAGAATCTTTTTGAAGCGCTATTCGTATCGTATCTCCAATATGGTATTGCAAATCATCTGCAACAATAATCTTTTCTGAGTTAGCGCATTCGTTTTTTTGATATCCCACGTTATAGTGATAACGATACCTAATCTCGTATTCGTGAGTATCGCTTCCTACAGTATCAATTTGATATATAATAGCATAGGTGGAGTCTTCGCCTGTATATGTAATACTTCTGTAGACAATAGCGACAGGAACCAAAGCTAACGCAAACAAAAAAACTTTTAGCGGTCGCGCAAGTTCATTGTGTTTTCTTAAATAATCAACAATCGTATTCCACATAGTATTAATCATCGATAAGAATATAATTAATCTTGTCTGAATATCGATCGGCCACTTCACTATACTTCGGGTCTATTTTATTTACGGCAACCCTTATAGAATCTCCCGCGCGGAAAGACTTAAAATGTCTTTTGGATATAATCCCTTTCCCCTGATACTCGCTTCCTTTGTACGAATAACGATAATGCACTTCATATCTCGATTTTAGTTGATAAACAACTTTTCTACACACAAAAGCATTAAGATATTCTGCTTGTCCATCTGAAAAGCGAGTTGTCTTTTTTGCATAATGATCAATCATTATTCCTACAAACACGCCACCTAAAACAAGGTAGAATATGGCAAGTTGTATTTTATCCTTATTCTTAATTAGATTCATCGTTTTTCTCTAATTCGTTATTTATAGCTTTATTCGTAACTTTAATCGTAGCCTGTAGAATAGGTTTAGTTTTGTACATTATTTTTTTATGATTAGCTTCTACTCTTGTTGCATCAGCTAGTTCTTTTGCCATAACTAAGCGGTTCGCATTTTTTGAAGATGGACTACTACGGAATATGTTAGTTAACTTAACATATTTCTTTTCTGCATTGTTGGCAATATTTTCGCTTACTTTTACGTTTCCTTTACTTAAAATCTTGTTTAGCTTATTGGATGCCCCTGAAGAGAATGCATTTACGGCTATTATTTCCGGAGAATTAACTTTTATACCCTCTTGGGGTGTAGTATCAATAATAGCATCCGCAGCAATGACTATACCTCTTACAAACTTTAGTGGTTTTGATAGACCTCCTGTTATTCCAGATGCAACAATACTAGTTACATCAATGTTATTATAAAAGGCATCTTTGAGAGAGTCTCCCGAAATATAATTAGTAACTCCCTGTAACAGATAATCAGCTGCGGCCCAAATAAGAGGAATTACAATTACGGGAAATCTTCCCTCCGGATCCACAAGATTCACCGGATCCCCAGCGCAGTAGGCATAGGTATTTATCGGGAAGTATTTCTCGGCCAATGGATCAGGTGTGGTCCAGCGGGGCACTATTGGGTCGTAGTGACGGGCGCCGAAGTCAAGGATTCGAAGGTCAGATGGCGTGGTGGCGCCGCTGGCGAGATCTAGTGCCTGGCCCTGGTCTTCCTTGCCGCTGAAAAGAAGCGGCGAGTTCTTAAGGTCTGCATAGGAACGTCCTGTAGTATGGCGCTTGCCATAAGTGTAGTAGTCGTTGCGCTCTACTACGCTTCCCTGACCGTCAACCACTGCGCGTACACTTCCAAGCTGGTCTGTTACATAATAGTATGGTGCTGCGCCGGAACCTGTCGCGCTGGCAATGATTGCCGCGCCAGTGCTTCCAGTTTCTGCCCTAAGGAAGGATATCGCAGGAGTAGTTGCCGTTACATCCGCAATGGTGAACGTCAGTGGTCCGCGGTAAAGAAGAGCGCCATTATTTCCAGCGCTTATAGTCATGTACTTTGTGCCGTCAGCAAGATGACGGTAAGTAGACAGTGTTGTAGGCGTTAGCGTCCCGGCATCTGCTACGGCAGTCAGTGCACCAAGGAGGTTGTACTGATAGTTCAGTTTGCTTACTCCATCTGTTAGCGTACGCCCGCAGGCATCGTAAGTGAAGGATGCGCCAACGGTTTGACCGCCTATTGTGCCTGTAACCGATGCTAGCTTCATCCCGTTGTAGGAAAGCGTAAGATTATCCTCCGGAGTCGAGGCGTTCTGTCCATACCTTTGGATGGCAAGCATTCCTCCGGCCTTGTCGTATGAGATTCCCCTCTCGGTAAATGAAGCAGTTCCCGTTGTTGAAGAGCCGGCGTATCTGGTTCCTGCGGTAAGCCGTCCTGCGGCATCATAGGCAAAGCCATAGGTATCCGACTCCGTGCCCTGGTTCTGCTGCCACTCACTCACCGCTCCGCTGAACCGCGCAGTTGTTCCCTTCTGCGGGTTGAAGTAACGAAGGGCCTGGGAATAGACATTGCCGCCCCCAGCAAGGGACGCCGTTGATTCCGTCCTAAAGCCCTGGATGCTTACACTGTCTCTTACTGACAGGATTGCTGTTCCAAGGGACGGACCATAGTCTGCGCCTTTCACGCGGCCAAGGGCATCATAAGCATATGTTGTCTTTGCCGATGCGCCCTGGGCTGTGGTGGTTGAGGTAAGGACACGTCCCCTGTTATCGTAGGTATTAACTGTCTCTGCCACATAGGATGTCTGCCCTACAGTGTATGAGGTGACTGTCTTAAGTGCGTTGCCGGCGTAGTCCGGAAGGACGGACGTTCTTAGCGTGTTCTGAAGAGGGTCACGCTCCACGCTCTGGCGAAGCCTGCCTCTGGCATCATAGAAGAAGGAACGCTCTGCATAGACTGATGGGTTATCCTGGTCATAGACCTTTTCCCAGACAACGCGTCCTGCGTTTGATGATGAGAGACTGTCGGCTGTCACTACTCCTGTAACAGCGCTGAAGGCAGGTGCGCTCTGAGGCCTTGTGCCGCCGTACTGGCGCTGGAGAAGCAGGGTGTTACCCGCAGCGCCGTAGATGGCTGTAGGATAGGCTGTGGCAGCAAATGCTGATATCAGGTAGTCCCTTGTGAACGCCGCAGACAGATACCGTTCTGTCTCTTCCCCAAAGTTATTGTACCGGGTCAGAATCCACTTGTTACTTGCCCTCTGTACGCCGTCCTGCTGCGCCACTACGCGGCCCGCAGGGTCATAGACCATGTAAATGGCATCCATGCCGGGCAGCCTCTTTTCCGTCATCCTTCCAAGGCCGTCGTAAGCGTATAGGTAGGCATAAGCCTTGGCATTGTCACCGGTGGAAGCCCAGGTAACGCTGCCTGACGACGATACTGCTGCGGCAAGCAGCGCGCTGCCTTCCGGGCTTACCACCCATACCGTCCTTCCTGCTCCGTCATAGACGTAGTAGGTGTCTGCATAGGTGCTGTTGCCAAGGTGTGTTCTTGTCAGGACTGTTTTTCCATCGTGCGCAGTAAATGTTGTCGTTGCCTGCCCGTCCTCGTTGGTTGTGTCGGTCTTGTTCAGCTTGTTAGCATCGTAGTAGCCGCTGGATGTAATTGTGCTTACGCCATTGGTTACGCTGTACTTAATGAGTAACACTTCCCCTGTGGCGTTCGATGCATATGCGGTAGTCGTCTCCTTTACTCCGGCAGGGCTGCTCGCGGAGTATGCGCTTCCGGCCTTCCTTGCGGCAAGCGGCCGGTTAAGAGAGGACTGCTCGTAGGTCTTCTGTGCATAGGCAAGCTGGCCGTCGGAGGCTCCGTAGCGGGCCGTGTACCACGCCTGCTGGGCCGTGAACGCGGCAGCTTCCTTAGTAAGGGTATTACCTCCGGAGGCATACGGCAGATAGGTCCTTGCATCATCCCTTCGGGCGGCATCATACCAGATGGGCGTAACGATGTTGCCTCCGTCCGGCGATCCGGCAACGGAGATTACCTGCTCCGGATAGCCAAGACCGTCATAATATGTGATATCTATGATGCTTTCCGTCCCGGTAGCATTCAATGAAGTTTTCTTTAAAATAAGGTTGTCTCTTTTTATGACCGTCCCATCATCAGCAACAAGAATAACTTCGTCAAAAAAGATTTCCGATTCTCCGTATGATGCTTTAATCCTGTATACGCCAGGGGTTGATGTGGTAGATAAGCTTATCGCTTCTCCTGTACCCGTAGCCGTTGATACTGTTTGGCTATTTGAGTTAATCAATTCATACAAAACAAGTGGTTGAGATGATGAAAGTGATAACTGACCATTCCAGATTGTCAGTTCTTGCTGCAGTAGGCTACCACCACCTTGCTGGCTGAACGTCAGCATTGCACTACTGCCGTTCTTGAACCAGGTGTTGTTGATGGTGGCAGTATTGCCAAGGTTCGGCGCGGCAAGAAGCGTCAGTGTATTGTTGGCATAGCTAATCTGCATCCTGTCATCCCATTCCACGGACTGGCCACCGTTGTAGGCCGCGATTATAGTTGCGAGTTGAGTTAAGTTTGCCGATGACGACGGAGTAAAAGGAACGGTTATCTTTTCTCCATTTGGATTGACCGTATAGGTGGCCGTAGAGAAAGAATGGGTCAGGCCGTAGAACGGCAGGTAAGATATGTTCACGCTGCCATTCATTGCCACTTGAGCAGGGGAAGACGCCTGTGACGTATAGACACCGTCACGTGATACGGAAAATAACAGATAGTTGCCTGTACCTTGTTCGCTATCAACCACAGAAGTTGAACCTCCCACTGTGCGCATTAGATCATAGTAGGCAAAATTGTCAGATCCGTTTAGTTTTATCGTAAACTCCTGTCCATGCCATATAGATGATATAGTGCTGGAGAGGGTATATACATATGAATCAGCCGGAGACTGATAGACTGTAGCACCTCCGGATACGGCAGATATACCAACCTCCCTGTCATCCTCTGTCAAATTCATAGAGAATGTCAAATATATAATTCCCTCAAGTAGCGGCATGGTATAGTCAACACTTACATCCGTAATCACATCGTCCAATGCAGCCTCGGCTATGGAAATTTCTATCTGCTCGATGAGGGCATCTTCGGTAATACCGCCTATATAGTAACCAAACGGGACCTCAACTACTTCACCGCGGCCTGATATGTACACATCGTCATTGAAGCTTATCCAATCCGATGGAATATAAATCCCTGATTGAGCCCATGCCGTTCCGCATAAAACCAGAAGAGAGGTAAATATGATAGCTATTCTTTTCATCTCTGTCTGCTTTTAGTAGAGTAAACCATATTGAATATCTTGCCGATGCCGGATTCGGCCTCTGCAGTCAGTCGGCCGGCATCGTCGTACGTCCAAGTCTTAGTGATGCCGTCAGGTCCTGTTATGGACGACGGCAGGCCTGGACGGAAGTACTGGATAGTCCACGTCCTTGCATCCGACTGCCCGGCGTTCTGGGTAATCTGAGTAGGGCCGTCAGCTCCAGAATTCCATACAAATGAGGTTACAAAACCATTTGCATCCGTAGAGCTTGTTAGATAGCCATGGCTATTGTAAGTCTTTGTTTCTGTCGTTTTCCATTGACCAGAGATAACATCCTGATTCTCGATTGTAACGGGAAGGTACATCTTATCACCGTTGGCATTAAGGAACTCGGCAAAAGTGTATCGTGTTGCCGAAACTAAAGTCCATGTACTTGCGCCCAAACCTTTTTCTTCTTTTGTAACAGTAACAGGATAACCATTAATACCTGCGGAAGCCATGGCAGTGAGAACTGGGACGGACGGATAATCCGACGGATATGTGTAGCATGTCCGGAGCATTGTACTATCTGCCCTTGTTGTAGTTTCACTGGTTACTTGATTAAATATGTTAAACGTTCGGCTTACCGAAGATTGAACATTACCCCCAGAATAATGATATGTTTCTGTAGTAGCAATCATTTGCGGTTTATATGCGCTATGGCGTAAGTTGGCAATAGCATCTCCTATGTTCAGGAATTCCCGGTAGGATTCGGTATTAAGGCTATCGTAATAATACTCTGTAGTCCGTATAGGAGAAAGACCTCCTGCCGCATATTCCTTTTTTCGTAGAAGTTTTCCTCTCATGGGAGAGCGGCTAATGGATGGTGCAAGAATACGCCTTAACTCTGCGGGCGAATTAGAAATATATAAAACATCGTAATCAGATGCACCTGCCCCATAATAACGGGGTATGGGCGAAGCAGAATACCTCAAAGTATCCGGGAACATTGACCAGTCAGTGAATTCATACTCGATTTTTGAACCGTCAGAGCGATGCTCTGTAACGCAAGGATATTCCACAATTACGTCACCTCGTCGTCCTATAGTTGCTGTCGTAATATATCCTATGCTCATAGGCTGACCGCATAGTAATCCTCCATAAGCAATTCTGTGCCTTGGATATGCAATCATTCGTCCCGACGGCTTATTGCCGAACCCGATATAGCTATATGAGAGTGAATCCTTGGCGGATCCGTCCACGTCCCGGTTTACTATCTTCTTTATTCTGGCACCCGGACCAGTTAAATCTGACAAGTTTTCATGATGGTAATAATTATTGGTAGAGGCCTTCTGTATCGCCGTTGAATTAGTATTCTCTTCATACGAGAATTCACTGCATCCACCACCGGGATAAACAATTCTTTTGAGCAATCCAAGCGATGCGGCAGTGTAGTTGGAGTGTTTGCTGCTATTAAGAGATTCTTCGTAACTATTATAGCCGAGAGTGCTAATCTGATTCCATGTTACTGTTGATGACTGGCATACAGAGCTATTGGTACTGTTCAAATACCCCCAATGGTCATATGCTTGGGAATAATACTCGGGGAAATACCCAGTGGTTATTCCGTCGTATTCAAACTTATATACTCCGGTGCAAGGGGAAGATATCTCACTCAGAAAGGGGTAGGTATTGCCATTTGTGCTCCAAGAATAAGAAAAATCTGTCATCTCCCCTTGGATCGTAATACAGTCCAGAAGCTTTGTGGAAGTCTCCAAATCAATCAAATTATTATATCCCGTACCATTAATGAATTTCCCTGCCAGGGAGACATCCTTTACTCCATATTCAAAAGAAACGACATATCCTTTGTCATCTAAATAAACACCCTCAATAGGTGATTGATTGGTATATGAGTTTTTACTATAAAGATTTGTGGACGAAGGGCCCAAAGAAGAGTAAGCATACCATAAGGATGCATCGAAGTTTCTTATTTTAAGCAGAGTTTCCTGCTTTCGTGAATAATAAAAATACATCTCCCGTCCTCCGGGAGAGATAATCTTATTTAATTTCCAGGAAACGATGGTACCCAACGGCTCCTCTTCTTCCGGTTTTTTTTCTATTGCAATTCGATCGCAAAACTGCCACGCATCAGAATCATCACCAAATACATATTTGTATCCATCGCTGGTAACAATTGTTATTTTTGAAAGATATCCACCGGAAACAGTACCGGAAAACGCATTCTTTTTACTAACTTTATATGTTGTCTCTCCGTTGGTATCAAACACTGCGAAACTGCCATCCATACGCCGGACAAAACTTCCCGAATGACCCAGGAAATTGAAATGATATACATCGGGGTTGGCATCATACAGCGTTCCATTGACAGAATAGGCAGCATTCACTGCTTTGTCATATCGTACATCATTTCCAAGCGCTTCAAAATAAACGGGAGTTAAATTGGAAATAGAATTCCAAGGAATGGTATCAAGAGGATGAATGTCTGAAAAAACGCATCCGTTATCAACTACAAATTTAAAGCGACCTGGTTCTTCATCCGGAATTCCACGGACTTCCCTTGTTATGACTCCGCCACATGAAACAGCCCAGCCCAGCCCGACTTCAGACGGTTGCTCGTTAGGACGAAAACCATTGTAATTGTAGCTAAGAGAAACAGGCACCTCAAAATCTGCATCCTTGTAAACCCCGATGGGGATACTTACTCCGATTCTTCCGGTGTACAGATTGACGTTATGCGTTCCGTACCTTGTCATATCCGCCGCCTGCGGCGACACCGGCTGGGGATTCTCGCGCAGCGCAAGCTGGGCAAAGGCATTAGCGCAGGAGGTGGCCAGCAGGAAAATGGTTATTAGAAAGTGTTTTCGTTTCATAACGAATGAATTAGTGATTTACCCACAAATATAAATAGAATAGTTCACTATTCAAAGAAGAAATACCGGCCTGATAAATGACTTCGAGGCCACGGTATTTGCAAAATACCCTGCCCTCGAAGCAATCAAAAACAACCTATATAAAGAAGGCGCCGTCTATGCCAGCATGTCCGGCAGCGGCAGCGCCTTATTTGCAATTTTCCGGAAGTAATTACATTCCAATCTTGCCGCTGGCGGCACCATCTTCCTTCTTCTCCATAACATCGTCGTTCTGGATGGTCCTGTCGGCCTTCTTAACCTTGATGCCGGACTTACCAAAACTCCAGCTGACAGAAAGCATGGCCTGACGTACCGGAACCTTCACGTTGGTGTAAGAAGAGAAGCCTCGGCCCTCGCTTACCATCTTGTACTTCATGTCCTTGCCTGTGCCAAGGTGGCTAACACCTGCTACAGAAACGGAGAGGCGGTCGTTCAGGAAGGTCTTGGTAATGCTGATTACGCCAACTTTGACGCCTGAGGTCCAACCCTGCAGAGTATAAGTCTTGGGCGTCATTATCAGGTTCTCTGACAGCCTCAAATCCCAGAATATGGTCTGCTGTGCGCCAAGCATAAGGTTATAGCTCCAATATTTGTTGCTGTAATCAAGCTCTTTGCTGCGAAGATAATTGTATGACACTGAACCATTTACATAAATCCTGCTAGATCTTCCAAGGTTGATGTTTGCAAAAAGGTTCAGCCTTGTAGAATTGCTCTTAAGGATGTTGCCATAAGTGGTCTTCATAATGTCGTCCTCTGTGAAGGTGTATTCTGAGATACCGCTGTGAGCCAGGCTGTGGCTAAGGGTAGAGCTAACCATCAGGAACGGGCTGTAGAAGTTGTAAACCAAAGAGAAATTGTGGCTCTTGGCTACATCCAGGTCAGGATTACCATAGGTGTAATGTGTAGGGTTGCTAACGTCTACGAACGGGTTCAGGTAGGTAATACCGGGACGGCTGATTCGTACGTTGTAGCTAATGCCGATGTTCCTTGTAGGAGCAATGTTGTACTGGATGCTTGCAGTAGGCACAAAGGTGCCGTACTTGGTAGAGTAATCGTTACCGTTGCCCTTCTTGTAAGTAATGTCCTGCCAGGTGTGTTCGTAGCGGCCACCAAGCTTGATTCCAAATTTGCCAAGGGTGTTGGAATACTCTGCGTAAGCGGCGCCAATCTTGTTGGTATAGTGGTAATCTATGCTGCTGGCTTCGTCAATGACAAAGGCGCCGGTACCGCTGCTCCTAAGGAAAAGATCCTGTGCAGAAGAATTGTTCCTATAGATAAATTTAACGCCGGTAGAGAGTGAACCTGCTGTCTTGCCAAGCTTGGTTGTGAAGTCTGCCTGGAAGGTATGGTCCTCTGAATCTGTGTCTCCGTCAATCTTTCTTGAGGGGCGAAGTACAGTCTCCGGGGTGAAGATATTATCATTCTTGGTCTTGTTGGGGTTCAAGCTACCGCGGTAAGACATGGTAAGGGTTCTGCCGGGTGCGTTGGCAAACCTGTGCTGCCAGTCAAATCCCAGATCCCAGCTGCCTATGGTGGTCTTGGTCTTGCTGTTGTTCTTGTAAGAATCGACGCTTGCGCCTCCCATTGCAATGTCAATGGCGGTGTTATTTTTTACGTTCTGCCAGATACTGTAACCATCGGCATTGAATGACAAAAGGTTCAGACTGTCGGGCTCGTAGCTGAGCTGGATGCTGGCCAGTCCGTATTTGCCTTTCTGGTTGTTCTTGCCAGTGGTGGTCTCGGTGGTTGTGCCGTATTTGTTGATAATGTCAAGGCTGTTCTTGTAGCCGTAAGAGTAACCAACGTTAACATCGGCGCTGAAGGATACTTTACCCTTCTGTGCGGTAACCATCGCGCCGAGGGTGGACTGTTTGTTGCCGGCATTCAGGGACAGGGTGCCATAGGTGCCTTCGGTAACGCTTGAACCACTACCGCCTCCGTTGGAGCCTGCCTCGGTAACAAGGTTAAGCACGCCGCCAACGCCCTCTGCGTCGTATTTTACGCCGGGATTGGTAATAACCTCTATGTTCTTTACTGCTGCGGCCGGCATCATCTTGAATACCATGGATGCGTTTTTGGTGAGCATCTGGTTGGGTTTGCCGTCAACTGTTACAAGGAAGTTGCTGCTGCCGTTCACGGTAATGTTGTCCTGAGCGTCAACAGTTACCATCGGCACCTTGCGAAGCATGTCCAGAACGGTTGATGACTTGCTGTCAACGTCTTCTGATACGTTGTAGGTCATCTTGTCAACCTCCATCTTGACAAGCGTCTTCTGTGCAGTGACAGAAGCTGCTGCAAGCTGGTTGGCGTCGTTCTCCATAAGGATCTCGCCAAGGTCTACGTCGGCCTTTTCAATCTTGAAGGTCTTTTCTACGCTCTTGCGGCCAAGGTTGCTGGCAAGGATGCGGTACTCTTTTCCGCCCTTGAGCTTAATGGCAAAGCTGCCATCGTCAGATGCGGATGTGAATGCTATCGGTTTCTCTGTGCCGGTAGTGAAGAACTGCAAAATTGCACCAATTTCGCCTTCTTTTGTTTCAGCGTCAAGCACCTTTCCGGTAACGTTGAAAGATTGTGCTGTCGCACTTATTGCTGCTGCAGCAATAAGGAAAAGGGTTAATAATTTTTTCATTTTATTTGAGGAGATTCTTAGTCGTTAAATATTTTTGCATCCAGGCCCAGTAGAGCCATTCTTGCCTTTATGGCGGGTACGTCCTTCTCTAAAAACAGCCTACGCTGCTCTTCCAGGACCTTTTCCTTTGCATCGGGAGCAATGAAGTAACCGATGCCTCGTTTGTTGTACACTATACCTTCGTTAAGCAATTTGTCATAAGACCTCATCATGGTGTTGGGGTTTACTCCAAGCTCTGCTCCGTATTCTCTGACGGATGGAATCCGGTCTTCGCTGGCCAGCTCCCCTGACAGAATGCGGTCACAAATGCCGTCCGCTATCTGAAGGTATATGGGTTTGTCTGAATTAAAGTCCATCAGTGAGATACTTTTTTAAGTCTGAAATAAACACCTACGGCCATTGCAACTATGCCGACAATCATGTAGCACTTAATGAAGGTGAACATCCTTCCTACTATTCCGAATGCTTCTTCCGGCGTAGGTGCTAAGGTTTGCATTTCTTGCCAGGGGCCGAAGTGACCCACACCTACGTATGTTGTCATGATGCTGGAAACTATGAAGCCCAACAGTACTGAGATTATGATTGACCAAAGGATCTTGAATCTCTTGAAAATTAGGCCGCAAAGCAGATAGAATAGCATGTTGAAGCAGTGCATGAGCAGCAAGATGAAGACAATCTCGGATACGGGCATCCGGAAGGGTATCATCTCTTTGGCAAGCTGGTTGTTCCATTCATTTATTCCTACGTAAGCATCGCCAAAGAAGGTGGATGTCAGCTGGAAGAGGTTGGCCCCGCTGTTCGGGAAGCACAGGCAAAGGAGTGCGTCAATGCTATAGTAGGCAAACGTGAAGATAAGAGGGATAATGATAACTGTAATTATCATCATGGAAATGTACTTCTCCAGGCCGGATGCCGGCACCATAAGGTAGTCCGGGCCCTTTTTGCGGTCAGTCAGGAATCCGTAGGTGCGGGTAATGAAGAAGTGGAGTATGGTTACGCAAACCATGAACATACCCAGCCTCCAGGGCCATGTCGGCGTACTGAATTTGAGGAAAAACAGCAGGCTGAATGAAATCCAGAACAGGGTGAAGATAAGTCCGCCGCCACCAATCAGGATTGCGGTTTTGGCGTTGCGACGCCACATCTGCTTAAGGTCGTAACCAAAGAATGTGCAGAATCTTTTGAAGTTGAATGTCTCGCTCATAGTTACGTCCTCCTATTTGTTGCCAAAGAGGCTTTTGGCCACGTCTTTGTGCATGTGAATTGTGTTGAAGAAAGCCTCAAGGTTAACCTTGGACTCTGAATTACCATCGTTGGGATATACCTGAACGAAGCCTGCAGGGGTCTGTTCTACATACAGAGCATTGGGGTTGAGTTCTTTGCTGTAATCAAAGCAAAGTTTGCTCTCAATCTCTTCTATTGATGCGTTGACCAGTACTTCCTTGCTGTCCAGTATGATGATAGGGTCGATGACGTTTTCAAGGTCACGAACCTGATGGGTAGAGATTACCAGGGTGGAATCCTCTGCGGTGTACTGCATTATGGCTTTGCGGAACTGTGCCTTGGAGGGGATGTCCAGGCCGTTGGTGGGCTCGTCCATATAGTAGTAGCGGGCATCGGTCGCAAGTGCGAAGGAAATCCATGTCTTCTTAAGCTGACCGGCGGACATTTTGTCCATGCGGTGGTTGGGATCTACCTCGAACTCTGCTATTATCTTGATAAACTTTTCCATGCTGAACCTGGGCCAGAAAATGCCTCTTTCCTTTGCAAAAGCGATTGCGGTTGCACGAAGAGGCAGGACCTCGTCCGGCAGATAGAACTGATCCTGAAGCAGGGAAGGCTGCCTGTCAAAGGGCGCGCGTCCATCTACGCTGATGGATCCGGACTTGGGAGATTTAAGTCCGCAAAGAAGGGTGAGCAGCGTGGTTTTACCAACGCCGTTCTCTCCAAGAAGGCCGTAAATCTTGCCTTCTTCAAGCCTTAGACTAATTCCCTGAAGTACGTCATACTTCTGGAAGCTAAAAGCTAAATTGTTGATTTCTATCATTTTACCTTTGTTTTGGGGCCGTTTTCACCCGGCCTTTGGTGGTGTATTAGTATCTTAGTACACCGCAAAGGTAGCAACAAAAATCAATTCTCCAAATTTTTTTTGAAAATTTTTTAAAAATATTTTATATCGGATCGCGGCGGTCAAGGAAACGGTAGCTGGCGGCTTCAAGTATATGGCGGGGCTCGATGTTATCTGTTTTGTCAAGGTCAGCAATGGTTCTGGATAGTTTGATGATGCGGCTGAAGGCACGCGCAGAAAGCCCCATCTTATTTATCACCTTTTCAAGAATACCCTCGCATTCGGCGTCCAAGGGGCAGAACTTCTGAATTGCACGCGCGTCCATTTCTGCATTGGTCATTGTGCGGCCAAAACGGCGATGCTGCCTTTGCCTGGCCTCTACAACGCGCGCAGCCACGGCGGCGCTGCTCTCCTGTCCCGCCCTGATGTCGCCCCGATGCCCGTCCAGAAGAGCGTTTGTATCAACGGGATGAACCCAGATCTGCAGGTCAATTCTATCCATGATCGGGCCGCTCAGGCGGCCAAGATAAGCAAGGCGCTGGCCTACGGTGCAGGTGCAGCGGTCTTTTTCTCCATAGTATCCACAGGGGCAGGGATTGCTGGCAGCGACAAGGATGAAAGAGCAAGGGTAAATCACCTTGGCATTAAGTCGCGAGATCACAACCTGCCTGTCCTCTATAGGCCCGCGCAGGGCTTCTGTGATGGACTTAGGCATCTGGGCGAATTCGTCCAGAAACAGGACCCCGCCCGAGGCTAGCGAGACTTCTCCGGGGACTATGTTGTCCCCGTTGCCACCACCTACCATGGCGGGGAGGGAAGCGCTGTAATGCGGAGCGCGGAAGGGCCTCTGGCGCATCAGACCGTATTTGGCAGAACGCTTGCCGGCAATGGAATAGACCTTGCTGCAAAGAAGGGCCTCCTCCCTCTCCAGCGGCGGCAGAATGCCGGCCATGGCCTTTGCCAGCGACGTTTTGCCACTGCCTGGTGCACCGACCATAATTATATTATGTCCGCCAGCTGCGGCAATTTCCAGTCCGCGCTTTGCGACCTCCTGTCCGTAAATCTGTGAGAAATCCATGTAAGCGGCTTCTTCCTGTTCGGGCTGGGCCGCGTCAAGGTACATATCTTCCCGCATAAGGAAATCTGTGCTCTCCGGGTCCCGGGAGAGTATCTTTAACACATCTACCAAAGACTGCGCGCCGTAAATGTCAAGGTCATCGAAGGCCAGGGCCTCCGGAGCGGCTTTGCGCGGGAAGATGCAACCCTTCTTTCCCAGCTTCCGGGCAAGCTCTGCCGCGCACAAAGCCCCTGGAGCAAAACGTAATGATGCGTCCAGACCTAGTTCTCCCAAAAGAAGGTAATCTTCTATTCCTGGCAACTCCATCTGGCCGGAGGCGGCAATGATGCCGATGGCTATTGGAAGGTCGTATCCGCCACCTTTTTTATGAATATCTGCCGGAGCAAGGTTAATGATAATTTTCTTTCCGGGGATGCGGAAGCCAATTGACTGAAGTGCTGTAACCGTACGCAGAAGGCTTTCTTTGACTGCGACATCCGCCAGGCCCACAAGATGGATTCCTATGCCCATGGTGATATCAACCTCTACCGTAACCGGAACGGCGTCTATGCCTACTATCTTGGCGCTTAATACGTTGATTATCATTTCTTTTCGTTTTTAATAATTACGGCTTTGACTTCTGTTATGAAGCCGTTGAAGCCCAGACTTTGCTTTTTCTTTCCGTTCAGGATATAAGGACCATCTTCCTGCGAGTTCATTCCCAGATAGAACTTCTCGTCTACAAGCTCTCCGCACTTGGTAGAGATATAATTGAAGTATCCCGGAACCGAATTGCTGATGCCGTTTGTAGTAATAACCGGATCTGCTCCGTCTGTGCCGCAGCTCAGGATGATGTTGATACCCTTGCCCACATAGAAGCCTATCAGCCTGCCTGCAAGATCGTAAAAGCGGTTGTAGCCGTCATTGTCGCTTATAAAGCCTGCAGAGGCCCCATTGGAATAGCATTCGCCCGCATAATACAGTACGCCGTCTCCGGCCGGAATAATCTTGCAGGTGCCAAGATTATCGTATCCCTGAAGGGTGAAGCCTATAAGGCGGCCGTCGTTAAAGACGCTAAGAATGTTTCTGGAAGTGCCCACTTTGCCCACGACAACCGCTTTGCCGTCAACCAGTTTGGCATCCAGTATCCTTGAGAAGCGGTCCGGAAGGCCCAGGTCCGTTTCTTTATCTCCTTGTACCATAATGCAGTGAATGGACTGTGACAAGGATCCATCGGTCTTATAATAATAAAAGAATACCGGCTTGCCGTCAACAAAGTCCAGGGCTCCATAAGGATTGAATGTATCTGCCAGACTGCCTACAATGGTTCCGCTTTTGTGCTCGTAAACCACTTTCCCGTTTTTGCGCAGGCTTAAGCCGCCTTCTCCGAAGCGGTCCTGTCCCAGAGTCCAGACATTGCCGTCAACTACTGCAAAGCCGCACATTTGCTCCCTTCCATCATAACTGAAAAGCACTTTTCCGTCTTTCTGTACGATAGTCTTTGTGTTAGAGGAATAATCTGTATACAGGTGTCCGTCAACAATTCGATGCATGTCCGGATCTGCGCTGACATTGTTTTCTGCCCCGACGGGTATGGCCAGCACCAGCTCTGTGCCTTTGAACAGGACCAGTTCCCCTTTTTGCTTTTCTGCGAGGGTGTCGATGCGCCAGTCGTAGCCGTCCGGAAAGCGGACGCCGGAGGTGAACAGTACGGTATCGGAGGGCTTCCAGGAGCCTCCGGAATCTTTGCCCGAAAGGCTGTCCGTTCTGCTGATGTCATTTCTGGGCCTGTCCCTCTTATGCCCTTTGTCCAGAAGGTCGCAAGATACACTCCATCCCGGCAGTAGTATGATGCAAATTAGTGCAAATAACTTTTTCATACGCGATTCATTTGCATCAAAGGAAAAGAAAAAAGCCCGAAGCGCGGTAAAATTCTACCACACCCAGAAGAGATTCACCACTTTTTCACAAATCTTAGGAATCGTCACAAAAAGCAACTATTTTTGTGGTCAGAAAATTCACTTTTTTTACAAAATGAAACATTCTGTAACCATAGAATCGCTTGCAAGCATAGATCAGGCGGCAAAAGAGTTCCTAGAGCAGATAGGGGACGCCACCCTTGTGGCCTTCTACGCCCCCATGGGTGCCGGCAAAACCACCTTCACAACGGCGCTTTGCCGCCAGCTTGGCGTAAGGGAAGATGCAGTAAGCTCCCCTACTTTTGCCATTGTGAACGAGTATCGCACTGCGGCCGGCAAACAGGTGTATCATTTTGACTTCTACCGCATAGAGCGTCCGGAGGAAGCTTTGGACATTGGTCTGTACGACTATCTTGACAGCGGTAACCTCTGCCTTATGGAATGGCCGGAAAATATAGAGTCCCTTCTTCCGGAAGAGACTCTTAAGGTTAAAATTGAAGTTTCTGCAGATGGTTCCAGGCTTGTTACCTGGGAAGATTAGCTATTAGTTACCCAGATTGAATCTTAAACCTGCCTCCAGATTGAACATCCAGGGATGCTGGGTGCGGATGCTCTTTGGCTGATTGTTGTCAAAGAAGTACTGGACGCTTGGATCAAGGTAGAAACCAAGGTGATTGGTAATTTTGTACTCAATACCAAGACCGGCACCAACTGAAAGCTGCACGCCGCTGTTGCTGAGTGTTCTGTTGATCTTGTTCTGGGGGCCTGTCAGACGGGCTTTGTTTACGATGCTTCTTTCAATTTCTCCGCCGGCATAGCTGTAGAACTGGAAATGCTTTTCTGCCGGAGTGAAGCTGTAGTAAACCCTTAACGGAATACCAACGTACTTGACTGTGTGCTTGGCATCACCGTAAATGGTGGTGGCGGTTCCGTTTTCGTCTTCTGTAAGAATCTTGCCCGGGAAAGTCCTGCTTAAGGATGTGTAAGTTACACCTGAACCCAAACTGAAGTTCTTGTAGATAGGGAAGGTTACGCTTAAACCGAAGCTTACGGGCATCTTGTAGCTGGATTCTCCGTTTTCACGGATCACGTTTCGCTGCTGTGCGCCCTGACCTGCCCTCCTGATAGGGGGATTGAAGGCTGACGTGCGTACGCCATTGCTTCCAAGGCTACCGCTAAGACCGACTTTTACGCGGCGGCCGGTTTTTTTGCCTGCCATGTAATCTTGATAAACCATGGCGGTAAAGAACTCCTGGCTCTTGGTCTCCGGAACCTCATTTACGGTTGCGGATTTAGCCGGTTCCTCTTTTACGGTCTCTTCTTCTTTTACTGCCGTCTCTGCTATTACTGTGACAGTTTCTGTAATTTCTTTAACTTCTTCAAGCTCTGAGAGTTTGGAAAAGTCTGCCACTTCTTTTACGGTTTTCTTTGAAACGACGGCCTGATTTAACAATCCCTCCCTGCCGGAGACCTGCGGTAATTCTACCTGAGGCAGTTCTACTGCGGGTTGCTCCGGTACCAGGGCGATTGCGTTTTTAGATATATTAGGTTGGATAGAATTGTGCTGGAAAAGACCTGTGGTAAGAAGCAGAGCGACTGCGGCTGCGATTGCTGCCACGGCAATGCCTGCCCTTCTGAAGAATACGATGCGACGATGGCGGGCTGCAGCCAGTTGCAGACCGTTCTGCACACCAGACCACACGCGGGAAGATACTTCTTCCTGCGCACTTTCCATCATAGACTTAACTATGTAGTCAAAGTTATTGGTGTCCATACTACGCATCTTACATTTTCTTTATCCTTTCCTGCAAATATGCCCTTGCCCTTTGCACGTGCGAACGCGAAGTGGCTTCTGTAATACCCAGAGCCTCTGCAATGTCTTTATGCGGATAGCCTTCAATTACAAAAAGGTTGAAAGCAGTCCTGTACATTGGCGGAAGTTCCGCAATCAGGCCCATGAGTTCTTTGTAACCGATTGCCTGCAGCTGTGAAGCTGATTCCGAGGCCTGCCCGCTGACAATTTCAAGGTCTCCGCTGTCACGCAGTGCATCCTTTTTTCTTAAGGACATAAGTGCAGTATTGACAAAGATCTTTCTTGCCCAGCCCTCAAAGGAGCCGTCTCCGGTGTAACTTTCAAGCTTTGAAAAAAGCGTCACGAAGCCATCCTGAAGCACGTCTTCCGCTGATTCACGGTCTCCCGTGTAGCGCAGGCAAACAGCCATCATTTTAGGAGCCAGAGCGTCAAATATTGCCTTTTGCGCGGCCCTGTCGCCTTCAATGCTTTGCTGTATAGTAAGATGCAAGTTCTGGCTAAAACGTTGCATCATGGCCCTAAATTTTAAACAATCGGGGCAAATTTTCTATCCAATCCCCAACACATTCCAAATTTATGAAAAATTTGGCGGAATTTGTATTATTTTTGTAGAAACCGTTTCGCAGTAGAAGTTTTGAGCATGAAATCAGTACTTATTAACATAATCGCCGCTATATTTTTACTATTGTCTGCGCCCTTTGCGCATGGCCAGGATGCGGGCAAGCAAACCGAGGCCTTCCTTAAGGCCGTGGCGGCATATTCTTCCGGTGACATCGATGCGGCAGAACGCCAGTTCGCAGCTCTTATCGCTAAAGATGCAAAGAATGACGCGGCATATTATTATAAGGCCCTGTGCCGTCTGGCAAAACATGATTCCAATGGTGCCAGGGAACTTATCAATACCGCAGTCGCACTTGACAGTACCAACTACTGGTACCGTGAAATCCAGCTTTCTACCTACGATTCTTCAGAAGAGCTGGACCTTATAATCGCTCGCTATGAGCGTCTGCTCAAGGACTTTCCCAAAAACACCAATCGCCAGTATGTTCTGATGAACCTGTACATGGCTGCCGGTTCGCCGGAAAAGGCCCTTTCCGTTCTGGACGATATCGAAGGCCGTGACGGCAAGTCCGATGCCTCTGTCATGACCCGTTCAAGCATACTTCGCAAGCAGGATAAGATAGAAGAGGCATATAAGGTGCTGAAGGACTATGTGGCAGAATATTCATCACCCTATGTACTGACCGTTTTGGGAGAATACGAGATGGGAATGTACAACGATGCCAATGCCCTGGCTTATTTTGATGAAGCCCTATCCCTTGAGGACGGATACTTCCCCGCAAGGCTCGGCCGCGCAGAGACCTTCCGCCTTACAAGAAAGTATCCGCAGTATTTCCAGGAGCTTAAGGATATAATTGGCGACAGGGAGGCCCCGGCGGGCGCAAAGTCAGATTATCTTGTACAGGTGCTCAGGGGCACGGACCAGCGTTTCCTGTCATCCTTCAAGCCGCAGCTTGATTCCATTATCACAGAGGCCGTAGAGATTCATCCGTCAGATTCGGTAATGCTCCAGACGGCCAGCGCATACAGCCTTTATGCCGGCGATACCGATGCTGCAGCGGATTATGCCAAACGCTGCTGGGAGATTTATCCCGACAGCCGCGGCGCCGCTTATGCTTATCTGAGCGTAATTTATCGCGGCGAAGACTGGCCCCTCCTGTCAGAGGGCAGTTCAAAGGCTATGGAGGTCTTCCCGGAAGAAGAGGTCTTCCTGGAGATGAACAACCTTGCAAAGTATAACCTGAAAGACTACAAGGGAGTGCTTCAAAACTCTATCCGTCAGCTTGAAATGGCTGCGGGAGACAGTGCAAAAACGCTTTCTGCCCTGTCCGGCATGGGGGATATGTACCACTTGCTGGGCGATAACAAGAATGCGTACAAGTGCTACGATCAGGCCCTTAAGGTTAATCCGGAATATGCTCCCGTACTGAACAATTACGCCTGGTATCTGTGCCTGGAAGGCAAGCAGCTCAAGAAGGCCCTTAAGATGAGCCGCAAGACCATAGAGCTGGAGCCCAAGAACGCTACTTATCTGGACACTTACGGCTGGATACTTCATCTTACCGGTAAGTCGCTGGAGGCCAAGATGTTCTTTAAGCAGGCCATGTTGTACGGAGGCAAGGAAAGCGCCACCATCATGGCTCATTATGTTGTGGTTCTGGAGGCCCTGGGAGAAAAAGAGCTGGCCGATGTTTACCGGACACAGATGAAAGCATTGCCAAAGGAAGATGAGTAAAAAAGGCCTCATACTGTCATTGTTTGCCGTTTTTGTGCTGATGCTGCAGGTGGCATCGGCGCAGGATGCCGTTAAGAAACAGCAGCAGAAGATTGACTCTTACAGGAAAGATCTTGCCCTGATAGAGAAAAAACTGAAGGAGAATGAGGCCAAGAAGGGCAGTGCCATATCAAAGCTTGACCTGGTCAGGGCGTCCGTGCGCGCCAGGAAGGCGCTGGTGGCCCAGAGCGATGTGGAGATTTCCGCGTTCGAGGACTCTATCCGCACAAAGAACAATCAGATTGCTGTTCTTCAGACCCGTCTGGACACTCTTGAAACATATTACGCGCGTCTCGTGCGCAATGCCTACAAGAACAGGGATGCCAAGGTCTGGTATATGTTCATCCTTTCCAGCGAGAATCTTGGCCAGGCTTTCCGCCGCATAGGTGTGCTCAAGAGCCTGTCCGCCCAGATGTCCGCCCAGGCAAAGAAAATCACTGCCACCAAGGAAGAGATGGCCGTGCAGAAAGAGCAGCTGGAGGGCCTTAAAAAGCAGGCAGAGGCTGTCAGGGCACAGCGTCGTGCAGAGGTAACATCGCTGCAGAAAGACGAGCGTGAGGCAGAGAACATCGTCAACACAATTCAAAAGAACTCAAAAAAATATAAGAAGGAGGCCGATGCCAAGAGGGCAGAGATCAAACGCCTCAACGCAGAACTTGACAAGCTTCGCAAAGAGGCGGAAAAACTGCGCAACAGCAAGAAGAAAGAGGCCAAGAAAGATGCAAGCAAACTGGTTGCGGACGAGGCTCTTTCCAACGAGTTCAAACGCAACAAGGGCAAGTTGCCATGGCCTGCTGCAGGCCCGGTACTGTCGTCCTTCGGCAGCTATCGTCATCCTTTGCACAGGAATGTGACAGACCTTAAGAACAATGGCGTCAACATTTCCGTTTCTGCCGGAGACCAGATAAAGTCCATATTCAACGGTACTGTAATGAAGACCTTCGTGCTGCCCGGATACGGTCATGCCGTTGCGGTAAGTCATGGAGACTATATATCGCTGTACTGCCGCTTGACAGAGGTTTCTGTAAAGGAGGGACAGAAAGTCACTACTGGCCAGACCCTTGGAAAAGCTGGTCCGGTTCAGGGCGATACCTATCTGCACTTCGAACTCTGGGATCCTTCCAACAAGGCCGTGGATCCTGAATCCTGGTTAAAGTAAAAAGGATCCGCCGCTCTGGCGAATCCTTTTATCTAGGCTTAATAATCTGCACCGTGCCGGGGATTACATCCTCCGGGGGTTCACCGTGCAGGTAAATGATGCGCTGGTTGGGGCTGCCGCGAAACAGCAGCTCCGTGTCCCTCTGCTCAAGAATGAAGGGACCGTCAACCAGAACATCGATGTACGGCAGAATCTGCGACATCCGCTTGTCTGCCAGAATTTCTTCATAGGTAAAGCCTGTCCAGCACCAGATAGTTTTATTGGAATACTGCTTAATAAGCTGCGCCAGAAGGGTGAAGGCCTCAACCTGATAGAAGGGGTCTCCGCCAGAGAAGGTGACATTGCTCATCGGGTCTGACAGAACTTCTTCCAGGAGATCGTCCACATCCATCCAGCGGCCGCCGTTCATGTCCCACGATTGCGGGTTATGGCAGCCCTTGCAATGATGCAGGCAGCCCGCACAGTAAATGGCGGTACGGAAACCAGGTCCGTCCGCCATTGTCTGATGCAGTATATCCAGTACTCTTATCCGGTTTGCTGCCATAGTTCTATTTGTGGATAACGCGGTCGTGGAGCTCGGCCAGTTTGCCGGAATTCCAACGGTTGGTAGTACCTACAAGGTAACCGGTAATGCGCTGCAGGGTATCGATATTGTGGCCGTGGCAGTGAGGGCACTCGTGCAGGTCGTGCTCTGCGCTCTCGAAGCCACAGTCAAGGCAGCGGTTGCGGTTATGGTTAACACTACCGTAACCGATATCGTACTTATCCATGAGGTCCACAATCTGCATGATAGCCTCCGGGTTGTGGGTGGCGTCGCCGTCAATCTCTACATAGAAGATGTGGCCGGCATTCTCGTACTTGTGATAAGGGCCCTCGATCTTAGCCTTGTGCTCAGGTGTGCAGTGATAGTAAACCGGAACGTGGCTTGAGTTGGTATAGTAGTCTTTGTCGGTAATGCCGGGCAGTACGCCGAAGGTCTTCTTATCCCTCTTGGTGAACTTGCCAGCCAGGCCTTCTGCCGGGGTTGCAAAGAAGGTGAAGTTGTGCTGATATGTCTCTGCAAAGCCGTTCACTTTCTCTGCCATGTGTGAGATGATGCGAAGGCCAAGTTCCTGTGCCTCTTCGCTCTCTCCGTGATGCTTGCCAATCAGGGCGATAAGGGTTTCTGCCAGGCCGATGAAGCCGATTGACAGGGTTCCCTGGTTCATTACGGACTCAATTGTATCATCGTCTTTAAGCTTGCTGCTGCCCAGCCACAGGCCGTTCATAAGAAGCGGGAACTGCTTTTTGAGGGCGGTCTTCTGGAAGTCGAAGCGCTCGTTCAGCTGCTTTGCTGCAATTTCCAGAGCCCAGTCCAGCTTGCCGAAGAACTTCTTGATCCTGAGGTCCTTGTCTGTCTCTTCGTTCATTGCCTCGATGGCAAGTTTTACGATGTTGACGGTGGTGAAGCTAAGGTTGCCACGGCCGATGGAAGTCTTGGGGCCGAACTTGTTGCCATATACACGGGTACGGCAGCCCATTGTTGCTACTTCATGCTCGAAGCGACGGGGATCGTCTGCCTTCCAGGCGGGATCCTGGTTGTAGCTTGCGTCAAGGTTCAGGAAGTTGGGGAAGAAGCGACGGGCGCTAACCTTGCAGGCGAACTTGTAAAGGTCGTAGTTGGGATCCTCGGGCAGGTAGCTTACGCCCCTCTTCTTCTTCCAGATCTGGATAGGGAAGATGGCGGTGCTTCCGTTACCTACACCCTCGTAGGTGGTGTTAAGGATTTCACGGATGATGCAACGTCCCTCTGCAGAGGTATCGGTACCGTAGTTGATAGAGCTGAACACAACCTGGTTACCTCCACGGCTGTGGATGGTGTTCATATTGTGCACGAATGCCTCCATAGCCTGATGAACGCGGCTTACGGTTTGATTGATGGCGTGCTGTACGGCACGATCCCTTCCCTGCAGGCCGGTCAGGTCTCGTTTGATGTAGTCGTCGATCTTGACGGGCTTAAGCTCGCTGTAGTCCACGTTGGTGTAAGCACTTACCTTGTCAATCTCTTCTTCGAAGGTCTTGCGTACGAAGGGAGCCAGATAGAAGTCGAAGGCAGGGATGGCCTGGCCACCGTGCATCTCGTTCTGAACAGTCTCCATGGAAATGCAGGCAAGTACGCTAGCAGTCTCTATCCTCTTTGCAGGGCGGGACTCGCCGTGACCGGCCTTGAGGCCATGCTCAAGGATGAGGTCCAGAGGGTGCTGGATGCAGGTAAGGGACTTTGTGGGATAATAGTCTTTATCGTGGATATGGATGTAGTTGCCGGCAACTGCTTCTCGCACGTCGTTGGAGAGCAGGCATTCGTCAACATAGCTCTTTGTGGCTTCTGATGCAAACTTCATCATCATGCCGGCAGGAGTGTCGGCATTCATGTTTGCATTCTCACGGGTGATATCATTGGCCTGTGCGTCAATGATAGTCTGGAAAATCTCGTTGGTCTTGGCTTTACGGGCGAGGTTCCTCTGGTTGCGGTATGCGATGTACTTACGAGCTACCTCTTTGCGGGGGCTCTTCATAAGTTCCATCTCTACGCAGTCCTGGATATCCTCCACGCTCATTCCGTCTTTGTCAATCTTGGAAATAGCGTCTGCGATTTTTGCTGCAAGTACAATATCCTCTCCGGCGTCTGTAACATCCATTGCCTTGAGGATGGCGGAAACAATCTTCTGATTGTTGAAGTCGACGACTCTACCGTCGCGTTTGATGACGTGCTTGACCATATCTATGTCAGTTTAGGTTTAAATCCGTGTTATTAGCTAGACCGGCTAGCTTTCCGAAGCCGGGTAACAAAGATAGAACAAGAGATTATCAATAGCAACGAAATTCAAAAATAAAGTTATCAACAATAATAAAAAACCCTGTTAATTTGTTGATTAACAGGGAATTATAAAAAATTCTAATTTGGAATTATTCCAAATTTATAACATATTTGTTACTTATTCGCACTATCCGACAACCCAAACCATGACGTGGCGGTCGAAGGTAATGTACTCAAGTTCAAAGTCTTCCTCATAACCGTCTTTGTGGATGAATGTTGCCTCAAGTTCGCCTTCTCCGCGGGGACGGAAACGCTCTACTTCTATCTGCTCTGCAAAATCTACGCGGTAAGCGGAAACTCTCTTGAAGATGGCTTCCTTTGCGCACCAGTAGATTGCGAGCTGCTCGTTGCGGCGATCGTCCTCAAGGTCGTCGATTTCGTCCTCTGACAGGGCCTTCTTCTCTACTGCAGAGAAGTCGCGGTCCATGGACTCAAGGTCAATGCCTACGTCTTCTTCGTCATGAAGGATGACGGCGACATATTTTTCTGTGTGAGTGATGCTGATGTTTGTGACAAGATTCTCAAGATAAGGCTTGCCGTTGTCATGGTGGCTCAGGTAAACCTTTTCCTCGAACAATTCACCAAGGAGGGCGCGAACTGCCAGACGCTGCTTGCGCTGCGACTCACTCTTGATGAAGGAAATCTCTTCCATCTCGTCCGTAGGAGTAGCGCTGAGTCTCTTTAATTCTTCTTCTGTTTCTTCAATTTTCCAGACCGCTACTGTTGCTTCGTTTTCAAGTGTCTTTTTTAGGTAAAGTCCCATAAATTATTGTTTTAGGAGCACAAACAGTTCTGCACCCGATACCTTAGGCACGGGCGTACATGCAATATGAATCAATGGTTAGGTTCTGCGATAACGGATCATCCGCTAAGGGATCCGTTACAGATTCACGACTATTGAATGAACTGGGAGGCTCCATTGTCTCTTTGTCAAATAAACATCCGCAAATATAGTACTTTTTCTCAAAACTCTTTCGTATCTTTGCAAAACTTTTCTGAAAGTACTATAAAAAACTATAAAACATCATGAAATTTCTTACTGATGAAAAGCTTCTTATCGTAGGAGCAGCCGGTATGATTGGATCAAATATGGTCCAGACCGCAGCAATGCTTGGCCTCACCCCCAACATCTGCCTGTATGATATTTTCGAGCCCGGTCTTAAGGGTGTGCTCGCAGAGATGGATCACTGCGCATTCCCCGGTATCAACCTTACCGCTACCATCGACCCCGCTGTTGCATTCAAGGATGCAAAGTATATCATCTCTTCCGGTGGTGCTCCCCGTAAAGACGGCATGACCCGTGAAGACCTTCTCAAAGGCAACTGCCAGATTGCTGCTGAGTTCGGTGACAACATCAAGAAGTATTGCCCTGACGTAAAATTTGTAGTGGTTATCTTCAACCCTGCAGACGTTACCGCTCTTACCGCTCTTATCCACTCCGGCCTTAAGCCCAGCCAGCTCACTTCACTTGCAGCACTTGACAGCACCCGTCTGCAGGAGGCTCTTGCACAGGAGTTCGGCGTAGCTCAGTACAAGGTTACCGGTTCTTACACTTACGGTGGCCACGGAGAGGCTATGGCAGTATTCGCATCAAAGGTTAAAGTTGACGGCAAGCCCCTTGCAGAGCTCAATCTTTCTGCAGAGAGGTTCGCAGAGATCAAGCACAACACCATCCAGGGTGGTAGCAACATCATCAAGCTTCGCGGCCGCAGCTCATTCCAGAGCCCTGCATATCAGGCTGTAAAGATGATCGAGGCTTCTATGGGCGGTGAGAAATTCACCTGGCCTGCAGGTACTTACGTTAACAACGCACAGTACAAGAACGTAATGATGGCTATGCCTACCGTTATCGATGCTACCGGTGTTCATTTCACCAACCCCGAGGGCAGCGCAGAAGAAATGGCAGACCTCCAGGCTTCTTACGAGCATCTCTGCAAGATGCGCGACGAGATCGTTACCCTTGGTATCGTTCCCGCCGTTGCAGATTGGAAGAAAGAGAATCCTAATCTGTAATCTTTAAACACTCTATAATAAAAAGGATTCACCGCCCGGTGAGTCCTTTTTTTGTGTACTCCACCTGTAGTGGAGAAATCCCTTCATTGAGTATCAGTTACTTACGCAATCTGCTTGTTGCAAAATGGCTACAAGCAAAGTATGTAAGTCGTTGATAATCAGTGGTGCCGCCTCGCAACAAGCGGGCTCGGCGGCTACGGCTCGCCGCTCGCCTGGGCTCCGGGAAAGGGCCCCACTCGCAGCGGCCGTCACCCCGGCACTGCGGTAGGTGTCCTTTAGAATTGGACACCTACGCCGTTCTGGGGCTATATCGCGGTAGGTGGTGTGAAATTTGGGACACCTACGGCTCTTGAGGGGTAGAGAAGGGCAGCGCAGAAGAGATGGCAGACCTCCAGGCTTCTTACGAGCACCTTTGCAAGATGCGCGATGAGATCGTTACCCTTGGTATCGTTCCTTCCGTTGCAGATTGGAAGAAAGAGAATCCTAATCTTTAATAATATATTAGGTATAAAATAATGGTCGGCTGTGAGGCCGACCATTTTTTATAAATTGGCCAGGGCAAAAAGCGAAAGAATTGACAATTTTTCCGGCAAAATATTAAATTTTTT
>JAEEGL013872246.1_pt1 | contig 38619 bp, 28 predicted proteins | sample 9134231 | NCBI WGS metagenome assembly JAEEGL01 (sample SAMN16246548, study PRJNA631951) | gut metagenome | biome: gut microbiome; feature: rumen; material: fiber-attached | host: Bos | place: Iran: Karaj | collected 2018-10 | reverse complement strand
TCTTTTTTGCGTAAAAATTTGCATATATGCAATTTTTATAGTACCTTTGCAGCCGCAAAGGTTTTTTTATATGAAAGAAATAAGTACGAAAAAATTATTGGATACGATTATTGAAGGTATCCGCAACCGTAAGGGACAACGCATTGTGACGATTGATTTGCGGAAAATCAAAGAGGCACCGGTGGAGATGATGCTGATATGCGAAGGTCAGAGTAACACGCAGGTGGCTGCTATTGCCGATGAGATTGATGACTTCGTTCGCACCCAGACCCATGTGCACCCGCTGAGTGTGTCGGGTCAGGAGAATGCCGAGTGGATCGCGATGGACTACGGCACGATCTTTGTTCATGTGATGCAGCGTGAGCCCCGTGCGTTCTATGATATTGAGCACCTGTGGGCGGACGGAAAGATTTCCGAATTACCGGAAATCATTTAAGATTTGAGATTTTAGATTTGACATTTTATGGCAGATAATAGAAAAAAACAACCGCAGCCGAGTGGTCCGCGTAGATGGATCAGTTTGCTGATGTATGTGGCGGCTTTTATGGTGCTGGGTTACTGGATCTACGGTGACCGAACAGATCAAGGGGCTACGAAGGACTTGAGTTATACGAAGTTCACCGCTTATGTGGAGGCTGACGCGATTGATAAGATCGTGGTGTTCGACGACTTAAGCCTCAAGGCCAATGTCAAGCCGGCTAAGTACACCGTAGTCTTCGGCGGACAAGCGGACGGCGAGCGCGCAAAAGGACAACTGTTGGTGCAGGTTCCTTCCGTGGAGGAGTTCTCCAAATATATCGACTCCGTGAATGCCAACCGCAAGGGCCAAGGGCTGGCCGTTATTGACGTCAAATACGAGAAGTCGCATAACTACTGGTATCTGATTTTAGTCAATGTCCTGCCGTTTGCCTTCATCATCTTCTTCCTGTATTACATGAGTCGCGGCATCGCCGGCGGCGCCGGCGGCGGTGGTATCTTCGGTGTTGGCCGTGCCCGTGCCCAGGTGTTCGATAAGGACAAGAAAGACAAGGTGACGTTCAAAGATGTAGCCGGTCTGTACGGTGCTAAGCAGGAAGTGCAAGAGATCGTGGAGTTCCTCAAGAACCCTAAGAAATATACGGAAATAGGAGCGAAAATCCCCAAAGGTGCGTTGCTCGTAGGTCCTCCGGGAACCGGTAAGACCCTCTTGGCGAAAGCTGTTGCCGGCGAAGCCGGTGTGCCGTTCTTCTCGATGAGCGGTTCCGACTTTGTGGAGATGTTCGTGGGTGTCGGTGCGAGCCGTGTACGCGACCTCTTCCGTCAGGCGAAAGAGAAAGCGCCGGCAATCATCTTTATCGACGAGATAGACGCGATCGGTCGGGCGCGCGGCAAGGGCGTGATGACCGGTGGTAACGACGAGCGCGAGAGTACACTCAACCAATTGCTTACGGAGATGGACGGATTCGGAACCAACTCCGGCGTAATCATCATGGCGGCTACCAACCGCGCCGATGTGCTTGATGCTGCACTGCTACGAGCCGGTCGTTTTGACCGACAGATACATGTCGAGTTGCCGGACCTGCAGGAGCGTAAGGAGATCTTCATCGTGCACCTTCGTCCGCTGAAGTTAGATGAGACGGTAGATATCGACTTCTTAAGCAAACAGACCCCGGGTTTCTCGGGCGCAGATATCGCTAACGTATGTAACGAGGCGGCGCTGATAGCTGCCCGCGGCGGACGTAAGAAAGTAGGCAAACAGGACTTTATGGATGCCGTCGATCGTATCGTAGGTGGCCTGGAGCGCAAGAACAAGATCATGACCGAAGAGGAGAAGAAGTCCATCGCCTTCCACGAGGCCGGTCACGCGACCATCTCTTGGATGTTGCGTTGGGCGAACCCCTTGGTAAAGGTGACGATCGTGCCGCGCGGCATGGCTTTAGGCGCCGCATGGTACTTGCCCGAAGAGCGCCAGTTGACGAACGAAGAGCATATCCTCGACGAGCTGTGCTCGTTACTCGGCGGCCGCGCAGCAGAGCAATTGTTCCTCGAACAGACTTCGACGGGTGCGCTGAATGACCTGGAGCGCGCTACCAAACAGGCCTACGCCATGGTAGCCTACTACGGCATGAGCGACAAGCTGAAGGATGTTTCGTTCTATGACTCCACCGGCCGGTATGACTACGGATTTGTCAAACCTTATTCGGAGGATACCGCCAAGACGATTGACGAAGAGACCCAGCGCATCATCGCCGACCAGATGACGCGTGCAAAGCAGATATTGACCGAGCATGCCGAAGGTCATCATCAGATAGCGCAGTTGCTCATTGACCGCGAGGTGATCACCGCCGAGGACGTAGAGCGTATCTTAGGTCCGCGCCCGTGGAAGAGCCGCGGAGACGAACTGCTGGAAGCCAATGCGCAGTTGGCTAAAGAGGAAGCGCCGAAGAAGAAACGCGCTCCGCGAAAGAAGAAAACAGAACAAGAAAACTCTGATAACAATGAAAAGAATCTTGCTTAACATCGCGCTGCTGTGTGCAGCAATGACGATGTCGGCGCAACAGGCGCCTGAGAAGCTGGCAGTGGACCCCGAGGTTCGCTACGGTAAGTTAGACAACGGCTTGACGTACTACATTCGTCACAACGAGCAGCCCAAACAGCGCTGCGAGTTCCACATCGCCCAAGCGGTAGGTGCTATTCTCGAAGAGGATCATCAGAACGGTCTGGCGCACTTTTTGGAGCACATGGCGTTCAACGGTACGCAGCATTTCCCCGGTAAGGGCATCATCAACTACTTCGAGTCGGTAGGTGTGAACTTCGGCGGGAACATCAATGCCTATACCTCGATTGACGAGACGGTATATCGTCTGTCGGACGTGCCTACCTATCGCGAAGGCATCGTGGACAGTGCGCTGCTCGTGATGCACGACTGGAGTTGCGGTCTGTTGCTCCTTCCGGAAGAGATTGATGCCGAGCGCGGTGTCATCCTTGAGGAGTGGCGCACCGGTCGTACGGCACAACGTCGTATCTGGAAAGAGTTGAACGCAAAGATGTACCCGGGTACGCAGTATGCGAAGCGCGACGTGATCGGTGATACGGCTGTCATCAATAACTTCGATTACCAAGCCCTGCGCGACTACTACCATAAATGGTACGGTCCGGATAACCAGGCGATCATCGTAGTAGGTGACATCGACGTAGATGCTATCGAGGCAAAGATCAAAGAGCTCTGGAAAGACGTACCGCGTCGTGAGAACTTCGGAGAGCGTCCTATCTACACGGTCAATCATAACGACAAGCCGCTGGTAGCTATCGTGACTGATCCCGAGGCACAGCAGAGCCGTATCACGCTGGAGTATAAGTTCGACCAACTGCCTGAGGCACTGCAAGGTACCGCGCAGGAATACGTGATCAAGATGGTTCGCGACCTGGCATGTGACATGCTCAATAACCGTTTCTCGGAGTTGGCATTGGATCCGAAGGCTTCTTTCGCCGGCGCATATGCGTATTATGGTGAGACGGCCAAGAAGATGGATGCTTTCACCGCGATCTACGTACCGAAAGACGGGCATGAGACCGAGGCATTCAACGACCTCATTTTCCAACTGGAGAAGATGCACCGCTACGGTTTTACATCGGCTGAGTTGGAGCGCGTGAAGAGCGAGAAACTGAATGCGATGGAGCAGTATTACAAAGAGCGCGACACCCGTAAGAACATCACCTTGGCCCGCGAGTGTATCCGCCATTTTGAGGACGGAGAGTCGATGCCGGGCGCACAGTGGGAGTACGATATGGTACAGGCTACCCTGCCGCTTGTTAGTCTGGAGGCAGTGAACAGTATGGCGCAAGCGCTGATCCATCCGAATCCGACGGTAGCTATCTCCGGTCCGGAGAAAGAAGGCGTGAATATCCCGTCAGAAGCAGAGGTATTGGCTACGCTCGCCGGTCAGGCTGAGTTGGCTATCGAGGCACCGGTAGAGGAGAAGATCGACACCGAGTTGGTGAAGAAAGCGCCGCGCAAGGGTAAGATCAAAGCGATCAAGAATAACGAGGAGCTCGGTTTCACCGAGTTTACGCTCAGCAACGGCATCAAAGTGGTGATTCGTCCGACGGAGTTCAAGGCGGATGAGATCTTGATGCAGGCCTTCTCGAAAGGCGGTCTGAGTCAAGTAAAGACCGAGGACCTGCCGACGGCAGAACTGACGACCACCCTCATCCAGATGTCCGGTATCGGTCGTTTCAACGCGACGCAGTTAGAGAAAGCGCTGGCGGGTAAGACCGTTTCCGTTCGTCCGGAGATCTCCGAGTGCGTAGAGCGTCTGCACGGTTCGTCGAGTGTGAAAGACCTCGAGTCGATGTTGCAGTTGATCTATCTGCATTTCACTGCGCCGCGCCGTGACGAAGAGGCTTATCAGACCGCGATCGCTCTGCTGCGTACCCAACTCGCTAACCGCGATAAGAACCCTAAAGCTGCCTTCCAGGATTCGATCCAGATGATGGCGTCGAACCACTCGCCGCGTACCGTCATCATGAACCTCGACGTGCTGGAGCGCTTGTCGCTGGATAAGGCGATGGAGATTTACAGCGAGCGTTTTGCGAACCCGGCAGACTTCACCTTTGTCTTCGTAGGAAACGTCAACCCGGATGATCCGAAGGTGCGCGACATGATCTGCTTATGGCTCGGTGGTCTCAAGACGAAGAAATGTCACGAGGAGGTTATTGACCATCACGAGACGGTAGCGCTGGGACTCCAGAAGAACTATTTCAGTCGTAAGATGGAGACCACGACGGCTTCCAATCGCATCCAGTACACCTCGTACGACATGCCGTATACCTTGGCGAACGACCTGAATATGGAGATGATCGGCCGTATCCTCTCGACGCGTTATTTGGAGTCCATCCGTGAGCGCGAAGGCGGTTCGTACGGCGTAGGAACCTACGGTTATATGGTATTGCTGCCGACGCCGCGTGCCGGTCTGATCATGCAGTTCGATACCGATCCGAAGAAACAGGAGCGCCTGATGGAGATTATCCACGAAGAGGTGAACACCATCATCAAGGACGGTCCGCTGGCATCTGATCTGCAGAAAGAGAAAGAGTCGATGCTCAAGGATTATCAGGAAGACCTGGAGAAAAACGGCTACTGGCGTAACATCCTCTACCAGTACTACATGTACGGTCTGAACTACGTACGCGACTATAAGCCGGCGGTAGAAGCTATCACAGGTGAGACCGTTCAGCAGACCTTACGCAAACTGTCCGAAGCCGGAAATATCTTCGAGGTAGTAATGTTCCCGGAGAACTAAGCGGATGGCAAAATATTTCCTGATAGCAGGAGAAGCGTCCGGGGATAGGCACGCAGCGGCGCTGATGGCGCAGATCAAGCAGCGTGATCCCCAAGCGCAATTCGTAGGACTCGGTGGTAGCCATATGGCTACTGCCGAGTGCCGTCTCTATCAGGACATCCGCCATATGGCCTTTATGGGTTTTGCGGCGGTGTTGGCGAACGCAGGGCAGATACGGCGTAATTTCTGCATCGCGGAAGAGGCGCTGTTGCAAGAAAAGCCCGATGTGCTGATCTTGGTGGACTATCCGTCCTTTAACCTGCGCATCGCGGCGTTCTGCAAGAAGCACCTGCCGAAGACGAAGATCATCTATTATGTCCCGCCGAAAGTATGGGCATGGAAGAAACGCCGTATTCACCGAATCGCGCAGTTATGCGACGAGGTGTTGGGTATCTTCCCCTTTGAGCCGGACTTCTACGCGCAGTACGGTTACCGCTGTACCTACGTCGGTAACCCGACGGCGGAGCAAATTACTCAGATTAATCGGAATATTCGGAATACTCCGACGATCGCCATCCTTCCCGGTAGTCGCGAGAGCGAGATTCGGCATTGCTTGCCGCGGATGTTGGAGGCGGCGCGGCGATTTGCGGACTACCGCATCGTCGTATGTGCCGCGCCGGGTATCGACGAGGCGTTCTATGCGCCGTACCTGTGTGAAGGCGAGACACTGACGCGCGAGACCTATGAGGCGGTGCTGCAAGCGAAAGCGGCGATTGTCAATTCCGGCACAGCCACCCTCGAGACGGCGCTACTCGGTACGCCGCAAGTGGCGGTATATCATCTAGCGTGCTCCGGCATCGTGCGACTGATTCGCCCTTGGGTACAACCGCTGCTATTCTCTATTCCTTATTTCACGCTCGTCAATATCATCAGCGGCAAAGAAGTCATTCGTGAACTGCTCGGCGATGAGTTCACCACCGAGAGAGTCGCAACCGAGTTACAGCGCTTGCTGACAGACGAGGCGTATACAAAAGAGATGCTCGCGAATTACGAACACCTCTCTAAACTCTTGGGCACTCAGCCCGCTGCGGCTACTGCCGCTGAAATCATCACATCGAAACGATAAGAGATGCCAAGATATACGGCATCGCTCCGCATAGCACGCCTTTCGCCAGGCGCCATGTATCCGTCGTATAGAAGACGAAGATCAGCGCCAGGTCCGGAAAGACACTCACCAGCAGCAGTTTACTCAGCACGCCGCCGGCTTGAAACTGCAGCGTCTGCAGCGGATACCAGAGGTTCATCACCTCGATATACGTCAGTCCGAAAGCCGCCGGAATAAGAAATCCGACGAGGATGCCGATCCAGTATCTATCAAAGCGATCCATAATCCGTCAAGTCGATGGAAATCGGCGTGATAGCCAATAGTTGATGGTCCATCGCCCAAATATCCGTGTCTTGCGACAGAGGTTCATCATTGATGAACTCACCTGCCAGCCGCCATGCACTCACGATGCCTTCGCGAAGCGGTTCATCCGTCGCTTCTACCAACTCATTGGCCCAGTGTCCGCGGCACTGACGTGTCCAGCGGATACCTTCAATCTCGCCCAGCGGCGCGTTGATGTTATAGCATGTGCCGAGTGCAATGCCCTCTTCGAGTAAATGTCGCGTGATGTCCGCTAAGAAGGGCTGCAACCAGTGCAGGTCGGCGTCTAAGAGATGACTGTTGATCGACCATCCAATCGCCGGAATACCTTTCTCGGCCGCGACGAGGCACGCGCCCATCGTGCCGGAATAGATGACGTTGATGGCGGCATTACTGCCGTGGTTGATACCGGATACCACCAGGTCGATTGGCTGGTCTTTGAGTACCACCTCTTTGGCTAACTTGATACAATCGGCCGGCGTACCGTTGGTGATAAACACCTCGGCGCCGTTGAGATCATGCTCTTCGACGCGCTTCAGATAGATGGGGCTCGTCACACTGATGCACGCCCCGAAACCGCTGCGCGGACCATCGGGTGCTACGACGAACACCTTGCCGAGTTGCGTCATCTCTTTGGCCAGCAAGCGGATACCTGCCGTTCCCCATCCGTCATCGTTTACAACAACTATATTCAAATCATTTACCATTTATTCTTTACCTGAAGGTACGATTATTTCATTTACCATTTACCATTTGGATGACAGCTTGCGCTAACGCATTGGCTTCTTCCATCGTCGCCGCTTCCGAATAGACGCGGATGATGGGTTCGGTATTGGACTTCCGCAAGTGTACCCAGCCGTCCGCGAAGTCAATCTTCACGCCGTCTCGGTCGTTCACGCGCTCGTTCTTATAGAGTTCTTTCACACGCACGAGAATCGCATCTACGTCGGTGTCGGGCGTGAGGTCGATACGGTTCTTGCTGATGCAGTAGTCGGGTAGGGTGCGACGTAACTCGCTCACTTTCATGTCGAGGTGCGCCAGGTGACTGAGGAAGAGGGCAATGCCTACTAACGCATCACGGCCGTAGTGACACTCCGGATAGATCACGCCGCCGTTGCCTTCTCCACCGATGACGGCATGCACGCGCTTCATCTCTGCTACCACATTCACTTCGCCTACGGCGCTCGCGCTATATTCGCCGCCATGCGCACGTGTCACGTCGCTCAGCGCGCGCGTCGAACTCATGTTGCTCACCGTATTACCCGGCGTATGACGCAAGATATAATCGGCTACGCTGACGAGCGTATATTCTTCGCCGAACATCTCGCCGTTCTCGCAGATGATGGCTAAGCGGTCCACATCCGGATCGACTACAAAACCTACATCGGCTTTGCCGCTCTTGAGCAGGTCGCTGATCTCGGTCAGGTGCTGCGGCAGGGGTTCGGGGTTATGCGGGAAACGGCCGTTCGGCGTGCAGTTCAGTTCGATGATGTTTTTTACGCCTACCGCCTTCAGAATCGCCGGGATAGCGAGTCCGCCTACGGAGTTGACGCAGTCGATGGCTACGGTGAAATTCCGTTTGCGAATGGTCTCTACGTCCACCAGTTTCAGTTTCAGCACTTGCTCTACGTGGTAGGGCAGGTAGTCTTTCGACGTCATATGACCTAAGTCATCCACTTCGGCAAAACTGAAGTCTTCGCGCTCGGCGATCGCCAGCACTTCTTTGCCTTCCGCATCGTTGAGGAACTCGCCTTGCTCGTTGAGAAGCTTCAGCGCGTTCCACTGTTTTGGGTTATGGCTGGCTGTGAGGATGATACCTCCGGCGGCTTTCTCGCCCGTCACAGCCAATTCGGTCGTCGGCGTAGTGGCCAAACCGATGTTCACGACGTCATAGCCCATGCCCATGAGGGTGCCGCATACAATTTGCTCCACCATCTGTCCGCTCAGGCGGGCATCGCGGCCCACTACAATCTTGTTATTCTTCGGCAGTGCCGCACGGCGTTGTGTCGCGTACGCCGCCGTAAAACGAACGATATCCACGGGGTTGAGACCTTCGCCCACACGGCCGCCTATCGTGCCGCGGATACCGGAAATAGATTTAACTAAACTCATATCAGTTTTTTACTTGAATCTTCATTAAGTAGATGTACGGTGTGACGGATGTCTGATCGGCTTCGAACCCTTGCTTACTGGGTACGAGCACCTGGCATTGCGAGTCGGGGTACTTCATCAGCCGCACGGCTTCGTGCCATCCGATAGCCTCGCAAATCTGCGTGTAACCGGAAGCTGTACCGCTGGTTTTTCCATAGAAGAACTCATATGGATGCGCCTGGTCGAGCGTCGTCCAATAGCTCAGCGTGTCGGTGTACTCGGTCAGTCCGAATTTCTTATAACGCGTGACGATCACGTCGTTGACAAGAATCGTCATGTCGATGGTGTCCGTGGGGTCGGAGGGATCAATGCGAATGGAGTCGCCGCGCTTGATGAGGTGGAAATAGAGGTTGTCGTACCCTTGCACCTTATAATAGTCCTTCTCGCCCCATACGTAATCCACGTCGGGTTCCTCGGTCAGCACGTTGATGTTGTTCCTACTCAGGTAGTTAGCGATCAGTCGGTCTTCTTCCTGGCGCAGCGCCGAATAGGTGTTTCCTGCGCAGCTCGCGAAGAGAATCGGCAATCCGATCAATAGTCCAATAATAACTCGTTTCATTTATTTCAGTTCGATTTCAATAATTACATTCTCGTAGGGCGGAATAGCGTCCGTTCCTTTGATGCCGTAGGCGGCGTACCAGGGCGCGAGCAGTTTGGCTTTCGTGCCGTGGTTCCACTCGCCGATATTGGCGTCCACCGCGGTGGGAAACTTATATTTGCCGGCGCGTGCCGTCTGCTCGATGTCGCTGTATAAGTGTCCGTCGAGGCTGAAGATACGCATGTGTACCGTGCATTCTTCGCCTTCGCGGAGCGCACCTTTCGCTGCATCGCCGGTGTCAATCAGGTAGGCCCACGTGCCGTTTTCGTATAGCGCGTAGGGCTCTTCCTGCACTTGCGCCAGGCGATAGAGCGTCTCGTCGGCCGTCTCGGTCAGTTGTTGGTTGAGCGTGAGCAGCGCCAACTGGGCACTGTCCACTTGCGGCGCCTGACCCATCCGTTGACTCGGACGCTGCGGCGCTTGCGGACCACAACCCACCAGCACAAAAGCCACTACTCCTATAAACAACCTTTCAACCTTCATTCTTTCACTCCCAACCTTTGCTTCCGGTATTCACTCGGCGTGACGCCGTAGGTGTTCTTGAAGCACTTCGAGAAATAGCGGCTGTCATTCATACCAACCATGTACGTCACTTCGGTGATGTTATACTTGCGGTCCTCGAGCAGTTGAGCGGCGCGCTTGATACGCATCTCGCGGATGAACTCCACCGGACTGAGACCCGTCAGGTTCTTCAGTTTGTTGAAGAAGACGGTGCGGCCCATGTTCATCTCTTCGACCAGTTCATCGACTGTGAGTGTGTTGTTGTCCATCTCCTTGTCCATGATATCCAGCAGTTTGGCGAGGAACGAATCGCCGGGCACCGGTTCATCGGTTTGTTGCGATTCCAGACGCATCAGGCGCTGGCGGTAACTCTGCTCCAGGTGCGTGCGCTGCGCGAGTATATTTTGAACGCGCGCGCGCAGGTATTCCGGTTCGAAGGGTTTAGTTACGTAGTCGTCTGCGCCATACTGCAGCGCCTGCAAGCGACTCTCGATAGCCGTCTTGGCGGTCAATAAGATAACCGGTATATGGTCCGTGTCCGGATTTTTCTTGATGAACTGCGTCAACTCTAATCCATCCACGTTCGGCATCATCAGGTCGGTTACGACGATGTCGATATGCTTCGAGCGGATGATGGCTTCGGCCTCTGCGCCGTCAGATGCCGCCTCGACGTTATAGTCGCGGTTGAAGATGCCGACGAGGAATTGCTGCATGTCTTGGCTATCATCGACGACGAGTATCGTGCGGCGATTGTCCTGCGTCTCTTTCTCCAACTGCTCCATCTTGTTTTCGAACGACGACTCCGTCGGACGATCGATAATCTGCATTTCACCTTCCTCGAGGAACTCGACGTCTTGGTCGAAATGCTCCTTGCCGGTATGCAGCAGGATGGTCACCGTCGTGCCTTTGCCCACTTCGCTATCTACCTCGATATGTCCGTGATGCAGGTCCACTAACTCTTTGGTGAGGTTGAGACCGATACCAGTGCCGGTGGTGTTGGAGTTGTTCAACTCGTTATTGCTGGAGAAGCGCTCAAAGAGCACGCTGCGTTTCTCCGGGGCGATGCCGATACCTTCATCTTGTACGGAGAGCGTCACAAAGCCCGGTTTGGAGTCGATCACTACGCGGATGTTCTTGCCGGCCGGCGTGAACTTAAATGCGTTGCTCAGCAGGTTCCAAAGGATGGTATCCATTCGTGCGCGGTCCACCCAAACGGTGGAGTCGGCGGCTTTGTTCTCGATGGAGAAGTTGATATGCTTGTCGTACGCCTCTTTCTGGAAGTTTGCGCAGGTCTCGTTGACTAACTCGCTCAGCAGCGTTTTGCTCACCTTCAGTTTCATCTTCTGGTTCTGCACCTTGCGGAACTCGAGCAGTTGGTTCACCATACGCAACATACGCTGGCTATTGCTCTGGACAATCTCCAGTTGGCTGCGTACGCTCGGGCTGATACGCTCGGTCTGCAGGATGTTCTCTACCGGCGCGACGATGAGCGTGAGCGGGGTGCGGAGCTCATGGCTGATGTTGGTGAAGAAGCGCAACTTGATATCCGTCACTTGTTGCTCTACTTTCACTTTCTGGCGCAGCCCGTTATAGGCATGGATGATATAGCTGATCAGGGCTATCAGAATGATGATGGCAATCACGTAGAGCAGGAAGGCCCACCATGTTAACCACCACGGGCGCTCCACGATGATCGTCAGCGTCTGCTCGTTATCTACGTCGCCGCACTCGCGGTTGGTAGAGCGCACATGGAAGGCATATGTGCCGTAGCGCAGGTTGTTGTAGGTCACACGGCGCACATCTTTCGCGTGCGTCCAATCGGCGTCGATGCCGTCCATCTTATAGGTATAGACGATCTTGTCGATGCCGATATATTCCATCGCCGCATACTCGATGGTGATGTTACTGCCGTTAGCGATGGTGATCGTGTCGCCCGTCAGCTCTTTGTCTTGCGCCTCGATGCGGGTGAATCGCAGCGGCGGTACGGATGTAGAGCGATGGATGAGCGACGGGTCGAACTCGCAATAACCGTTTGAGTAGCCGAAGAGCAGCTTGCCGGTAGGTGTACGCAGGGCTTCCGCTTCCGTAAACCAGGTGTTGTCTTCGCCGTCCAAGGCGTCGTAGTAATAGAGGTCGCCGCTCTCGAGGTTCAATTGCGCGATGTCGCTCTCCGAGCAGAACCAGAGGTTCTCGCTGTCGCCAGTCATGCTGAGGATGATGTCGTGGAAGGTCTCCACGTGTCCGATCTCCGGGCGTGCCTGTTTGGGATCCAGATACAGCAGGCCACCGCCGAATGAACCTAACCAGAGTTTATCATGGCTGTAGTATATGGCGCGGATGTCGTAACTCGGGATGACCTGACTCTCGCGTGTCTCGAGTTTGATTTTTAGAATACCGGTCGTCGTGCCGCACCAGAGCGTGTTATCCACTATCTCGATGTCGCGCACCTTCATTCCGGGTCCTACGACGATCGGTTCGTCCCATTTTTTCTTCTCTTCGTTCCAGGTGATGATGTTCACGCCGCCGCCGTAGGTAGCGATGTATAGCGTCCCGTCACGGCCCTCTTCGATATCATAGATATCGGGGTTGCTGGTCGGGATCTTTTCTCCCTTTAGGTCTTTAAGTCTTTCACTCTTTATCAGTCCCGAGCCCTTCGTACCGTATAGCATGCCATGTGTGGTCTCTAAGGCGCAATAGACATTCGTCTCGGACTTCACGAGCATCAGCACTTCGCCGTTTTTCTTGCGCGCGAAGGCTCGCACCTCGCCGTTGTCTCGTTCGGACTTACGTAGGTCGTGCAGCAGGTAGGGCGTAGGATCCATGTTCACGCAATCCACACCGCCGTCATAAGACGAGATCCACATCTGGCCGTCGCGGTCCACATACGCCGTGTGAATCATGTTCGTCAGACCCTGAATCGGATAGACCAACTCGTCTTTGTCGAAGTCATAATAACTCCATCCGCCGCCGGTCGGGTTGACCCACGTGCGTCCTTGCGCGTCCTCGAGCGTAAAGAAATGTTCGCGTAGGCGACCCGCGTAACGGCTGTCCAGAGGCGGCGTGAAGCGCTTCCATTGGCCGAAACGGTAGCGCTGGATACCATAGGTATCATCGGCTTGCCAGATCACGCCGTGCGAGTCCACTTTCGTCTGCTTGTCGCGCTCGCTCATCTTGAGCATCATGCCTTCCGGCAGGCTGTCAAAAGGAAACTCGGTCGTCACGAGTCGCGCTGCGTCCAAGCGGTAGAAATGGCCGTCATAGGTGGCCCACCAGATCTGCTCGTGCTCATCTTCGTAGATCAGGTCCACACGGTTGTTCACGCGGGCTTCCACGTTGTCCTTCTTGGCTTTGAACACCTCGAACGTATAGCCGTCAAAGCGGTTCAGGCCGTCCCAGGTACCGAACCACATAAAGCCCTGCTTGTCCTGCAGGATGGCCATCACGGTGTTCTGACTCAATCCGTCTTTGATCGAGTAGTGCTGAATCACATAGTGCTCATGCGCCGTCATAACGAGGACTTGCGCCATGAGAATTAGAACGAAAAGAAGACGCTTCATATTAGTACACTTTTATTTACCACGGGCAGCAAGGCGCTCCAGATAACGGCCGTAATTGGTCTTCATCTCTTTACCTAACTCGGTCAGTTTCTCGGTGCTGATCCAGCCGTTACGCCAAGCGATCTCTTCGATGCAGCTTACGTAGAAGCCCTGGCGATTCTGGATGGTGGCGATGAAGTTGCCGGCGTCAAGCAGACTGTCGCAGTTACCGGTGTCGAGCCAAGCGAATCCGCGGCTGAACAGTTTGACTTTCAGCGTACCTTCGTTGAGGTAGAGTTTGTTGAGGTCGGTGATTTCGTACTCGCCGCGCGCACTCGGCTTCAGGTTGGCTGCTTTCTCGCAAACCGTTTCGTCGTAGAAATACAGACCGGGCACGGCATAGTTGCTCTTCGGCTCCGCCGGTTTCTCCTCGAGACTCAACACTTTGCCTTCCGCGTTGAACTCCACGACACCGTACGCGCGCGGATCGGCTACTTCGTATCCAAAGATCACCGCGCCGCCTTGCTGCGCGCTCTCCACGGCTTCGCGAAGCATCGAAGCGAAATGCTGGCCGTAGAACATGTTATCGCCCAAGATCAGACATCCCGGCTCGCCGTTCAGAAACTCGCGACCGAGCACAAACGCCTGTGCCAAACCGTTAGGCACCAACTGCACTTTATAGTTCAGCTTCATGCCGAGACGGCTTCCATCGCCTAGCAACTCTTCGAACATCGGCAAGTCGCGCGGCGTGCTGATAATCAGTACTTCGCGGATACCCGCTAACATAAGAGCCGACAACGGATAATAGATCATGGGTTTGTCGTAAACGGGCATGATCTGTTTGCTGATTGCTTTACTTAAGGGGTACAGACGCGTCGCGCTTCCCCCGGCTAAAATGATTCCTTTCATATTTCAAAAATCTTTTCGGCTAACCTTTGCGAGCGCAAAGGTAATACTTTTTTTTTGAACGTGCAAATAAATGTGTCATTTTTTCCACATTTGCTGAATTTTTTGTGGAATAATTGGCGAATAACCCATTTTTGACAACTAAAACTGACAAAAAAAATATTTTTGCCCCAAACTCTTGCATATATGAATGTTTTTTACTACTTTTGCAGCACTTTTTGATGTATATCAAATGACATTCGGCTATATTCGCGTGAGCAGCGACCGGCAGACAGTAGAAAATCAGCGGTATGAGATCAGGCAGTTCTGCGCGAGAGAGGGAATAGCGGTGGATGGCTGGATAGAAGAAACGGTTTCCGGAACGAAGGCCTATTCTAAGAGGCGTTTGGGGAAGTTATTGAAGCATGTAGGCAACGGCGATCTAATTATTTGTAGTGAGTTGAGCCGGTTGGGAAGAAGTCTCTATATGATTATGGAGATTCTTAGCTATTGTATGCGTCGCGAGTGCGCGGTGTGGACGATCAAGGACGGATACAGGTTGGGGGATGATATTCAGAGTAAGGTGTTGGCCTTTGCGTTCGGGTTAAGCGCAGAGATCGAGCGTAACCTGATCAGCCAGCGAACCAAAGAGGCATTGGCACGGCTGAAGGCGGAAGGCAAGCCTGTAGGGCGACCGAAAGGGCATAATACGCGGAAAGAGTTACTTCCCATTTCCCGCCATGAAGCGTACATACGCAAGGCTTTGCAGAACGGCCTTTCGCAGCGAGAAATCGCCGACCACATCCATTGCACCCGCAACACCCTAAGACGCTATATTGATCGATATATCGAAAATGATCTTTGACATAGTGGAATTACCAAAAAAATGCAGGAATCTGAACGAATTTTGCGTAAATATTTGTATATTTCAAATTTTTGTTGTACCTTTGCAACGTCAAAGGTAAACGACTAACAAAATTATACGATTATGGCAACATATGCAGTAAATATCAATGAACGGACACAGGCTGGTAAAAGTTTGTTCCTATATCTGAGTTCGTTAGGGGTTATCACTGGGCGTTTGACGCAGCGTCGCCGTGCCGGAATTGATGAGGCATTGGACGACGTGCGGAATGGACGGGTCTATCAAGCAGACAGCGTAGATGCAATGTTCAAACAAATCTTAGGATAACATGTATTCCGTAGAATATACCAAGCGTTTTGAACGCGATGTTAAACGTTGTGCGAAACGAGGCCTGAATATAGCCAAATTACAAGCAGCTGCAAACATTTTAGCAGAAACGGGCACCTTGCCGATTCTGTATAGACCTCATAAATTAACCGGAAACTACGCCGGTTGTTGGGAGTGTCATATTGAACCGGATTGGTTACTTGTTTGGGAACAAGATGATTTTCGATTAACTTTGCTGTTCTTGCACACCGGAACGCATTCCGATATTTTCTAACCAACAATATAAACGGTAATTCCACTATAAACGGAGTTGCCGTTTTACTTTTTAATATAGTGCTGGCTCGGCACTAAAAAATGAGCAAAAACGATCCAAGGAATGATGGGAATGACGCTATGTCGCTATTAAGAAGATGACAAAGTGACAAAGTGGCAAACTTAAGGATGACTGTAAAAGGCTGTATATCAATTTGTTACGACGAACTTTGTCACTTTGCCATTTTGCCACAACAAAATTTGAAAAGCGACACAGCGACACAGCGACACGGGAATTTTTGTAAAGGAGAAAGGTGATTGTTAGGATGAAGGTAGGTGATTCCCAGGACTAAAGTCTAGGATTGGCAGGTAAAAGGAAGGATGTGTACAGGTAAATGACGTTAGGTAGATGGAAGGGTAATAACGAACGTATATCGAACTAATAACGAACGAATAACTAACGATTCCCAGCATGGAGGATATAGAACGGTTGATTTCAAAAAAGTACCAAGCTGAAGCAAAAAAGTACCAAGCCGGAAAGATAGAACATAAAAAAATAATAATCGTTGTGCCCGACAGGGATAAAGGCGAAAAGATAGTGCAGATGCGGCACTGAAAAGAGGCATCGAAAGATCTTTGACATAGTGATTCCGTAAGGAATAATCGAAAAAGTGCAGTTTTCTTGCATTTTGTTGCCGGATTATTTGCATATGTCAGAAATTTTTAGTAACTTTGCAGTGTTTTTTTTGAAACAACTGCAAGAGTATGAAAGGTGAAGACATTTTAGCATTGTTTGAAAGATTTGAACAGGCTGCGACTAAAGTGAATGACATTGAATGTTGGAGTGCGCGTAGTTTGTGTCCGTTATTTGGCTACACTGATTGGCGTAATTTTATCAAAGCAATAGACAAAGCCCAAGAGTCGTGTCTTAACGCTGGTGAAGCTGTCTCCGACCATTTCGTTGGCGTTAACAAAATGGTCAGTCTTGGTAGCGGTTCTACTCGTTCAATAGACGATGTGTTACTTACGCGTTACGCATGTTACTTAATTGCGCAAAACGGTGATCCGCGTAAGCCGGAGATAGCCTTTGCTCAGAATTACTTTGCTGTCCAGACGCGTCGAGCTGAGCTGGTGCAACAACGCATATTGGAGTCGGAACGAGTATTGGCACGCAAGAAACTGCGTGAGACGGAGAGTCGTTTGTCAAAGGTCGTATATGAGCATGGCGTGGATGACAAGGGCTTTGCTATTATGCGTTCTAAAGGGGACTCCGCTTTATTTGGAATGCCGACAAAGGACTTGAAAACTAAGTTTGGTCTGGAGAAACAGAGCAAGCCGTTAGCCGATGTATTGCCGACTATTGGTATTAAGGCAAAAGACTTAGCGGCAGAGATGACGAGCACCAATGTAGAGCAAAAGAACTTACATGGTTTAAACCCTATAACGCGTGAACATGTGGATAATAATATTGCAGTACGCGAGATGTTAAGAAGTAGAGGTATCGAACCATCAAGACTTCAGCCTGCAGAGGATGTGAATAAAGTAGAGCGAAGACTTAAGTCAGAAGAGAAGAAGAGTCTACCCAAGAAGAAATAAGTTTACTCTTCTAATATTATCACTATCAAGCGATTATTCCGAAAGTGAATAGTCGCTTTTTATTTATGGATTCATGATGTCAAAAAAAGGAACAAGGTGCCACCGACCGAAGAGCGGGAAATGACCGACACAAGACCGAGAAACAAAATAAACAATAATAGTTGGCCCGACACGGATGAGGGTAAAAGATAATGGAAGGAGATAATGGAAAATCGAGAACGCCGGAGAATCTGGGAGGTAAGAAAGTGAATGTGCTTCACTTGGTTTATCTGTCAATCATTTTTACTATATTGACCATCTTGTTCTGGACGTTGTCAATGAACACTAGCGATGATGCGTTGCGTTTGTTCTCTTTTGCCTCATCCATTACTTCCATTGTGTTGGCAGTAGTATCTATTGCCTACTCTCTGGTTTCTGGCAAACAAGTGGATGCCAGTCTTGGATCCATCAGCAAAACGAGTGAGGATATTCGCGTAGTGGGAAATGATATACAGAAAATCGGAAATGAATTTTCAGCAGTAAGTGCGGATATAAAAGATGTAGCGAAGGGCATTGAGAGCGTAAACAAACAATTGAATGGAGAAATAGAGAAAATTACTGGATTAGAATCCAATGTGAGCAATATCTTATCGTCCAACGAAAACTTGAGTGAGCGCGTCAGTGAGTTACTTAATGAGCTTCGGAATACACACAATGATGTGCAAACCTTAGGCGAACAGATTAAGATTACTCAAGCATCTGCCACTACTCCTATAAAACAGAGTGGAAAGGGATTCGCTGGTGCATATAACAAAGCGCATTACACTTTTGCAGCTCGACTCTTGTTGTTTGCTTGTACGTTCACGCAGAAAAAAGGGTATCCGAAGAGTTTCCCGTTATCTATCTTAATGAGCGAGAGTTGGGAGTTGTACTTCTACGGCTATGCTTATTCATTGATAGGTCTCTTAGGTCCAAAGGTGTTTGATGTGGATGTGGAAGACAAGAAAACGATTACGATTAAAACATTCGACACCAATTATTTCAAGAATGTCAAAAAGGAGGATCTCGTATCAGACGTGCAAGAAAAGAATAAGACATACATGGAAGGGCGACTTGCAAGCATCGAACAATATTTCGAGGAGCACAAAGAAGACTCAAAAGTTAAGGAATAAATCTAATAACCATAACTGCGCACGAACTGAGAGTGCAAAAGAAACAGAGGTTGTGTCTTTTTTGAAGAGGATGTGAGAAAAAAAAGACACAAGTCCCAAAAGGACACAAGTGAAAGGAACCGAAATCAAATTTCGAGAAATAGAAAGAACGAAGAAATATGATGTAGGATAATATCCGACGGAAAACGAAGAAAAAATATAGATGTCGGATAAAATCCGACGGAATGGACAAAATAAAAAAAGAGCGCACGGGAGAGTGCAAATGATAGTTCGGCTGTGAGAACTATAAAAACACAGAGTGACCTTTGAAATTGTTGTGATATCAAGCGCTGCTACTCCACGAGTAGTGGAGTTATAAAATTTATCAAAATGGTATAAGTTCCTATCGCAAACTATTGTGATAAGGAACAACTTTAATAATTTAATTTTATGAAAATATATCAAAATTGCACAGACGGGCATTTGCCCTAAAAATAACATAAATACAAAAGATTACTTATATGATTAAATTACATATTTCTAACAAGAGTCAAGTTGATGAAAGCAACGACAATTGCAAGATAAGTCGTAAGAAAATCAAGTTTGACTCTAATAATATCAGTTTTAACTATGATAAGGTAAGGATAACGAAGTCCCTAAGCCAAGGTGCTGAAAAGGACAAAAAACAATCTTATGATTGGAATAATACATCTAAAATAATTGTTGTAATACTGAAAGTTATAAAACAACTGCTCATTATTGCTCCGCCATTATTTAACTTGTTGTGTTAACACCTCCTTTAGATAATCGCTTGATATCTGTGCCATAAACACAAGCAACAATTTCACCCGCGAGGGAGCTATCTATAACTGGCAGAAAGATAGTTTAGGTCTTTGCAAAAAAAACGCATATTTGTAAACAATATATAAGATGAAACATTTTACTGAAAGAGAGCAAATAGTCATTCGTGGTATCATAAATGGAGCCGCGTATGATTCGTATGTCTTGACAAATGCATTTATGGATTTGTTAGACGGGAAAGGTGTCGCATTTGACAGTCAAAAAGGATTCTTGCAATTTGACAACTCGAAGTATAATGTTTCCTCTATTCTACAAGTTGAGCAAGAGTTTATAGAGACAGCGCTATTAATTCAGTATTTGATAAATAATCAGTATATTTATCTAATTGTTGATAGCCAAGAACCACCATTGCCATGGATAGGAGATGCGCTAAAAAATCCGATAGGGAAGCAAATTCCACGAGACATTGCTGATATTTTCCTTAATAGTTTCGTTCGTATCGTAGTGTTAAATAAGTTGGAGGATTTAGTAAGCAATAATTTCTTAACTTATGAAGAACGGCAACTCTGCATAGCACAGCAACAATTAGATATTGCAGCAGGTTCGTTACAAGAAGCCCATGAACAGACTAAGAGTGCAAGAAAAACCTTGTGTTGGTCAATAGTTACCTGTATTATAGCATTATTTACGCTACTGGCTAACATATTTGTTCCATCGTGTTCGAGGTGCAAAACGACAGGGAGAATCGGACCACATAGTGATTCAAACAACAATACCACAGAAATTGACGCAACATCAATCAATACTCGATTGGATTTAATCAATAATAATATTATGCAACTTGTTGAATTCAGCGCAAATTTAAATAATAATTTTAAAATCCAGCCTAAGATACAGATAAATCCACGCAAAAGATCAAATTCGCCAAAGGCGGTTGAGAAGACACAGAAAAAATGCACTTCGGCTCAGCCGATACTGAAAATTGACACCATCAATTGTGGCGGTGAGACATATTGGGTGCTACCTTGCCCTCCAAGAGTGTCATCAACGGCAGAAGAAAAAGAAAAATAATTTTACGATTGTGTGCGAATACACGTGAGTGTGTACGAATAATGACTACATAAGGAATACAATATAAAAATCAAAATATGATGAGAAATCAATTTGTAAAACGAGTATTGTGGTTAGTGATACCATTACTCACAATGTTTAACATGAATGCGTGGGGAATGACCACAAGTGATATTTCCAGCAGCGCCGCAACCTCTATAACCGATGGAGATATTTTCGTTATTGCAACGGCTTATGATGGTTACTATTTAACAACGGGAGTTGAAGGCAGTTGGGGATTAGTAACCACAAATCTTAACGATGCGGCTTTTTTTACGGCTCATGGAAGCGAATCCGGTTTTTATTTGACATGCGATGCCGGTCGAATGGTGCCTGCTACATCATCCGGAAACTTCTCTGCATACGACAATGGCTCTGATAATAACTTGCAACTTAATGTATCGGGACAAATTCTTAGTTCGGCAAATACCGGGATTAATCTTCGTTCTAATAGCAGCTCTTCAAATAAACTAAGGTGGTATAATGGATCGACCGGTAATTCTGTATATTTATACAAAGTAACATCCAAGTTCACGGTGACGTACGATGCCGGCACAGGAAGTTGTGGTACTGCATCAGCACAACCATCGGTAGCGGGAGGAACGATCACTCTGCCATCGGCGAGTCCTTCAAGCGATTGCTCAAGTGCAGGTTGGGCCTTTGTGGGTTGGACAACAGCGTCATGTTCTGCAACGATTGTAATGCCCACTTTGCTTGCATCCGGAAGTACATATCGTCCTTTGAGCACCGCTACTCTATATGCAGTGTATAGATATGTCGGAAGTGATATTGCAACCGTTACAGATACGATTATTGTCAATAGCGCGGTTAATTCCAAATGGCGAGTAGGCGGCCGTAATAACGGTGCGCAAAGTTATGCAAGTAAAACTAGTATCCAATTATACAATCAAGATGCTAGTAATCCTTGCGGTTATATTAGGTCAACGGGGTTATACGCAGGAGTCACAGGCGTTACGCTTGTAGCAACAGGTAATAATGCCAATAACGATACTTTATATTATAGCACAGATGGTTCTTCGTGGACCAAGTGGACGAATTATTGCAATGTGCCTTCAAACTCAAGTGCTTATTCAACTAAGTCCTTTGATATGACATCATTCCCCACGGGAACGTACTATTTGAAAATTGTATGTAGCAAGACATCGCATTACATATTCTCCGTAGCCATTACATCTAAAGTCATAACGTATAACACCAATCCTGATTGTACCGTTGACCATTTTATAGATATCATGCATGATAAGGTGGTGCCAGATCAATCGGGAACGTATGCAATGCCGGCGATAACGGGCGGCGATGCAGATAAGGGAGATACGTATTGCGATGAGAAGCACTACCATTTTATGGGATGGGTAGAAGATTCGGATATTAATGATGATGGCACGCTGAAAGCGGGTTATACCTTGTATCCGGCAGGACATAGCGGACATACGGCGGCGAATAAGACGTTCTACGCCATTTGGGCGAAGGAATAATATAAGTTCCGAATACTTAGCTTTAGGGCAATTGATTTTGCCTTAAGGCACAAAGCCCGAAAGGGCAAAACGATCTTTGACATAGTGAGAATAAAATAAGCATAAAAAAGGCAGAAATGCAGGTTTGTGCAAAAAAGCTCGAGAAAGGCCAATTCCAAAATCACGGGATATATACAAAGTATATATAAGGTGGTGCAGGATACGGGATAACCCCGAGGTAATAAGTACTTTACCTCAACGCGCCTCTCACGGCTCTACACAAGGCCTCACGGGCTCAAAAAGGGTGGTCCAAAAAAACGACCCATTTAATGAAGCATTCCCAATTGTCGGGTTTGCTTCGCAAGAAGCGGCAGATTCCCATTGAGCATAAAGTGTTCCTGTAGCATTATCTCGACTCCATTTTCCAGAACCATACCAACCAGATACGGAGGATGTTGCGTATGTGCCATTAGCATTTAAGACTTTTGTTCCGCTTGAGGTCGCTGTCCAATATCCTGTACAAGTATATCCAGCACGTGTGGCTGCGCTAAACGTAGTATAGCCCGTGGCGTTATATGAGAAGGTGGCTGATCCGTTTGCATCACCTCCGTTTTTGTCAAGTGTAACAGTTGTGTTCGGATAATAAGTTGTGGTGATGCTGGCTAGATAGATGGCCTTTGATGTAGTTTGGCCAAATGTAACCGACAATGCTCCTGACGCACTTCCTGTAAAGGTGTAGTTGGTGGCAGAGTTAGTAAATGATGCGGAAGTTTTATTATTACATTTAAATGCTGTTCCTCCGACCGATACCGATACCGTTCCTGCCACAGATTTTGCACCATAAATTCGCACAACTACTTGTGTGATAGTTCCACTAACCGCACTTGTTGATAATGTGCAACTAGTTACAGGGCTTCCTTCGGATCCAAATTGGTAGTAAGTTGTACTATTGTACGCAAAATAAGTAATCGCAGGAAAGCTCCACGATGTACCATTTACGGTGTAATTTCCAGCCACAAGCGATCCGCCGCTATTAATCCCGAAGACGTCTTTGAATGTTCCGCTCACTTGGAATGTGTTAGTACTCGCCCAAGTGGTTGTACATAGAGCGAGCAATAGCAGGAGTGTAGCCAAAACACGGCAACGACACGGAATCGACACGGAATCGGGTCGGGGGCGTTTGCTGATTAATTCGGGGTTAAGTCCTGAGCCTGAGCAATTAAGTAGTAAATTTGCTTTCATTGTTATGATGTTTTATATGTTTCGTAATTATGCTTTATGTTCTTGCTATGTTAACATTGACGAATAATGAGAATAAAATAACAAACGATATGAAAAATTTTAACTTGTTATCAAAAATGTGTAGTCCGTTAGTGGGCCCACAGAGTAGTGAGGTTGGCTTTGATTGTCAGTTGACCGTCGGCTCACCGTCGTTCCACCGTCGTTCCACTATGCTAAAACTCGTGTCCGTTTTAGTGATTCTGCTGACAATTGGAGTCGGGCAGATGTGGGGAACGGTAACAGTCACAACGTCGATCAGCACGTATGCTACGGCTAATAGTTGGAGTGATGCAACGGCATATTCATCTATTAGTATGGATTCGTACGTAACAGCAACTGCTGGCGGAACGGGAAACAATGGAAAATATTATACGTCAAATAAGTCGTGGCGTTTTTATGAAAGTGGTACAGGCTCTATCACGATATCAGTCCCTACGGGTTATTACCTCCAAAAGGTAGGCATAACTTTTACTAAAGGAAATAAAGGCACCATTAAATTAAATGGGTCAAGTTCTGTTACTTCCGGAACCGATTATAGTGTTACTGGTACATCGGCTGCTTTTAACTCGATTGGACACAGCTCAGGCAAGGATAAAGGAAATATTCAAGTTACCCAAATCAAAGTTATTTATTACGTGCCAACAGTCTTAACCTTAGACAAAAATGGAGGCGCATCAGATGGTAGTGCCACTATCGGATACAATGCCACTGCATACACATCATTTACGCCCGTTACTCGTTCTGGTTATGAATGTACCGGCTATTGGACCAATTCTTCTGGAGGAACTAAAATATTAAACGCGGATGGCTCTTGTCCGTCGTCATCCGTTTCCGGCTGGTGGTCGGGTAGCAAATGGAGCAAAGATGCGGCAACAGCAAAACTTTATGCACAATGGAATGCAGTTGCTTCTTGTGAAGCAAACCCGACAATTGAGAATGCTTCATTAAATGGGTCGATTTCTTTGAGCAGTATTCCGTTGAGTATTAGTAGTGTGGGAGGAGGAACGGATTGTACGTTAGCCGAGTACGGATTTGTATGGAAAGCGAGCAGTGCTCCTAGTGCAAGCGATAACAAAACCAAAATAGGAGAAAGCAGCAGCGCTACTTCCTTTACAGGTAATATAACGGGTTCGTTCAGCACGGGTGTGACTTATTATATCAAGGGTTATGCAATCAATAATGGTCCGAATACCACGCTGAGTTCTACTGCGTTAACGATTACACCGCAAAGTGTTACCTTCAATAGTAATGGCGGTAGTTCGGTTAGTACGGCATATGTAAACAATGGAGCAACGGTAAGTAAACCGAGTGATCCGACAAAGACGGGTTATACGTTCGGAACATGGCAGTTGAGTGGTTCTGACTACATTTTTTCAACATCTGTAACCGATAACATTACATTGGATGCAACATGGAACGCCAAGACAACGGCTATTACGTTGAGTAAGAATAACGACGATGCTTCGGGATCGAGTGCAGGTTCTGTAAACTATACGTATGGAGAATCTACAAAAGATAGTTATACCGCCGCTACGCGAACGGGTTATACCTTGAACGGTTATTATACAGCAACGAGTGACGGAACAAAGATTCTTAATGCGGATGGTACAATAGCCGGTAACAGTATTGTAGTTAGCACAGTTACTTATACTGATGGTAGCGGTAATTGGGCGTATGATAATACGAGTCTTACGCTGTATGCACAATGGACGATTAAGAATTATTCGGTTACTTGGAAGGTAAATAACACGGATTATACGACCGGTACTCCGACAAGCAGCGTAAATCACGGAAGCAAAGTAACGAAATTGCCTACTGCGCCTGATCCGGGATCTTATTGCGGAGACAAGTTTATGGGCTGGACAGATGCGGATGGCGGAGTTTATACGCATGGTACATCCAATTTGTACACCTCAGCATCCCAATTCCCGGCTGCGACAGGAGCACAGATATTCTATGCTGTGTTTGCGGATTATGATGATTAAAGATAAGAGTATGAATGTATAACAATTTAAATGGAAACGATTATGAAGACAAATAAACTTATACAATGCTGGAGCATACTCTTAGTGTTCTTGACGGTGTTCGGCGTCGGCAATGCGTTGGGAGCGACGACGGGAACTATTAATTTTGGAAATAGTGGAACCAAAATCAATGATGCTTCTATTAGCGGTGATGATGATTTAGATAACACGTGGACTATTACAACAGCTGGAACTACATCGTACACACAGAGTACATATTATTCCCAGGTAGGATCCAGTAGCTATCCTGCTACAAGTATTACCTTTACAATGACCTTAGGCGCGGCTCAAAGGATTACAGCCTTTAGTGCTGATTTTGGCGGTTTTTCAGATACAGATGGTGACGTGTCTCTTACAGTAGGTAGCACAGAAATAGGTTCTGGTTCCTTATCCGGTACAAGCGATGTAACTATTTCTAATGATATATCCGCAGTCGGAACGGTACTCACAGTATCGGTTACAAATATTGCCAAAGGCGTAAAGTGCTATTCGATCTCATACACCTATGAAGCCGCATCAGCTCAAACTGTAACATTCAATAAACAAGGCGGAACTTTTGACGATCCATCTGTATTTATCAACACTAACCAAATTAAGGAGCAATCGGCAGGAGCTGGTATAACGTTACCATTAGTAAACCCGAGTTCTGCATGTGCTTCTGAAGGATGGGGATTTTTAGGTTGGGCGACATCTGCTGTTGCGTCTGAAACAACAACAGCTCCAACTATCGTTGGTCAAGCAGGGGATACATATTACCCGACAAGTGACATAACACTCCATGCCGTATTTGCGAAAGGAGAATATACAAAAATTACAAGTGGATTAGATAATTCCAGTAAATATATCTTTGTGGCAGTTTATAGCACGAAGAACTATGTTATGACGAGTAAGTACCTTTCGAAAAAACTAAAGGCTAAACAAATTGACGAATCCTCTTCTGGGAAATATAATGCGGCACTTATTGATCCTTCATGGTGTTATACATTAGAGGCAAATAGCAGCTCATGGCACATTGTGGATTGTAATAGCGCACATACCAACCATTATTTGGATGTTAGTTACGCAGATTGGTATGGACATACCAAAGATACTGAAGATCCTTACACTATCGCATATTCTACAGACCACTGGACCATTACAAGCGATTATGATGAGATTACTGTTCGCTGGTTCGCATATTCGAGTGAGGATGGAGCTTTCGTTCGTAGTGCAAGCTCTCAAGATCTGCAAATATACAAAGCAGGTACGATATACTACCATAGTACTCCTTCATGCTGCGAATATGAGGTTTCGGTAAGTGAGAGTGGTTCGAGTCATATTACTTCGATGGCGTTTAGCGAGTCGAGTGTGCCGACATGTGGAGATGCTTCTTCAAGAACGATAACTATAACGGTTACACCGGCAAGCGGATATTCGTTGTTTGGTACAACCAAGCCGGTATTTACCAAGACAAGCGGAACGGTAACCGCTACCATTGGAAGTGTAACGGATAATGGCAACGGCACATTCAGTTATGAGTGTACATTTAATTCGAACGATGACGGAGCCGGTACCTTTGCTATCAGCCCGGGACAATTCTCCAACTACCGTACCGTTTGTTGTACGGAATTGGGTGATATTGACGGAGATGTGAATATTACTACCGACGGATGTGATCCGGGAGAGATAAAGGTAACTTGGAAGATGGAAGCGACAACGGGTATTGCTTCGCAGACATTGAAAGTGTATGATGACACTCCGGCTGAAGTAACGGCTAAGCGTATCACCAGCATTACACCATCTACCTCCAATCAAACTAAGACTATCTCCGGTTTGGATCCGTGTAAGGAATATTTTGTTACAATTGAGAACGTTAGCAGTGGTGGAGCTTACTGCGCAGCGGGTACACCATGGGAATCTGATGTGATTACCACACTGGGGTATACCTATACGGTAAATGCTACTAACTGCCAGCTGAAGAGCACGTCTGATCCTGTACCGGATGATATGTGCGAAGGCGATGTGTTAGTATATTATGAGGCGACAGGTACTTCTATTCTACCGGACGACATTACCGTCACCAATGCCGGAGATGAAGGTACCGGTTGGTGGTGGGATAGCTCAACCGGAGAATTAGGAATTGATGCAGATTATGTAACTGGCGATGTGGTAGTAACTATCTTTGCTTCCTGTGCTGATTATAGTTTCATCTACGGAACGACAAAAGGAAGTGAGAATAATTTTGAGTGCTTCTCGTTTGTAACCGGTTCTACCGATACTTGGTTAACGGATCTTTGGACTATTCCGAGTGCAGATCAATGGACGTATGTCGGCGAGCCGAGTTGGAATCCTTCTACCGGCAAGTCTGCAAACTTGCAGTTATCCAATATGCCCTATGCCCTGAACCATGCAAACAATCTGGGTACAATTGGAACAAATCGTATGGAAGGCGCACAGGGATATTTAAAGATTTGTAGCAATAGTTCAGATGCTAACCGTTATGTCGGCTTTATTCCTGCGGGATATGTATTACGATGGGGTACTGACGGAAGCGGATGGAACTCTATTGCTTTCTCTGGAAAGACTTCGGCTATCGAAGAAGAAGACTGGTACACGCCGCTTCAGACTTGGACAAGCAGCAATGCGGATGACTATACCTATGTCGGTTTGAAGACCAGCAGCGGTTATGTTTGGGCAAACCGCTCTGAGACACGCCGACCGGTATTCTTGAAGCCGACCAGCGCTTGGGATCATTCAAATGCGTATTTCGCGATCTATTACTTCGACGCAAGTAGTCATACCGGTTGGAGTGCTATTATGACCGACCCGGATGGTGACGGCATCTATGAGGCATGGATTCCGAATGATTACACCTATACCACCGTTAACTTCGTTCGTTTGAGTACCGATGCTACCGGATGGGGGAATAAGTGGAACCAGACAGGTGATATTACTTTGCCTTCTGACAAGAACGTGTTTACCATTACCGGCGGTAGCGGCGATGCCTATACCGGTTCCTGGTCATTGTACGACAAGAAGGGTACATTCCATATCTCGGCCAACAGCAACACAAATAACTGGTACTGTCATTTCTTGCCGCACCATGTGCTGCATTATGACGCGAACAGCGGAAGCGGTGCACCGGCAGACCAGACTATCGCAGTCAATGCGAGCCCGTGTCAGTTGACCGTTTCGACGACAGAACCGACCCGCACGGGTTATACGTTCGCAGGATGGAACGAGTCCAGTAGTGCCGCATCCAAAGATGATGATTGGGATGGCGGTGACACGCACACTATGAGTGGAGATGTGACGCTGTATGCCGTTTGGACGCCAAACACCAACACCGCTTATACGGTTAAGCACTACAAGCAGAAATTGGATGGTACGTATCCGGCTTCTCCGGATGATACGGATAACTTGACCGGTACTACGGGCGCAAGTATTACTCCGGACAGAAAGAGTTATACCGGATTTACGGCTCCAAGTGGAACGACGACAACTATCCTTGCGGATGGTTCGCGCGTGGTAGAATACCAGTACTCGCGTAATAGTTATACCTTAGCATGGTCGCTGGATGGCGGTGAAATCTCTGTAGCAGGAACGACAGCCGGTTCTGTGAAGTATGAGGCTTCTTTGACTGCTCCGACAGTAGTCAAGACGGGTTATACGTTTGCAAGCTGGAGTCCTTCTGTGCCTTCTACGATGCCTGCGGCAAACTCCACCTACACGGCAACATGGACAGCTAACACCAATACGGCTTATACGGTTAAGCACTACAAACAGAAACTGGATGGTACGTATGACGCAAGTCCGGATGATACGGATAACTTGACCGGTACTACGGGCGCAAGTATTACTCCGGACAGAAAGAGTTATACCGGATTTACGGCTCCAAGTGGAACGACGACAACTATCCTTGCGGATGGTTCGCGCGTAGTGGAATATCAGTACACGCGTAATAGCTATAATATAGCTGTTCAGACGATATCGTACGTGACGATAAAAGCTACGCCGACAGGCGAAAGTGCGATTACTGAAGGAAATAATGCGGATGCGGCATATGGCAATACGATAACGTTGAACTATAGCAGTAAGGACAGCCGTTACACCTGGGGCGGATGGCGCGTTACGAAAGCAGACGATGCGAGCGTATCGGTATGTAGTAGCACGTCCAATAATGCAACATTCTCAATGCCGGCTTATGCAGTTAAGGTGACGGCTTATCTGTATGGTGATCTAAAAGCTTGGTGTGATCCAGATGTGACAGTTACAGGTGACATCCATTTGACGAGTACGAAGGATGTACCGGTACGTTATTCGACAAGCGGATCGGACAATCTGGTTACCATCAGCAGTAGCGATATGGGTAGCGCAACAACGATGGAAGTTGCTTACCTGAACGCTGATGCTGCGGATGCTGAAGTGGATAAGGATGATAGTCCGTTCCGGTTCTACAAAGCAGATGGTTCAGCGACAACAGAGACTCTTGATTTGGACCATGAATGGGAGACAAGTCACCCCATCAGCTATACGCCGAGCGCGTATAGTGTAACGAACAACTATAAGTTGCAGTTGAATTTCAAGAAAGGCGGCAAAGTGCTGAAGACGGTGACTAAGGCTATTTACGGTCGTGGTTTGCCGGAAGAGTTCGTGATTGCTGTTAAGAAGGGTGATATGTGGGTGGCATTGCCGAGTAACTTGGCTTCGACCAGTGGTGAACAGCCGTCTATTGTTCCGCAACCCATTACGGTGGACAACACTACAACTCCGTCCGAGGCAGTTTACGCGCCGACCACAACGGTTTATGAGGCGAAGGGTAGAGGAAACGATGGACATATTTCTACTATCCGCTTCACTACTACCGGAAGCAATTATTTGCAGGTTTCGGGTTCAGACGGTACTTATAATATGTGGCTGTCCACTTCCAATAGCGCGAATGTACAGGATTGGCAGTTGAAGAGTTCGAATAATAGTGCTTATGAATTGACGATACCCAGCACAAGTACAACCAAGAAAATGGGTATATATAACAATACCTACATGGGTTATCATGGAAGTCCGAATTATTCGAATATTTATTTCTTGCCGATTACGAACAAGTACACCGATGTTCCGGCAACGGTACACGAATGGGGCGAGCATGGCGCAATCATTGAAGCAAACATGACGAATGTGGCTTCGGCAACCATGCATGTGGCAGACGGTAGTCCCGCGGCGGCTACGTTGACACCAGTCAATGCGGCTTCGCTGACGGAAGGTAAGTATGTTCGCGTTTACAAGAGCGATATGACCGTTGGCGCGGTAGCGAACGAAGGTAAGTCGCTTTATATCCACTGGAAGAATAGCGGCGGTACGGAAATCGGTGTATCGCAATTGACCATTCCGACAGTTATCGCTGCGGATGCTACGATGAGTTCGATAGCAGATACAAAGGCGGCATGGGCGGCGAAATCGGAAGTATACGTGCTGCCGGATGTAACGCTGGATGCAAATGCAGGATCGTTTAGCGGAGAAGGAGCTCTGAGTGTTTCAAATCTGCATCTCTACCCGGGTGCAACGCTGAATGTTTCGACGGGAACCTTCAATGCTACGACACTGAGGCTGCACAACGGTTGGACACGCGCAGGCACAAAGAAATATGATGTAGCACGCGTGTATATCAATGCAACAAACCACGCCAAGCTGACGAAGACAACCGCTTCGATGGATTACGATATCTACGAATCGGGAGACGGGCAGCACTTCTATCCGTTAGCAGTACCGTTTGCGACGGCGATTAAATCTCTGACGGATTCGATAGATTATGCCGATTCGTATTTGGCTAAATACTCAAAATATGGTATGACCGGACATTATGTGATCAAGGAGTATAACGGAGCAAGACGTGCAGAGAAGGGACCGGATCAAGCGAACAACTGGACGCCTCTTGCAGAGGACGCAACTTTATCGCCCGGCAAGGGATATATCATTTCTGCTCTAGCCGTGAAGGGCGAAGCCATCATCCGTGTGCCGCTGACCTACAACGATGCTTGGACGGCAGACGGCGAATTGGGAACGGCTCATTACGATGATGCTGATCATACCAAGAACGTGGTTGCTGTAACGGATTATACCGGAACGGCCACCGAGGGAGGCAAGAAGGCGAGCGAGGGATGGAACCTGTTAGGCGTACCGTTTATGTCGTGCTATGCGACCGGAGAGGATATGGGTACTTCGGTTGTCATGCAGGGTAAACTGGACTTCAAGACCGGTAATTGGACTGAGGATGAGATTCGCTATGTGAACGTACCGGTACATGACTTCTCGGAGTACATTCAGACCAACATGGAGGATGATGATCCAGTAACCGTTCTGCGTCCGGGTTGGTGCTTCTTCGTACAAGTGAAGTCGGACGGAAACTTGACGTTCTTGACAGCAAAACAAGCAGAAGATAGCGACCTGCCGATCTATGCGCCGAAACGCGAGGATAGTCCGGTTGTGAAGACGGGTATCATCCTGAGCAACGGTGAGAAGAGCGATAAGACGACCTTGCTTATCTCCGACAAGTACAGCGCGGAATATGAGATCGGCGCTGACCTTGAGAAGATGTTCGGAAATGCGTTCACACTCTCGACCTATTCGATAATGAACGACACCAAGTTGGCATACAACGCGTTGAGTAATGCTGAGGCGCAGCAGATCATTCCGATAGGCGTTCGGATACCGGCAGAGGGCGAGTACACGTTCTCGTTGAACCCGCGTTATGCGGAAGCGAATATCGAGCGACTCGACCTGATTGACTATCAAACGGGCGAGATAACGAACCTGATGACAGCCGACTATACGTTCTCTATGACGCAAGGCGAGAATACGGAGCGCTTCGCGCTGAATGTGACTACGCGGAAAGATACACCGACAGACACCGAACAAATAGATGTCGGCGATGAACGAACACGCAAGTTGATTATCAATGATAAGTTGTATATCTTCCGGAACGGGCGTATCTACGACGCAACCGGTAAGCAAGTAAGTGAAATCAATAAATGATTTCAATGTGTAATGTATAATGTGTAATGTTGAAAAGAGAATAATTATGAAAGCATTGAGATATTTATTGATCGTGATAGCAATGGTAAGCTTCCTGAGCGTTCGTGCTCAGGGGCTTGCTATGCAGCCTCGTGCAGAAATGCAGTCCACATCCGTTATGGTCGGGAGCGGCTCCACGTTGCCTCAAGCGGCTATAAGTGGCACCTCTACGACCTATACCACAACCACAACCGGCGCGTATGGTCCTCGTAGGGCCAAAAAGGATGATGATAATCCGTTCGGCGATGAGACGATTGGTGGTACCACCAACCCGATGGAGCCGGCTACGCCCATCGGCGATGCGGCACTCCCGCTGTTCTTGCTCGCGCTCGCGTTCGCGATATGTAAGGTACGCAAGCGTGCACGTGTATAAAACCGTTAAATAGTTAGAAAAAAGTCCTACATAATTTGCATATGTGGGATTTTTTTTGTACCTTTGCAGCATAATTTCAAATACTATGGCACAGGAAGAAGCAATCAAATTATTTGAAGGACTTAAGGTCCGAGTAGTGTGGGACGACGAGAAGGAAAAATACTTCTTCTCGGTTGTTGATATCATCCAAGTCTTAACTGAGAGTCCTCGTCCACGAAAGTATTGGAATGCTCTAAAAACCAAACTTATAGCAGAGGGAAGTGAAGTGTCCCAAAATATGGGACAGTTGAAAATGACTGCACCAGATGGTAAAATGCGAGAGACCGATGTAGCTGACGCTGAGCAAGTCCTGCGGCTGATTCAATCCATCCCCTCTAAGAAAGCAGAACCGTTCAAACAATGGTTGGCGCAAGTAGGCGCAGAGCGTATTCGACAATTACGCGATCCAGAACGAAGTATTGAACAAGCGGTGAGGGATTATCGCCGGTTAGGGTACTCGGAGAATTGGATTAACCAGCGGATAAAGACCATTGAGATTCGGAAGGGACTGACAGATGAATGGAAGCGAAGCGGAGTGACGGATGAGAGCGATTATGCGCTGTTAACAGATATGATGAGTAAAGTATGGAGCGGAATGACCACTCGAGAATATAAGCATCATAAGGGTCTTACAGACCAAAATTTGCGTGATAACATGACGAATATGGAGTTGCTTCTTAATGCGTTGGCAGAACAAACAGCCACCGATTTGAGCAAAGAACGTGACCCAAAAGGAATTAGCGAAACGGCACATGTGGCTAAGGACGGTGCGGAAGTGGCGCGCAATGCGCGAGCAGACATCGAACAGCGTTTAGGACATTCTGTTATCAGCAATCAAAAAGCCATTGATCATATCACTCCGCAAGACGAATTGCCATTCAAGAAAGAGGAATAATAAGCGCGGAATCAAGGCTTTAGAAAGTGGCGCGAAGGAGGAGATGAAGATCTGTGCGGGTTTGTGGGCGGCTGTGTGAGGCCGCCCATGACTTTGCATAGAGGGTTTCGGAGGCGCGGAAATAGAGCGTGAGCTGCGGGAGGATCTGCCAACGAAGGCAAAGAAACGCGCGGCCGCCGAGACCATAGACCGCAGGGATCGAATAGGCATAGAGGACGTCGTATTCGTAGCAATAGATGCGGTTGTCCCAGTTTTGGGCGTCGAAGAATTGGAGGCGGAGACGGAGACTTAATGGTGTATGGTGTAAGGTGTAATGTGTAAAGTCGTAGGCGATGTCTTGGAAGACGGAGACGCCGTAGGTGAGGGGATTAGTGGTTAGGGGGTTAGAGGTTAGGTTGGCATCGAGGTTCGTGCGCAGACTCCATCCGCCGCGCCGCCAATCGAGCCAAGCACGGGTGGAATAGGTGGATTGCTCTCCTTTTTGCTTAGCGCGCAAACGGAGAGCGAGCCACCATTTGCTATTTGCCATTTGTGATTGGTCATTTGTGATCGGGGAATGATATTGCATCTCAAACAGCGCATCGTAACCGAGGGATGGAGATTGCGGAATGCCGTATTTGGGTCCGGAGAAATAGAAGAGATCGCCGTAACCCCAGAAGCGCCAGTTTTTCAGACGCGAGATCTCGAAACCGAGATAGCCGCCGTTCTCATCGCCCAGGCGGGAAGTCTCGGAGAAAGCATAACCAAGGGCGTTATCGAAATACGGCGAGTAATAGCGGTATAGGGCGATTAGGGAGACGCCGCTTGTGGGGTAAAAGCGAGAGCCGGCAATAAGGCCGAGGCCCCAGTGAGGGGAGTTTAAGGGTGTAGAGGCTTCGCCGTTTATAGCTTCGCTGTTTAGTGATTCTTCGAAGCGTGTGTAATTTTGGGCGGTGGCGACTTCGGCGAAGGCATCGAACCAACCGTGGTTGTAACGGGCGGAGGCGCCAAGGACGGCTTGGTTGTAGCCGCGGAAATAGTGCTGATTATACGCCGCATTGCGGTAGGGATGAATGCTGTCGGACCAGATATTCTCGATAGCCGTCAGTTGGACCTGTAAGCGCTTGTGTCGGACGGTGACATTCGCGCCGATGAGATGGTGCCACGTGGAGTCATTCGCGCGTTGGAGGCTGTATAAGGCACTGACGTCTAAGCGCGTGGATTGGTTCCATTCCCAGCGTAAAGTAGCCCCTGCGCCGTGCAAGCCTGCGCCATCCACAGAAGAGTAGTAGCGGAGTCCTTCGGTGGTCTGTCCGACGGAAGTGACATAAGCCGATTTGCCGGAACGAAAGACCGGCGCGAGCACCAGTCCTTGACCAAAAGAGGCCTGGAAATTACCGGCTACGAGTGTGTGCAGATGTCCGATATCCCGGAGCTGGAGGTACGCGCCGTATTGAAGACTCTGCGCATCGCCTCCGGCGGGTCGGCGGAGCTGAAGACCGAAGATCACACGGCGCTGATAATCAAACCGATAGCGCGTCTGAACGTACATCGGATCGGTGCTTTCGAAAGCTTCTATATTGCGGGCATCGACGCGGGTTAGCACTTCGTGCTTGGCGTTGGTGAAAACTTCTTTAGGTTTTAGAGGATTAGAGGTTAGGGGATGAGGGGTTATTTTGACGAAAGGCAGGAGGTCGCGGATCTCGTAGTCGGCGAGGCTCGGAATCATGCGGAGTTCGTAGAGCGATTCGAAGGGATGTTTGTCGGCATAAAGGAGGATGTCGTCGATCTGGCGGGGCGAGAGGAAATGGAGTTGGGAGAGTTCTTCTTCAGAGGTATGATTCAGGTCAATAGGCGATTCGTGGAGGGTATAGAGGTCCGATTGCAGTTGCTCGTAATCGATTTCGCCAAGCTCAGTAACAGCATTGTAGATATCGAGGACGATGTCATCAATCGTGTAGTTTAGAGGTGAGGGGTTAGCGGTTAGGGGGTGTTCAGCTGTTAGGTTAACGGCAAGCAAGCAGAGAAGCCATATGACCATCCAACGCCTACGCACGGTTGTATTTTTTCAGAAGCGGCCAAAAGAGGCAGGGCAGAAGGGTGTTGATTGCCCACAGCAGTACACCGGCCAGTGCGGCGTTCGGTGTTCCAAAGAGGAACATCGCCCATGCGCCCCGTACTCCTGCTTCAACGATGGGGATATTCGGGGTAATAGTGACTAGTAGGTAGTATATCGCTGTCTGTGCCCAGACAGAGGAATCTATTATGTCGCTCATCTCGAGCGCTTTGAGCGCATAGAGGGTCAGCATGAATTGGATGCACCAGCAGGCGAGACGAACAAAACTCTGTCCCAGGCTTCGCCATATAAGATTCGATTTCTGTGTGTCGCGCCATTCGTCTTGGCTGAAGAACCATTTGCGGAGCCATTTCGGCGCGAGCGCGAGTGCTATACCCAAGACGAGGATGATGAGAACGAGTGCGTAGAGATAACTGTTGCCGAGTTGCTGTAGTACAAGCGGACTAAAGGCGAGTGCTACGATGCCGGCAAGGACGATGGCGACTGTCATAGTAGCACTTCCGATAGCACCCATCGAAAGCACCTGTGACCATAAATGGTCATTGCTGATTGCTGATTGCTGATTGCTGATTTCTGATTTCATAAGGACAGCGCGCGCGGGATATTCGCCTAACCGCCACGGCGTGATGAGTCCCGCCAGTTTGCTGTAATAGACCTGTCGTTGTGCTTCGCCGAGGGACATAGGCATCAGTGTGCGCCATCTCCAGGCTTCGATGAGCATATTAACCGGCATCAGCGCGATGCATGCGGCCAGAGCGATCCATTGAGGGCTGCCCATTGCTCGCAGGCTATCGGCTACAACGTCATAATGGTCGTACGTAACCAGTTTATAGGCCAGCCAGGCATAGGCGGCAACAGCCACTACCCATTCGATAATATGCAGCAAACGCTTATCCATAATGCAGGGACAAAAGTACTGCTTTTTTGTGATATATGCAAGAAAAAATGTTTTTTTTGTTCAAACTCTTGTGTAATTGGAAAAAAAGCAGTAACTTTGCGGTCGAATTGAAGACTAACTAAAACACAATATCATGAACATTAATTTTCAGATTCATTATCGTGCCGAGTTCGGGCAGAGTCTTTGCGTGATTGAGACGCAAGAATCGATTTTGGGATGGACCAGAAAAGATCCGCTGGTATTGACGTGCCAGGGAACGGATTTCTGGCAGGCGAATGTGCCCATCAGTGATTTCGCGGGGTCTATACAGTATAAGTATGCCATCCGCGTAGGGGAAGGACAGTATATCTTCGAGGCCGGAGAACCGCGTACACTGACGCTGAAGGCAAGCGACAAACGCATCGTCGTTCGCGACGCATGGCAAGCCAGTACGTATGAGGACAGTTTCTATACGACGGCTTTCGTGAAGGCCCTCTTCCATCGTCTGAGTCCCGCAAAAGCGAAAGCGCCGAAGGGTGCTATCCGTTTCTCGATCGACCTGCCGCAGATTCTGCCGACGCAAGGCGTAGCGATCATCGGTAACTGCGATGCACTGGGCAATTGGGATCCCGCCGGCAAACTGATCATGTCTGACGCCGAGTTCCCGCTCTGGCGCGCCGACATCGACGTAAAGGGTCAGAATATCGTGGAATACAAATACGTCGTATATGACCTCAAGAGCGGCGCGGTAGTGGATACCGAATGGGGCGAGAACCGCCAGATCTGGGGCGTAGAAAGGGGTCAGGTTATTTATCAGAACGATCGCTGCTTCCGCCGTACCCAACCGCGTTGGAAGGGCGCCGGTGTGGCTGTGCCGGTGTTCTCGCTGCGTAGTGACGAAGGATTCGGTATCGGTGAGTTCCAGGACCTGAAGAAACTGGCCGATTGGGCGGCTTCGACGGGGCAGCAGATGATTCAGACGCTGCCGATCAATGATACGACGCTGCGTCATAACAACCTCGACAGCTATCCGTACAATGCCGTTTCCGTCTTTGCATTGCATCCGATATATATCAATATCGAGAAGATGGGTCGCCTGACACCGGCACAGAAGAAGAAATACGATGCGCAGAAGGCGGCGTTTGACGCACTGACTTTTGCTGACTATCAGAACGTGTATGACGCGAAGATGGTGTTCTTCAAGGCGCTGTACAAGCAAGACAAAGAGGCGCTGTTCGGCAGCGAGGAATACAAGGCATTTATCGCGAAGAACGATAGTTGGCTCGAGCCGTATGCAGCGTTCCTGGCAAAGCGTGACAAACAACCGAAAGACTTCTATAAGTTCCTGCAATTCCATGCCGACAAGCAGTTGTCGGAGGCAGTGGCTTACGCGCACTCGATCGGCGTAGCGATGAAGGGCGATATACCTATTGGTATCAGTCCGGACTCCGTGGATGCCGCTGTTTATCCGGAGCTCTTTAACCTCGATGCTTCGGCCGGCGCACCGCCCGATGACTTCTCGATCAGTGGTCAGAACTGGGGCTTCCCGACGTATAACTGGGATAAGATGGCGGAGGATAACTTCGGCTGGTGGCAGAAACGGTTCCAGAAGATGCAGGATTATTTCGATGCCTATCGCGTGGATCATATTCTCGGTTTCTTCCGTATCTGGCAAATGCGCAAGAGCGATGTATGGGGACTGTGCGGACATTTCGTTCCGGCGCTCCCGTACAGCTATGACGATCTCTGCGCGCAGGGAATATGCCTCGATTGGGATCGAATGACGAAACCTTATATCCGCTCGAACTTCTTGGGTGATGTGTTAGGTTATGATACCGAATGGGCGAAGGCGCATGCGTTGAATACGCACGACGGCTATGTCTATTGGTTCAAACCGGAGTTTGACACCCAACTGAAGGTGCAGGAATGGGCTGATCGTCTGTTAGGCGACGAGAAACAGCTGAAGGCTTCGGGCCTGAGTGCTGAGGCTGTGAAGAATATCTGCAACGGCCTGATCTACCTGCATTGCGAAGTACTGATGGTTGAAGATCAGCGTCGCCCGGGATGGTTGCATCCGCGTATCTCGATCTATCAGAGTCACTCGTTCAACGAG
>JAEEGL013526928.1_pt1 | contig 38641 bp, 32 predicted proteins | sample 9134231 | NCBI WGS metagenome assembly JAEEGL01 (sample SAMN16246548, study PRJNA631951) | gut metagenome | biome: gut microbiome; feature: rumen; material: fiber-attached | host: Bos | place: Iran: Karaj | collected 2018-10 | reverse complement strand
TTTTTCACTCGTTCTCAACCTCCTTGGATCTGGGATGTGATGCTTCGTAACCATCACCATTCTATTTCCTTGGAGGTTGTCTATTCCACTTTTTCCAACCCCTGGCAGAACCAGGGGTTTATTTGCCGCTAAAGCGCCAATATAAGAGGACTGCAGTATTTCGCAGTCCTCTTTGCCGATGTATTACCGGGACGTTTTTTTACATATGTTTTTGTTCATTTTACCGAATAAAAGATGACGAAAAGGTGTCAAATATCTGCAGAAGATTGACATTCCATAATGCGGGCATTACCATGCTAACTAGATAGGTTTTTAAACCCTATAAATCTCAGAAAGGAAACTAGTTCATGAAAAAGTTTTTCTCAATGCTCCTTGTTCTGGTTCTCGCGCTTTCGCTCGTAGCATGCGGCGGCGGCACTCCTGAACCGACACCGGCACCCGCTCCTTCTGACGGTGGCAATGATACTCCCGCTCCCGTAGAAGAGGATCCGCTGCGCGTCTGCTTGGTAGTTGCGTCTCTCGGCGACAACTCCTTCTCCGACTCCTGCGATACGGGTCTTAAGGAAGCTCAGCGTGACTTTGGCATCATCTATGATTGCCAGCAGGTTGGCGACGATGGTCTTGTCAACGGCATCCGTGAAGCTGCTCAGAATGGTTATGACATTGTTGTTGCCGGATATGACTCCGACAGACGTGCTCTCCTCGATGCAGAATCCATGGACTATCCGGACACCATTTTCTTCCTTTATGACAACGGCGACACCGAGTATGTTCCGAACGAGAACGTTCTCGCTGTTATCTTCAAAGCGAATGAGTCCGACTTCGTGACCGGCGCTATCGCTGCGAAGCAGTCTACTTCCAAGGTCACCGGCTGGATCGGTGGTCAGGAGTACACCTCTCTGTACGACTTCCTCGTAGGTTGGGTTGAGGGTGTTAAATACGCTGACGAGACCGCTTCCACGGCTTATGCCTGGGTTGCTGGCAGCTCCCCCTGGAGTGACCCCGCGAAGGCGAAGGAACTGACAAAGACCCTGTACAACAACTACAAGGCCGACATCATGCACGGCGTTGCTGGCCAGTCCGGCGATGGCGTCATCGAAGCAGTTCTTGAGCTCCGTGAGGCTGGTGATGACACTGTTTGGGATATCGGTGTTGACTCCGACCAGTATGCAGTGTTCATGGCCAACGACAAGGAAGATAAAGCAGAAGTCATTCTGACCTCTTCTCTGAAGAAAGTTGCTCAGCCCGTTTATGACCTGGTTAAGACCATCATTAACGGCGGAACCCCTGTCCTCGGCAACCAGACCTATGGTATTGCTGAAGGTGCTTCCGGATGCGCTGACAACGAGTACTTCCGTAAAGTTGCCAATGCCGATGCACAGGCGATCGCAGACCAGATTACGGCTGACGTTCTCGCCGGGAAACTGACCGTTTCCTCCGCGTACGGCATGTCCCTCGAAGAGCTCGAGGCTATGTTCCAGGCCAACACCCTGAACTATGTTGCCCCGAACCTTTAATCGTTAATTATTCCTGATTAACGTCATGAGCCGCAGAGAGATCTGCGGCTCATGTTTTTGTAAAAACATTTTTTATTTGAAAAGATTATATATTCCAGTAATACCGACAAGTGCGTATGTAAGTGTCTGCGTAAGTTTGATATCCAATCGGGAAATGATTTTTTTACTGAACTGACCGGCGACCAACACGCCGATCATACCGATAATGATGGGAAAGATGTGACTGGTATCCAGTATGCCCATACTAAGCCTCAGGATGAGACTGCCTATGCCGGTTATGAAAAAGTAACACTGTATCGTTCCAAGATATTCATCCCTGCTTTCTGTTGTGTTCATAAAAAATATGGCCATAAGCGGACCTCCGATACCAAATAGGGAATTACAGACAGCGGAGATCAATATCATTAAAAAGGAAATCGACGGAGATAGTTCCCAGCGGTTACCCTTATTCCAGAAAAGATAGTACAAGGATAGAATAATCAGAAAAACACCGAAAGCTTTCTTCATTGAAGTCTGCTCTATAGACTTGGACCAAAGCACCGCAATGATATTGATGACGATATTAATCACAGCAGGGAGTAGGATTTTCCTGAGATGGATTGATTTCCTGTACTGTATGCTCATCAGTAAATTGCCTGCGATAGTCGTTGAAGTTGAGATTCCGACGCTTTCTCCCATTGAGTAAAAGAAAGGAAGAACCATCATCATTATCATGACTGCACCGAAACCGGTGGTTCCTTGAAGAAATCCCGCTACTAGCGCGCTGATCGCTACGAAGACATTGTCCATATTTTTACTTCTCCGATATATTGCTCTAACAAAATTATAGGTATAGAAATAAATATAAGCAAACAGATGTGACAAAAAGATTTGTGACATTTGTCATTTGAAGAAGGACAGAAATTCCAATAAAATATAATAAATAAGTGAGTTTATATCATCAGAAATTGAGAGGTATTTGAGAATGGCAGAATTCAACGGCACTCCCCACAACACAGCAAAAGTTGGTGAGATCGCAAAGACGGTTATTATGCCCGGCGATCCGCTGCGCGCAAAATTCATTGCAGAAAACTTCCTTGAAGACGCGAAGGAATTCAACCATGTCCGCGGAATGCTTGGTTATACGGGCAAATATAAGGGCGTGGAAGTATCCGTCATGGGGCATGGGATGGGTATTCCGTCCATGGGCATCTATTCTTTTGAACTTTATAAATTTTATGGTGTTGAGAATATCATCCGTGTCGGATCCTGCGGCGGCCTGCTTCCGGAGATGGATCTTTACGACGTTATCCTTGAGACTGCAGCTTTCTCCGATTCCACTTATGCCAAGGTAGCCTTCGGATACGAAGAAGACCTGATGTATCCGGATGAAGAGCTTACCAATAAACTTGCAGCTACCGCTGAGAGGCTTGGCAGGCATATCTATAAGGGAATCGGCAGCAGCGGTGACTGTTTCTATGCAGATCCTGAAGTAAGAGCTGCACATCCGAAAAAATATGATATCATCGCAGGAGAGATGGAAGGTTTCGGGCTTTTCGCGAATGCCCGTTATCTTGGAAAGAAAGCAGCTTGCCTTCTTACAGTTTCTGATAAGAAAGGCGCGGAAACCTCTCCTGAAGAACGTCAGACCGCTTTCCGCAATATGATGGAGATCGCTTTGGAAACGGCAATTACCCTGTAATTAGTATTATGAAAGCCGGCCGGGTGGCCGGCTTTTTTTATGTAGATCCGGTTTCTTTTCATTGATTAGAAAATGTAATAAAATGAAAAAGATAAGTATTGGAGGTCCGAATGGAGAAAGAAAAGATCATTCTCGACGTGGATACAGGGTCAGACGATGCTGTGGCCCTTGTATGTGCCATGCTCTCGGATGAGATCGAACTTATCGGTATTACGACTGTCGGTGGAAATGTGGAGTTGAAAAACACAACAGACAATACCCTGAAAGTAGTTGCCTGTTGTGGTAAAGAAGAGACAGTAGAGGTACATATGGGCAGCGAACTTCCCCTGGCTTCTACTCTTGTACCGTGGGGAATTCAGGGGATGACTCTTCCTCATAAGGAAAAAGGAAGGGACCCGTCCTTTAGTGTTCATCCGGATCATCTGCCTCTTCCTGAGACAAAAATCGCTGCCGCTGAACCAAGAGCCGCTCTTTGGATTGTTGAGACACTGTTGTCGATGCCAGATTATTCTGTTACTTTAGTTCCTGTCGGCCCACAGACGAATATTGCTTTGGCAATCCGTTCAGACGAACGGATTTTGAAAAAGATCAAACGCGTCGTCATGATGGGGGGGACGCATAACACATATGCCCCGACACAGGGAGCTGAGTTTAATGTATGGGCTGATCCTGAAGCTGCGGAGATCGTTCTAACTAGCGGACTTGATGTTACAATGGTCTCACTTGATGCGACTTCAGATGTTTGTTTATCCAACAAACAGGCCCAGATTATCAGGCGAATTGGTACACCTCCAGCAATATTGGTGGCGGAGATGATCGAGCAACGTCTTGGTGCAAGTGAAAAAGTACTGGGAGGAGCGGAAGGAAAAATAGTCGGAGCGGCACTGCACGATCCGCTTGCCGTTTGTGCGGTTACACATCCTGAAGTACTTACAGATATCTGGGATACAAGCTGTCATATCGATCTTGGCCGCGGTTTTGCTTATGGTGAAACTGTATTGGGAAGAAATTATATACACATGGAAGATGAAAAAGGCCGGTCGGTAAGTCTCCCGAAAAACTGTCATTTTGCTCGCAAAGCTGATTCCAGGCTGTTTTATGATTGGCTTATTGATATATTAGTTAAGGATAAGGAGGTGAGAAATAAGTGAAAAGACGCAAAAAGATATCTTTCAGTTCACCTGAATGGGGAGCAATGGTAACGACATTCTGTCTTTTTTTGCTTGCTTTATGCGCTCTTATGCCTCCGATCGCTTTTTTCACTTTTGCAAAAAAACTGAGTTACTGGTGGCTTGTATTGTTGTTCCTGTACTATGGGCTTCTGTGCTGGATACTGTATTATATCCTTCACCGCCGCGATATGAGGGAAGCTCGCATGTATCTAGGAACCGAAACATACTATGAACGTTTCCCGAAGGAAAGAAAGAGAGACGAGAGGATCGCCAAGATCCAGAATCTTTTTGACAGAATCTTCCCGGAAGGCTTTTAGAAGAGAAAGGTTGAATGACGATGACAATAACAAAGGGAAACAGGGATCAGATACTTGGCTGTATTATCGGCGGAGCAGCAGGAGACGCTCTTGGATATCCGATCGAATTTCTTGATGAACGGACCATTACTGACAAATATGGTAAAAACGGGATCGATGAATACGAACTCGATCCCGAAACGGGTAAGGCTTTGATTTCCGACGATACACAGATGACACTCTTTACTGCGAACGGTCTGCTTGCCGGGGAAAGCGCGGGAAAGATGTGGAAAACAAAGTGGAAACCGCGACATGCAGTCGCAGCTGCTTACAGAGATTGGCTGGCGACTCAGAAATATGCTTCTCATGGGATCCGTCCTGAACAGGAGGAGATCGAAGGAAACACATGCTGGTTATGCGATGTTCCGGAATTGTATGAATGGCGGGCTCCCGGCCAGACATGCCTATCCGCTTTGGAGAGCAGAGGCGAATCAATCGATAAGGTTGAGGATTATATCGCTTCTCCTTTGAACAACAGCAAGGGCTGCGGCGGTGTTATGCGCGTTGCTCCCTTGGCATTGAAGTTTCACGGCAACATCAAGTGGCTGGATAAGGAAGGAGCTCAGATAGCTGCAATTACTCACAGCCATTCTCTTGGTTATATTCCTGCTGCGATGCTCGTACATATTATCAATCGGATCGTATATCCGGAAAGAGATATGTCTCTTCGGGAGATCGTTGCTGAAGCCAGGAATATGATGGCGGAACTTTTTGCGGATGATGAAAACATCGGATACTTCCTTCAGCTGATGGATCTTGCGTTCGCACTTTCTCAGAATGATTCACCCGATCTGATGAATATCCATGAACTGGGTCAGGGCTGGGTCGGAGAGGAAGCGCTTGCGATTGCCGTTTACTGCAGCCTCAGATACAGTGAGGATTTTTCAAAAGCGATATGTGCAGCGGTAAATCACGGTGGCGACAGCGATTCGACAGGAGCTATTACGGGGAACATCGTTGGTGCAATCGTAGGCATGTCAGGTATAGAACCCATGTGGACAGATGATCTTGAATTAAAGGATGTCATATTGGAACTATCCAACGATCTGTTTGAAGGATGTCAGATGAATGCTTCCAGTTCTTTCTATGATATGGAATGGGAACGGAAATACTCGGAGATGCGCTGGAAATAAGAATATAGTTATATAACTCGACAAAAAAGCTCTGCGGTATGCAGAGCTTTTTTCTGTTAAATCATTTAGGTTATTCCGTCCGTAAAGCTGCCACAGGGTCGCTGTTCGCAGCTTTTCTGGAAGGAAGCAATCCGCCAAGTATCGTAAGGAAGACGCTCAGTGCGATAAGTATCAATGCAGAGCGGACAGGAAGAAAAGCGCTTACATCCGGATTGTCAGTAAGATGATGGATCAGCATGTTGCCCGGAATAAGGATCAGGTGCGTCATACCGATTCCGATCAAACCCGCGAGAAGGCCGATAATGAAAGTTTCGGCATTAAATACTTCGGAAATATTTCTTTTTGAGGCACCGATAGATCGTAGGATACCAATCTCTTTCTGCCGCTCCAGGACGCTGATATACGTGATCACGCCGATCATGATGGAAGAAACGATCAGTGAGATGGCTACAAATGCTACGAGAACGTAAGAGATGGTATCGATGATCTTTGTAACTGATGACATAAGAACACCGACGGTATCGCTGTAGGAGATGGTTTTATCCGGATCGGTCTCCATCATTTCTTCGTTGTAACCGTCTAGAATACGGAGAACCTGTTCTTTGGCATCAAAATCTTTCGGATAGATCGAAATGAGGTAGGGCTTTTCAAGATCGGTATAACCGAGTTTTCTGAGGTTGCCTTCATATGAGTCATTGTCTGAATTCATCATGGATAGCATGAGATCCTGAAGATCCTGTTCGGTCATTTTGAGGGAAAAAGCTCCGGAAAAAGCGTCGGGATCAAAATGTATCGCTCCGGCCATTTTTTTGCCTATATCAGAAAAGACAGAACTCATCGCGGAGGTGATCTGCTCTCCGACCGCTGAAAGGACTTTATCCATTACGGGCTGAAGTGCATCAGAAAGAGACTCTGCCAGAGCAGGTGTCTGTTTCTTCAGCCATTTGTTGAATTGTTTCTCAAGATCGCGTGTATCGATGATGCCGGTCGCGGCCTCGCTTATTTTTTTCCTCCCGCGTTTTGTAGAAAGATATTTCTGTACAGAATCGCCGAACTTCGCGGGATCCGGCTGTCCGTGCGAAGCTGCATAATCGGAATACCCGGCTGCCAAAGCGCTTAGCACTTCGTTCACGGCGTTTTCCGGAAGAGAGAGCTCGCCGATCTCATCCCGGATCAGATCAAGCATCTCCTGAAGTGCAGCTTTTCCGCGTTCAGTAGAGAGGTACTCGGTGAGACCTTCCTGAAGGGCTTCTTCGCCGAAATAGCCCTGTTCCACCGCATAAGAAAGATAATCAGAGAAAAAGCGCACCAGTGCGGCTGAAACCGCTTCTGGCGAAATCTCATTGATGTTGGATTCCGCCAGGATTTCCATAAGCTTTCTCTGCAGCAGCAAGGAGGTTTCCGGATCGTTGAGATATTCGCTGATAGACGATTCCAGCCTTCCGTAATCGGTTGACGGGTCTTTTGACGCGTATTCAAGATAATCCTGAAATACTTCGGAAAGAGCGGGTTCGACAGCGTCCTGATCGATCTTGACGTTAATATCAGTCAATAGTGAAGAAAAATCGATTCCTGACAACATTGAAGTATCCAGTTCAAGGTCTTCCGGACTGAGAAGACCGCTCAGATCGACGGAAAGGCCGCTTAATGAAGAGGTATCGATCTTCATTGCGGACGCATCGACATAGAATGCTTTTTCAAGCGCATCCTGATCAAGAGAAAACAAAGCGCCAAGATCTACGGTCTGTGCGTCCTGAGATGCAAAATCCGTTCCCGTGAAAATGTTTGTTGTACGGTCGGCTAACTGGTCCTTTACAGGTTCGCTGTTTTCCGATTCGCTGATCAGTTCACGGATAAGGTCAAACTGATAGTAAATACCGGTCTGCAGCATCGCGACATCGCTGTCTTTTCTGGCTTTCACGACGCCTACGATCGTAAGATCGCGGCCGGAGCGGATCAAAGGATCAAGATAATTCCTGTCTGAAGATTTGTCGACCCAAACATCGTATTCGGGATCATAGGAGTAAAAACTGGAAGGGGAGATGACCTTAAAAGATATTCCGAGGAAATCAGTGTAGGAGTATTCGTTATGTTCCGCTTCCGCTTTTATCGATTCGTCGTTGGCGATAGCCTGAACGAGCGCATCAAGTTTTTCACTGTCATGGAGTCCAAGGGTATAAAGCTGGAGGTCGGTAATACCTCCACTGCGAAGAAGTACGAGAACGGCTTCTGTACTGTTTTTAGGCCACCGGCCTGCCATTACCTCATACTGCGAACGATAGAGTTCTTCATTCTCGGGCAAAGAAAAGAACTGATTGGTGGAGGAAAACATGGAAAGAAGCGCATTGTTGCCGGAGGACGGGCCAAGTCCGAGAGCGGCGAATGATGTATCCGGATTGACCTGTCTGCACGATGATTCCGTAACGGAGTAGATATAGGGTTCTAAGTTGAAGGAATACTCTATTGCGGAAACAAACTGAGGGACCTGAGAGTTATTTTCCAAAAATTGTCTAAGTGAGATCAAGTCGTTGGAAGTCGTACGGGAAAGCATACCGTTCAGCATAGGAACTTCCCTAACTTCCGCATCGGAGACCGTTTCCTCTTCCTCAGGTTCTTCCGATGACACTGCATTCTGCTCTACGACCATGGTGGAAAAATCAAATGCCGTGCTTGTGATCTGAAGTGGATATTCGGAAAGAGTGCTTTCTTCGATCGAACGAATATAACGGTTGACACCGTTAGAAAGTGACAGGATCAGTGCGATACCGATGATTCCGATGCTTCCGGCTGCAGATACGAGTACCGTCCGTGTCAGTTTCGTTCTGAGGTTGTTAAAGCTCAGACTCAGGGCTGTCAGGAGAGACATGGAAGCCTTTCCGAGATTTTTGTGTATGCTTTCATGTATGTTTTCGGGTACAGTGTATGGATTTGAATCGGATCGGATGACGCCGTCCCGCAATGTAATGATTCTTGTGGCATATTGGTCGGCGAGTTCGGGGTTATGGGTGACCATCACCACGAGACGGTCATCGGCAACTTTTTTCAGCAGTTCCATGACCTGGATGCTCGTCTCGGAATCCAGAGCTCCTGTCGGTTCATCCGCCAGTAATACGCGCGGATCATTTACCAGAGCACGTGCAATTGCAACACGTTGCATCTGACCGCCGGATAATTGATTCGGCTTTTTGTGGATATGGTCTTTCAACCCTACTTCTTCAAGGGCTTGTATAGCTCTTCTGCGTCGTTCCGATCTTGATATACCTGAGATAGTGAGAGCGAGTTCAACATTCGAAAGAACGGTCTGATGTGGAATCAGATTATAATTCTGGAATACAAATCCTATGGTGTGATTTCTATAGGAATCCCAGTCACGGTCGGAGTAGCGATCCGTAGAAACACCGTTGATAATCAGATTTCCGCTGTCATATCTGTCCAGACCGCCGATGATATTCAGCAAAGTGGTCTTTCCGGAGCCGCTCGGGCCGAGAATAGCGACGAATTCATTGTCGCGCAGATTCATGGAGACCCCGTCCAATGCGCGTTGTACGAGAAAATTTGTTCTGTATTCTTTTGAGATGTTCTGGATCTGTAGCATTGCAGTCAAAAATAGAAAGAAAAGAATATATAATAGGTTTGTGTCTTTCCAATCTAGTATAATATGAATTGGCCTAAAACGGCGATTACACTTTTGTAAACAATCTGTACCGGACTGCCTAAAGCCGAATTGCACGATTCCGTTTGTTATAGGAGATCAGTCAATGAATCAATCTTTGTTTGTTAATGCGCTGCTGAAATACAGCATTGGCGTTGTTGTCGTCGGCCTGCTGATTTTCCTTCCGGCAGGTACACTACACTTTGAAGGAGGGATCCTTCTCATGGCGATCCTTTTCGTGCCGATGTTCCTTGCAGGGATCGTTCTTTTGAAAAAAGATCCGGATCTTCTGAGAAAAAGACTTGATGTAAAAGAAAAACAGAAAGAGCAGAAAGATGTAGTAAAATACAGCGGCCTGCTGTTTTTGGCAAGTTTTATTCTTTCAGGGCTTTCGTTCCGTTTTAGATGGCTTCAGTTACCGAGAACAGCTCGGATTATCGCGGCGATCTTGTTTCTTGTCGCATATGCGCTTTACGGTGAGGTTCTGAGAGAAAACACGTTTCTTTCCAGAACGATCGAGGTCCAGGAAGGTCAGCATGTAATCGATACCGGTATGTATGGGATTGTGCGTCACCCGATGTATGCCGTTACGATCCTTCTTTTCCTGATGATGCCGCTTGTTCTTGGGTCGGTGCTCGGATTCGCCGTGATGCTCCTTTATCTTCCGATTATTCAGAAAAGAATGATAAATGAAGAAATAGTCCTAAAAGAAGGACTTCCCGGGTATACGGAATATATGAATAAAGTACGGTACAGAGTGATTCCGTATATTTGGTGAAGTGAGACAGAGATGTGTTATGAAGAAAGCATTTTTTAACGCGCCAGTATATAGGGTATTAGCTATTGTCGTAATTCTGTGCCTGAGTTTATCACTGACTTCATGTGCCGCTAGATATAGCGATGTGCTGGACGGCATTTGGTATGAACAGGTACCGGACGGCGGAGTTCTTGAGATAAAAGGAAGTCAGATAACTTACAGTGACAGATCCGGTGACTATTCGACATCTTTCAAGGCAGAGGAAGTTGGGGACACTATCGTGATCACGCCGGAAAACGAGGACTTTTTCTTTTCCGATATCACATATTACCGGGAGGATTACTCTGTTCTCTGTCATACGGGCTCTCCTCAAGTCCGCGATACTTATTATTCCGTTACTTTCCGCAGAGGCGTCTATATCGAACCGGAACCGGTAGCGGGTGACGTGATCGATCATACGGATGAAAACGCAGTAAAAGATTTTGATGATTATTCCTTTTCTGTTTTATCCGTGAAGTTCTTCCAGCAGGAGCTCCAATCCGAAGAAGGGGAGGAGGATGACAAGACTGTTACAGTACCCGGAGAATATGAGTATACGCTGACTGTATCGGAGGACGGAACCGGCAGACTGGTGTCTTCTGCATTTCCTGAAGTAGCAGTAAAAGCGGAAAGAATATCTCAGGTCGCTCAACTGATAAAAGAAAGCGGAATCGCGTCCCATAACGGATACGACTGCAGGATCTATCAGCTGGAAAAGGGAGAAAAAGATTATACCCTGGATATTTCCTTCCGTTCAGGAGAAACACTGTATACATCTGCTAACGGACGTTTCGTTACGGAAAGATGGGATGCCTTCCAGACTGATCTTCAGGACCTGCTGTTCAGTATCGTCATGGAAGGGGGATACGATCCAGAGACCGGGGATTTCCATTCCACTGAACCGATGAAACGGATAGGGATGTCAGAAGCTTCCCAGGACAGTTTTTCCATTTCAACGAGTGAACAGCGTATCGAGAAAGAAGGCAAAGCTTACACCTATGTGAATTATGTCGATTATGTCACATTCACAGGCGGTGACAGTGCTCATTCCGCTCTTGTAGCGAAACTGAAAGAGATGAATGAGGAGTTCAGAAAAAGATCTGAGAAAGAGCTGGGCGATCAGTATGATCTGATGGAAGCTGTTCCTTCCTCCCAGCGTACCGGCGATGATATCACGGTTTACTCTTTCTACAGTGTGGACACCCTTCATTCGGATCCGATGATCTTCTGGTTCAGGATCAGCGAGGGTCATGGGAATACGCTGGGCGTCGGTCCATACGGAACGTCTGTTTATATGTATGAAAGATATTGTTTTGATTCCCAGACGGGAGAAAGAGTATCTGTAAGCGATCTTTTCATTGATGAAACATCACTTGAAGAAGAAATAATAAGAAGGATGCTGGAGGTTTTTTCCGGCGGAGATCATGAAGAATACCTGCGGTCCGGTGAATTCAGGCGGGGGCTGCATGATATGCTGACAGATCCGGAGACTTACGGCTATATAGAATGGGAACCTTCTTATAATGCTCTTACCGTTTTTATCCCGCAACAGCTTACGCCTGATTTTGAATATAGAGTCGATTTGCTGTTTTACTATGATGATTATCAGGAAATGTTCTCCGACCGGTATACGTCAGTATGGTAAAGAAAGGATATTGAAATGACACTTCGAGAAGCGATGGAACACAGACACTCCGTTAGAAACTATCTGGATAAACCGCTCGATGGAGAGGTGCTGGATAAGCTTCGTAAAGAGATAGATGACTGCAACAGGGAAAGCGGTCTGTCCTTCCGGTTGATCGGTAATAATCCCGAAGCTTTTCATGGCTTTCTCCCTCATTACGGAGGGTTCCGCAACGTTAAGAATTACATCGCCTGTGCTGGTCCGGATAATGATGCACTGGAGGAAAAGTGCGGATATTTCGGGGAAAGACTTGTTTTGTTCGCGGAACAGAATGGACTTTCCACATGCTGGGTGGGCGGAACTTTCAATAAGAGGGAAACACATCTCAATCTGATCTCAGGTGACAGATTGTGTCTGATCATCGCGGTCGGATATGCTGCTGTTGAAGGAAAACCGCATCGTTCACGCGGTAGAGAGCAGTTCTATACTTCGGAAACCGATGTTCCGGAATGGTTTTTGAAAGGGATCGAAGCGGTAATGCTTGCCCCGTCTGCGGTTAACATGCAGCGATTCAGGTTTATCTATCATACGGACGGCTCGGTTTCCGCTTCTGCAGGGAAAGGGCCTTTCGCAAAAGTTGATCTCGGAATCGCGAAGAGACATTTCGAGATCGGAGCGGATAAAGATGAATCCATCTGGTCAAAGTAAATAATTAAACCGATTCATTTTTGGAAACGGAGTTATACACAATGAAGTGTACAAACTGCAATGGAACTCTTTACTACAATGTGGATAAAAAAGTGCTGAAGTGCAGGCATTGCGGCAGTGCTTTTGACCCACAGAGCTTTGTGCGGGATATGGATGCTTCCGAATTTAACTGGGAAGGCACAATCCTTTACACATGCAGAAATTGCGGTGCACAGCTTATTTCTTTGGATGATACAGCCGTAACATACTGCAGTTACTGCGGATCAGAAACAATATTGAAGGGTCAGATAACCGGTGACAGACAGCCGAGAATGATGATTCCTTTCAAGGTCTCAAAAACGAAGTGCAAAGCTATCTACAAGAAAGAACTTGCAAAAAAACTGTATATCCCGGATGAATTCAAGGATCCCGAGTTTATCGACAAATTCAGGGGAGTTTATATTCCGTATTGGATGTACTATGTAAAGTTCAGGGATAATCCTATCGGGCTTAAAGGAACGAAGACTTATACGCGCGGAAACTATGATTATTATGAGGAATACGAAGTCGTAGCGAAGATCCATGATAACGGCCTTTACGGTATTCCTTACGACGGATCTAGAAACTTTGACGATTCTATCGCTGAAGAGATCGCTCCGTTCAGAAGAAAGGATATGATTCCTTTCAATCCGGCATATCTGGCTGGTATGTATGCTGACAGAGCAAATGTCGAGCCGCATGTTTACGAAGAAGAGGTGAAGGAAAGGGCTACAGAAGAAGCGATACGGGATATAGGACAGGATTTTCCCGGTATTAATCTGAAATTTCCCGGCTCGATAAAAGAAAAAGAAGAATTCCTGCAGACTACCTATCAAGGGCATGATACGGTTTATCTTCCTGTATGGTTCCTGACGTGGAAAAAAGATGACCGTGTCGCATATGCTGTCGTTAACGGACAGACGGGAAAGATACACATGGAAATGCCTGTTGATAAAAGGAAGTTTATCAGGACTTCTCTTTTGATCGCTTTGGCTATCTTCGCTGTGCTGACACTGTTTTTGACCGTTACGGCACGCTTTCTTACATGGGTTTCCGCATTGCTCGTTTTGCTGATCGGCTATGGTTTCCATGCTGAAATGAAAAAGATCCGCGATAAGGAGAATCATGTTTTCGACAAAGGATACCTTATCACTGAAGAAGGCGAACGGCTTATGTCTGAAAAGACAGCGGAAAAACTGCGCAAAAGGAAAGAAAACAGTCTTTTCGGTGATAAGCTGAACGCCTGGGGAATCGTGAAGATCGTTTTCATTTCCCTTGCAGTATTGACCGGTCTGCCGATTGCGATCGTTTTTTTCAGCATGTTTAGCAGCGGTTCCGGAGCTTCCGTTTTGGTTTTTTGCATACTGATCCTTCAGGTGTTTCTTACTATTAGGGAATTTGTTCTCATAAGGCATCTGAAAGACAAATCATCTGCGTTGACAAGTCTTATCGCATTGTTGGCAGTAGCATGTAATTATCTTATAAGCATGTATCAGCCTGTTGAGGACTGGTGGTATTATCTGGGGACAATGGTATGCCTTATTGCGTCAGCTGTAATGAGTATCGACTTGATAGACAGGTACAATGAGCTATCCACCAGACCGCTTCCGTCTTTCTATGAAAGGAAAGGAGGCGATGACAATGCATAAAAGAAAGCTTTTTATCTTGTTCGCTGTATTTTGTCTGTTGTTTTTCTGTTCAGTATCTGTATATGCAGAATCTAAGGGAGAATTGATCATTGATGACAGGGAAAATCTGCTGTCCGATGCTCAGGAGGAATTATTGAGACAGAAGATGGAACCGATTACGGCATACGGCGGAGTCGCATTCGTAACAGACCGCCAATACTCAAGAGATACAGGAGATTACGCGGAAACGTTGTACCGATCCTATTTCGGCAGAAACAGCGGAACGTTGTTTCTGATCGATATGGGACAGCGCAATATCTGGATTTTCTCTGACGGAGCAATCTACAGGACAATTACAAAAGCGTATGCAAATACGATTACTGACAATGTTTATCGTTACGCGACGAGAGGGGATTATTACGGCTGTGCTGCAGAAGTATTCGATGAGATGCTCGTTCTTCTTGAGGGAGGACGAATCGCCCAGCCTATGAAGTATATATGCAATGCATTTATTGCGCTTATACTTGGATTATTGTCGAATTTCATATATCTGCTAATTCAACGTTCACGTCCAAAAACGAATTCTTATGATGCCGTTGCAGCAATGACTTCCGCTGTCGGTGTGTCTGTAATAGCACGGGATCTTGTTAAGTCTCATAGGTCTCGGCACGTCGAATCCTCCGGCGGAGGCGGTGGAGGAGGCGGAGGCGGCGGAGGAGGCGGTGGCGGCGGTTCTTCCGGCGGGGGAGGCGGACACAGTTTCTGATGAAAAAAGGCTTGAGCTTATGCTCAAGCCTTTTTTTCTCTCTTTGATCAGTTTTGTCCGGTAAACGCAGTCAGACCTCCGTCGATTAAGAGAAAGATACCGAGTGAAAGAGTATACCACTTGATTAGTGCACCCGGAGCAAGAAGGATGGCGATACCGAAGATCGTGGTAAAACATGCTTCTATGATATTCTTCCAGAATTCAAAATCATGCTCTTTGCATTCGCGCGCATGGGAAAGATTACGATATGCCCAAACAAGCAAAATAAATCCTGAGATCCCGCTCTCGATGATAAACATAGCTTTTTCTTTTACGAGGAGGATCATCAACATAGAAAGGGAAGCGATTGAGATCAGCACAAGAGGCCGCTGCCGTTTCAGATTCCATTTGCTCTGTATGAGCCTTGTCAATGTATGAACGACCTGCATGACGACTATCGCAAAAAAGATGATAAAAAAGGAAATATCGAAAAATCGCTGCGGCAGCAGGATCATGCATAGACCGACAAAAAAGACAAGAAGTCCCTGAATCGTTACCGAATTGCTTATAGCCTTAAAAATGTGACCGGTATTTACAGTACGGAAGAAATTCCCGAAGATCACAGATAGCGGCAGTCTTGCCGCAGTCGCTTTTGCGACCGAATCGGATTCTGATATCGCGTTCCAGTATCGTTTAATTTCGTTCAAACCGTCTGGTCTGATTTCGAATCTTGTCTTCGCTCCATTTGCCGCAAGAGTCTCAAAAAGCTCATCAACAAAGATCCTGCGTGATTCATCAGTCTCATTATTGACCCACTCAAGAATAACCTGATTGATCCATTCGCTGGTATCACTGTTACGGCTGGTATAGGCAAGATCGCCGCTGGCAATACCCCATGTCATAAGACTGTGGGCCAGGATTCCTGACTGGGAAGTCTTTACGACGCGTATATCAGGTACTTGCGGTTCATAGATCTTGCCGAAGATGCTGAACTCCGGCTGGATCATCGTGATCCTGTCGGCGATACGGTCAATGAGAGAAACATCAGTATATTCGGGGTTCAGTCCTGGGCCGTCATTAATATAGACATGTTCGACAAGAGCAAGTTTTTCATCACTCAGATGAGCAGTAGAAAAAAGGGCAAGACTGCCTCCTTTAGAATGTCCGCCGACCTTATACCAGTTTCCTTCCTGTAGCACCTGTTCTAGATAATGGAACGAATTATACTGTGCCGGCGTCAGTCGATAGGACATCATCAGATCTTCTTTCCAGCCGGCCAGCGTAGCGTCCGTACCCCGGAAAGCAATATAATGCTTTTTTGGTATGTATGTGAAACAGACAGCATAGAACTGTACCGTATGTTCTGGATTATCGGACAATTCATCAGCTACGAAGGAGACACGTACATCACCGTAGCGTCTGGAATTCTTGGCAGCTTCGACCAAAGGACTGAAATGATACGGATTTTGGCGAATACAATCAGACAGCCTCGCAGATCCGAGTGAAGTATCAAAGTAGGCATAGCTCAACTGTGAAAAAACCAGATTGTCTACGATCGTAAAAGGTTTTTTCCTGAAATCGAAATCGGCATACCATCTTACATAGGAAAGAATGTTATCCAAGGCTGTCTCCTTTCTGTTTTTTCCTAATTGCAATTATAATTCTGTTTACTGTTGAAAGAAAAGAATAAGGTGAGTTGGGATTCTACATTTTCTTTTTTGAAACGAACGTATAAAATGACATTTAGAAACTTACAGGAACGGAGGATAAAAATGAAACTCGCTGAAGCATTACAGGAGAGAGCTGATTTAAATAGAAAGATCCAGCAGCTCAGAAGCAGATTGTCAAACAATTTACTTGTACAGGAAGGGGAAAAAACACCTGAAGATCCTGCTGAACTGATGAAAGAACTTGATTCTTCGATCAAGAGACTCCAGTTTCTGATGGCAAAGATCAATATGACGAATTGCAGGACGGAAGCAGACGGAATGACGCTCACAGAAATCATTGCGCGACGTGATGCGTTGACGTTAAAACTCGAATCCTATCAGGATATCGTGTATCAGGCTTCGAGAAATACAGATCGTGCCCGTCATTCCGAAATCAAAATTCTTTCTTCTGTAAATGTTGCTGATATACAGAAAAAGGTCGATAAAATGTCTGCAGAACTCAGAAAACTGGATAATCTTTTACAGGAAACCAATTGGAGTACTGAAATATAAAAATAAAAAAGATGGTAGCTGTTACAGAGCGAATGCCCAAACCTGCACCGGCCAGGTAATGCCGGAAAGGTGGTAAGCCGTAGGGGCAGGCTTGGGTTCGAATCCCAATTAGACAGTGTATGCCCAGATCGTTTACGAGCGTATCGACATTGTTTATCGTTAATACCTGGCATTGGCTGTAATCTGCGAGGGTGGGAGACGGGGAGCATTTTCTGTTCATATCCATTTCATATTCTTTGTGATAATATAAATTAGATAAGGTTTTCAAAGTAACGACGGATTTTGGAGATAATCAAGTTATGGACAATAAACCTCACAGTAGAGAAAAAAAGGTTGAAGCCGGCTTTTCTGAAGTCAAAAAAGGAGAAAAAGTCGGTACTTCTCCGGTAGGTACCGGCGGAAGAGAGTCGACAAATTCCCAGGGACATTCCGGAGAACGTAACGGCGATCGTTCCGCCGGCGGCGCGATCAAAACCGGAATTATCGTATTGCTGTTGAGCAGAATATTCGGTTCGCTCTCTCCGAAGGGAAAACGGATCGTTATTGTTGTGGTTGCGTTTCTTCTTATTCTTACGATGATGCGCAGCTGCATGCCGACAGATCTGAGCGGCTTGATGGATGATCCCGGAAGCGGCAGTTCCGTACAGCAGGGAACAATTGCTCCTGATCCTCAGGTGACACAACCTGCTCAACCGTCACAACCGTCACAACCTTCTCAACCATCACAACCTTCTCAACCTGCTCAGCCGTCACAACCGTCGCAGCCTACATTGGATCCAGGTCTTTCCTCAGGCGGTTCTGGTAATGGCTCTGCAACTACAACTCCTGTAACTCCTGGTGTTGCTAGAGAAAAATTCTACAATCCGAAGGCAAATGACACCGTAACGATTATGGTGTATATGTGCGGAACGGACCTTGAATCCAAGTATTCAATGGGTACGAGCGATCTTCTCGAAATGTCCAATGCAACGATCGCCGACAATGTGAACATCATTGTGGAGACTGGTGGCTGCAGCAAGTGGCAGAACAATGTAATCTCCAGTTCGACAAACCAGATCATCAAGGTTGCAAGCGGCGGACGCGTTACCAAACTGGAAGACAATCTTGGCAATCTTTCGATGGTCAACCCTCTTACGCTGACATCATTTATTCAGTATTGTGCAAGAAACTATGAAGCTGAACGGTATATCCTGATCATGTGGGACCACGGCGGTGGTTCGATTACAGGCTACGGATACGATGAAAAGCATTCTTCCGATGGTTCAATGGATCTGGCTGAATTCAATTCCGCATTGAAGGCAGCAGGTATCAAATTTGACTGGATCGGTTTCGATGCCTGTCTAATGGGCACACTTGAGACAGCGATGGTCTGTGATGATTATGCGGACTATCTCATCGCTTCAGAAGAAAGCGAACCTGGTACCGGCTGGTATTACACCAACTGGGTCACGGCGCTTTCCAGAAACACATCCGTTGCAACTACAGATCTTGCAAAGACGCTGATCGACGATTTTTATTCCACGAGTATCAGGTCTTCTTCTTCCGCTCAGGTCACGCTTTCTATTATGGACCTTGCGGAAGTTCAGGGTACAGTACCGCCGTATCTGTCTGCATTCTCACAGAGTACCAATCAGCTGGTACAGACAAATGATTACCGTACTGTATCCAATGCACGGGCGAATGCAAGACAGTTTGCTGTATCTCAGAGACTGAATCAGATCGACCTGATCGATTTTGCCGAGAGGATCGGTACCCAGGATGCGCTGAATCTGTCAAAAGTTCTCAGGGACTGTGTCAAATACAATAAAACCAACATTTCCAGGGCAAATGGCGTATCGATCTATTTCCCGTATGAGAATACGCGCTCCATGAATTCGGCGCTCAATACGTATAATCAGATAGGATTTGATACGAATTACTCGTCGTGCATCAGAAACTTTGCTTCGCTTGTTGCTTCCGGCAATATTTCCGCCGGCTCTTCCTATTCTTCCGGTTTCGGAACGACCGGTGGGTACAGCCTGAGCGATCTTCTCGGCGGCGGATCGGATCCGCTTGGATCTCTGCTGGGAGGATATACGAACTCGTCCGGAAACTATTCGTCCGGCTATTCCGTTGATACAGATTTGCTTTTCCAGATGCTTTCCGGTTTTTCCGGAAGGAGTCTCCCGGGCGACTATTCGTGGGTCGATGAAGAAACGGTAAGGAATAACGCGCAGTATATAATTGACAACAGGCTGGATCCCTCCCGTATTGCTCCTACTTTCAATAATGCAGGGAAACGGGTCGTTTCGCTTACCGATGAGGAATGGGGTCTGATCCAAAATGTTGAGTTGAATGTCTATGTCGATGATGGAAGCGGTTATATCGATCTCGGCAGAGATAATGTCTTTGAGATCGAAGGTAACGACTTGCTGCTGGATTACGATCATACCTGGCTGACTGTGAACCGTCATGTTGTCGCGTACTATATGGAATCCGATGTTGAGGAAGCCGATGGTTCATGGACAACGACAGGATATATTCCGGCGATTCTCTCTTCCAAAGATGAGACAGGGCAGGCGTTTGATCAGTATGTAAAACTTGAAGTCGTATTCGACAAAGAGAACCCTGACGGTGTGATAACCGGTGCCAGACCAATATACAAAACTGAAACAGAAACTGTTTCGAAGGGTAATATCGAGCTAAAAGAAAACGATGTGCTGCAGTTCCTTTGCGACTATTATTCATATGAGGGGAACTATGATTCGTCTTATAAGCTGGGCAGTCCTTTGACGGTTCCTGCAAGCGGACTTACACTTACAAACAGAAAGATCGACTACGATTGCAATGTTACTTACAGATTGACAGATATTTACGATAACCATTACTGGACTCCTGCATTCGTTGACGCTCCGTAAGAAAACTTAATTCAAAAGCGGTCCTTAAATGAGGACCGCTTTTTTGTGTATCATATGAGGATACGAAGAGGCCGGCCCGAAGGCCGACCTCTGTGATTAAGATCTGCAGATTATCCGGGGAAACGTTCTTTCCCGGCATAGGTCGTATGAAGCAGTTCATGCGCCTTGTGAGAGTTCGGTTCGCCGAGGAACTTTTCATAGAGTTCCTTGATCTGCGGGTTGTTGTGAGACTGACGGACAGTCTGACGCTCATCTTCGGTGTAAAGTGCCTTTGCGCGCTTCTCTTTATAAGTGTCAAGAATATCGTCTGACTCGTTGGGAAGGAAGCAGGGACGGACATAAGGCTGTCCGCCGCCGTTAATGCATCCGCCAGGGCAGCCCATGATCTCTATGAAGTGATATTTGGATTTACCGGCACGGATCTCGTCGAGAAGGACTTTTGCGGATTTCATGCCGGATGCAATTGCGACATTTACGACTGTGCCGTTAATGTCGATAGAAGCCTCTCTGATTCCGGCCTCATGACCGCGTACTTCCTCGAATTTGATCAGATCATGCTCTTTGCCTGTCAGCACATAGTAAACGGTACGGAGAGCCGCTTCCATGACACCGCCGGTTACGCCGAAAATGACGCCTGCGCCGCTGTAATCGTGCATGATATCTGTATCCCAGTCTTCATCCGGCAAACGGTTGAACATGATGCCGCTTCTGCGGATCATACGTGCAAGCTCTCTTGTGGTGATGACCGCATCGACATCTCTGATACCGTTAACTTCCATCTGCTCACGGTCTTTTTCGTACTTTTTCGCCGTGCAGGGCATGACGGAAACTACGAATACGTCTTTCGGATCAAGTCCATGTTCCTGCGCCCAGTAAGATTTGATAATCGCGCCCTGCATCTGATGAGGAGACTTGCAGCTCGAGAGATGGGGAAGCAGGTCACTGTAGTTGTACTCAGCATAGTTGACCCATCCGGGAGAGCAGGAAGTGATCATCGGCAGAACGCCGCCGTTCTGAATCCTGTGAAGAAGTTCTGTGCCTTCTTCCATGATCGTAAGGTCAGCACCGAAGTTGACGTCATAAACACGTTCAAAACCGAGTCTGCGCATTGCGGCGATCATCTTGCCGGTAACAGGAGTACCGATCGGATAACCGAATTCCTCGCCAATAGCAGCGCGGACAGCAGGAGCTGCCTGAACAATGACATGCTTTCCGGCACGGATAGCTTCGTCAACTTTGTCGATCTCGGATTTCTCCATCAAAGCGCCGGTCGGGCAGACTGTTACGCACTGACCGCACTGAATGCAGGGAGAATTTGCAAAACTTCTGTTGGCAGCGGGGGACACGACGGTCTTGAATCCGCGGTTCTCAAAACCGAGGATGCCAAGTCCGTGTGCGTTCGAGCATCTGGCGATGCAGCGTCCGCAGAGGATGCATTTGGATGTATCGCGATAGATCGCGGGAGCCAGCTGATCCAGTGTTGTCTCGGAATGAACGCCGTGGAAAGCATTCTCTCTGGCGCCAGTGATCTGAGCGACATGAAGAAGCTCGCACTTCCCGTTCTTATCACACTGCTGGCAGTTCATATTGTGGTTGGAAAGAAGGAGTTCAACACTTCTTCTTCTGGCCTCAACTGCTTTCGGGCTGGAGATTCGGATATCCATCCCTTCACTGATGGGGAATACGCAGCTGGCAGTCATGCCGCGTGCGCCGCCCCCTGTAGCTTCGACGAGACAAACACGGCAGGAACCGCTGTTGCATTCGCCGTGATTGAATGCGCAAAGAGAAGGGATATCATAGCCGCATTTTTTGGCCGCTTCAAGAACGGTCTGTCCGTCTTCAACCTGATAAGGAACACCTTCGATTTTAATGTTAACAAGTGCCATGATGATTCCTCCTTATCTCTTCTCAATCGCACCGAACTTACATGTGGACATGCACGCACCGCACTTGACGCACGCAGAGGGGTCAATAGCCATGGATGCAAGTTTATGCTTCGGAGCGATGTAATCGGTTCTGGTAATACAATTAGCAGGACAGCCTTTCTGGCACATGCCGCAGCCAATGCATTTATCAGGATCGATATGGTATTCCATGAGGTTCTTGCAGATGTGCGCGGGGCACTTCTTATCAATAATGTGCGCAAGATATTCGTCACGGAAGTGGGTAAGGGTGGAAACGATGGGGTTGGAAGAAGTCTGTCCGAGAGCGCACAGCGAGTTTGTCTTCACGGTCTGGCTGAGTTCATCCAGCTCGTCGAGATCCTGCATTGTGCCTTTGCCGTCGCAGATCCTTGTGAGGATCTCAAGCATTCTCTTGGTGCCGATACGGCAAGGGGTGCATTTACCGCAGGACTCATCACAGATGAATTCCATATAGAATTTTGCGACATCGACCATGCAGTTGTCTTCGTCCATGACGATCGCACCGCCGGAACCCATCATAGAACCTTTGGCCACAAGGTTATCAAAGTCAATCGGCTCATCAAGGAACTCTTTTGTCAGGCAACCGCCGGAAGGACCGCCGGTCTGGATCGCTTTGAATTCCTTATCGCCGGGAATGCCGCCGCCGATATCATAGATCAGCTCGCGAAGCGTAGTTCCCATGGGAACTTCAACGAGTCCGACGTTATTGACTTTACCGCCGAGAGCGAATACCTTCGTTCCTTTAGAGCGTTCCGTTCCGACTGATGCGAATTCAGCGGCACCGTTGCGAAGAATATAAGGAACACAGGCAAGCGTTTCAACGTTGTTGACAACCGTGGGTTTTCCCCAAAGTCCGCTCACCGCGGGGAAAGGAGGCCTGGGTCTGGGCATTCCGCGCTTACCCATGATGGAGTTGAGAAGAGCAGTCTCCTCACCGCATACGAAAGCGCCGGCACCGAGACGGATATGACAGCGGAAACTGAAATCCGTTCCGAGGATATTGTCGCCGAGAAGTCCGAGTTCCTCTGCTTCTGCGATTGCGATACGAAGACGTTTGACAGCAGTAGGATACTCTGCACGAACGTAGAAATATCCGTTCTGAGCTCCGATTGCATATCCGGCAATTACCATTCCTTCGATAACGGCGAGGGGATTTCCCTCAAGAATGGAACGGTCCATGAAAGCACCGGGGTCGCCTTCGTCGCCGTTGCAAACGACATACTTTTCAGGCGCAGGGCCAAGGGCAAATTTCCATTTCCTTCCGGTAGGGAAACCGGCACCGCCGCGTCCACGCAGGCCGGAAGCAAGAACTTCATCGCATACTTCCTCAGGAGTCATCGTAAGCGCGCGTCTAAGTCCCTGATATCCACCGGCACCGAGAGCCTCATTGATATCTTCGGGATTGATGACGCCGCATCCGTGAAGAGCGATACGGCGCTGTTTTTTGTAGAAGTTGATGTCATCCTGTTTTGCGACCTTCTCATGCGTCACGGGATCGACATACAGAAGCCGTTCAACAACGGTGTTGTTTTTGATATCGCTTTCGAGGATCTCTTCAACGTCTTCCAGTTTAACAAGACGATAGAGCGTATCTTCAGGATAGATTTTTACAAAAGGACCCTGAGAGCAGAAACCGAAACAGCCGACCATATTAACGGTGACTTTATCAGAAAGCCCCTCCTTCTCAAGAAGACTTGAGAATTTTTCAGCGATCTCGTGAGAACGGCTGCTCAGGCACCCTGTACCTCCGCAAAGGACGATGTGACGCCTTCCGTCGCTTCCGGTGATCTTCGAGTCAAGCTTCGCGGTACAAGCAGCAATTTTTTCATTGAGCTGGTCTACTGTTTTGATCATGCTTCAGCTGCCTCCTTTGCTCTGTATTCCTCAATGACGCCGGGAACTGCACCTACGGTCATCTTCGGATAAACTGTTCCGTTAATGCTTACAGCGGGTGCGATACCACAGGCACCGATGCAGCGAAGTGCATCGAGTGTAAACAATCCGTCCTCGGTCGTCTGACCGGGCTGGATCTTCAAAAGTTCGGAAAACTTGTCAATGATGTTCTGCGCACCCTTGACATAGCATGCTGTTCCGAGGCAGCATCCGATGACATACTTTCCCTTAGGTGTCAGAGAGAAGAAAGAGTAGAAAGTTACGACGCCGTAAATGTCAGCGACAGAGATTCCGGTCTGTTCAGAAACGATCTCCTGAACCTCCAGCGGAATGTAACCGTACTCATTCTGAATATCGCTCAAGATCATCATAAGCGGGGTAGGTTCGTTCGGATAACGACCGCAGATCTCGAGGATCTTCTGAACCGCAGGTTCCTGAAGTTTTGCCATAGCATCCTCCTAAGTGACTTTTATCTGATTTCAATCGGTACATAATACCACCGAATGATATTATACTAGATATACAGCAAGATTGAAAAGAAAAATATCATCTTGTATATTGGTTTCTGTATTATATTTGACCTCATTTTCTGGATAGGGTGAAAAAAATGGCTGAACAGTATAAAGTAACTGCCTGGGCTTCTGTGACCCAGTTTATCGGGAATGCGCTTCTTCTTCTTGAGGAAGGTCTAAGTCTTCTTTATCCCCGTCAACCCAGAAGGAAACTGTCCGAAGAAAACTATCGGTACAACAGGGAAAGAGATATTGTCAATACGGTCATCAACGATCAGGGCTCCGGAAAGGAGACGGGCGTGGATCAGTTAAAAATCGGCCTTGCGTCCATGGGCGAATGCGGCTGTGAGGTGATCGCGGTACACAATGCGCTTGCATTGCTTGGAAAAAAGTGTTCACTGGCCGATATTGAGAGGGAATTCGAGATCGAAGGCGCAATGACCAAAGTACCGTTTGTGCCGATCGGAAAATACGGTTCCAATCCATATGCTCTGAAACGTATGCTGAAACAGTTCGGATTGAATGCCGAACGTGTCAGCAAATATACCGTTCTCAATCAATCCGGCCTGTATCTGTATTCTTACTGGAACTATGGCGGATTGATGAAGGGACTCCATACGATTACTGTCAAAAATGACAACGGCAATTTTGAACTTTACAACTATGGTGATATGGGTGTACGCACGATGGATCCGTATCTATGGGATGAACGCTTCTGGAAACGGTTCATCATCGGTTACAGAATAACGGAAAAGGAGAACTGATCATTGCGTATTATAGCAGTAGATTTCGGTGACGCGCGCACCGGTCTGGCGATCTGTGATTCAGGAGAGACCATAGCCAGTCCGATAGGAAATGTGGAGGGGAAGAACCTTTTCCGAATGTCGGAAGGGGTCGCTGATGTCTGCAGGAAGCGTAATGCAGAAATGGTTGTAGTAGGTTTGCCGATCAATATGGACGGAACAGAAGGTCCGCGAGCTGATAAATGCAGAAAATTTGCCTCTGTTCTTGCAAAAGATCTTAACGGTCAGATACCGGTAGTGATGTGGGATGAACGCATTACGACTGTGCAAGCGTATAGGAATCTTCTGGACAGCGATGTTCATGGAAAGAAAAAAAGGCAGCTGATCGATGCAGAAGCTGCCAGACTGATACTTGAAAACTATCTCTCCTATAGAAAAAACAATATCCATAAAAGCACAGAAGAATTAACGGAATCTAACACGGATAACGTATATCACGGTGTAGTTTTCTATGTCCACGGAAAAGGCGGTTCAGCAGGTGAAAGCGTTCATTATGAAACGCTTTTCCCCGGTTATAAAGTGATCGGTATTGATTATCACTCCGTCTTTCCCTGGATAGCGGGAGAGGAAATAAGAAAAACTGTAGAACTGTCAGCAGACGCAAATGGCGATAATATCCTGATTGCGAATAGTCTTGGCGCATATCTTGCAATGGATTCAGGTATAAGAGAAGTAATCAAACGCGCATATTTCATTTCTCCTATCGTGGATATGGAAGCAATGATCACCGGAATGATGAAAGATTCCGGTGTGACAGAAAAAACATTGGAAGAAGAGGGAACATTGCTCACAGAATCCGGAGAAGAACTGTCGTGGCAATACCTATGTTATGTGCGGGACAATCCGATTTGTTGGTCAGTACCCACGTATATTCTTTGCGCAGAGAAGGATTCTGTTGTAAACATTGAATTGATACGGGATTTTGCGGAAAAGCATAGAGCGACAATTAAAATCATGGAAAACGGCGAGCACTGGTTCCACACAAGAGAACAGATGAGATATCTCGATAATTGGATACTGGATAACGAAAAGAAACAGGCATGATCATCATGCCTGTTTCTTTTAACGTTTCTTTCAGAGAATATGTGAACTGATTCTTTTCAGAAAATTTACGATCAGCCGCTCGGTTAACCAGCTCATAAGAACGATCACAACTGTTGTGGCGAATACTTCAGAGGTGTCAAGGAAAAGCTTCGCGTTATACAAGCGTTCTCCCAGTGAAAAACGGGCAAGTCCGATCACTTCTGCTGCGACTCCGGCCTTCCATGACAACCCGAGGGACACGGTACAACCGGAAAGAAAATAGGGTACTGCCGCAGGAAGGTAAATATATCTGAGACGGGTAGTTTTCCTCATATTGAAGACACGTGCCGCATCCAGTTCCTTTGCGGGAACTGAACGCAATCCGTCCGTCAGATTTCCGTATAGCACCGGCAACGCCATCAGAAAAGAAATGAAAACTGAAAGACGCTGAGAACCGAATACGAGAAAAGCGATCAGGATAAAAGAGGCCACGGGCGTTGCCTTCACAAAGGAAAAGAATGGAGAAAGAACATCATAAACTGCCGGGACCGTCAATGAGAAAATGCTAAGCATGCAGGCGACGATAAGTGCGCCAAAAAAGCCTTCGATGATATTTACGAGCGAGTTCACAATGTCACGGTAAAACGATACGTCCTTCAACAGAGCGCATAGTTTCCGGAATACGGACAAAGGTGAAGCAAAAAGAACTTCCTTACCGATCACAATCGCTAATAATTCCCAGACCGCAAGCCAAAAGCAGACAGTCAGAAAAGATCGGATCCATTTGTTATTCCGGATATTATGATACACCGTAATAGAAGTCCTCACCGGGAAGTGCACCGCCTACAGAGGCAGGATTTTTGTCGTAAAGTGTCTGAAGATAGCCGGAAAGTGCGTTTTTAAGCTCAGTTCCTGTCAGGAAGGTAATGTTGCAGAAAGGCAGCGCTTTCTTGGCAAGAGGCGCTTTTGCGACGATTCCGTATTGTTCGATCAGAGCAGATGCGCCGTCGGGATCACTGTTCGCAAAATCAACTGAAGCTGCATAATCGGAAAGGAAAGAAGACACCAGGTTCGGATTCGCTTCTGCAAAATCTTTACGGATGACGACAACGCCGGTAACGAGCTTGCTGTCACTTGTAACTTTATCCCATTCTTCGGCGAGACTCAGAGCAACCCGGAGATTTCCATTTTGTGCTGTCACAGCCGTAACGTAAGGCTGAGGAAGCATGGCTACGGCATTTCCGGTCACGTCTTTTTCCAGCATTGCGGAAACTTCGGTCGCCTCATTGGCGAATTCGATTGTAACATCTGTATCGGGATCGAGGCCGTTTTGGGAAAGCACGTAATCCAAAGCGAATTCAGGTGTTGTTCCCTTACCGGTAGTATAAATGGTCCGTCCTTTCAGATCAGCGACTGTATGTACCGTGTCTCCGCTTTCCAGCACGTAAAGTACACCCAGCGTATTGATGGCGGCGACGACCAGCTTGCCTTCAGTTTTGTTGTAGAGAACCGCTGCAAGGTTTGCGGGAATCGCTGCAGCGTCAAGTTCTCCAGAGATTAGTTTGGGAGAAATCTCGTCCGCTGCGCCGTCCAATTCATATGTAAGCTTATAAGACAGGGAAGATTGATCCGCTTTGCTGTAAAGTCCGACGAGTCCCATCGACGTCGGTCCCTTCAGTGACGCAACGCGTATCTCAGAGGATTCATCAGGGGCAGACTCGGCGGGAACCGTGGTTTCCGTGGGTTCTTGTTCGGTTTCCGGCGAAGGTGCCGGCTCAGGTTTTTTCCCGCATGACGCAAGTGTGAATGCCAATACGAAAATCATTATAAGGGATACTATTTTTTTCATATTCAGGATATACCTCTTTCTTGTTTTACTTTGGGCATTATCCTACAATGAAGAAAACAAGTCTGTTGCAATTGCAACAAAGGAGAAAAAGATGATATCTGAAGATCTACCGCTAATTGCAGAAACGAGACTTTTCAGAGGATTCAGTTTATCCGAAACAAAGAGGTTTATAGAACTGGCCGGAGGACAAGAACAGCATTTTGAACGAGATATGATAGTTCTCTTCAGAGGGGACACGCTCAGGTCGATCGGTATTGTCCTTGAAGGATGCCTTACCGGGTTGATTGAAACATCGGAAGGACAGGTAACAGTGATCAACGAAATGACAAAAGGATCGGTATTTGGTGACGTGTTGTCAGGATCATCCGGAACAAGTCCGGTTACTTTGGTAGCCATAGATGATACCAGAGTTTTATGGATAGACTTTAGCAGGATCCTGTCACTGTGCTGCCAGGAAAAAGAATTCAGTGTATTTCTGCGTAATTTTATAGAAGAAATATCGGACAAGTATTTTGCTTTATCTCAGCGTGTACGTATCCTGTCGGAGCGTAAATTGAGAAATAAAGTGATGGAATATCTGAAACAGCTCAGAAACCAGCAGGGAAGTAATAACGTGAGGTTTCCGCAGGCGACCCGCTCTCAGTTAGCGGATTATCTCGGATGTGATAGAGCAGCGCTTTCCAGAGAATTGGGAATGATGGTAAAAGAAGGTATCATACAAATCAACAGGGATAAAGTCAAAGTGATAAAAAATGCGGAAGCGGATTAAAAATGATCTTTTCCTCGGGAATTGTCATCAGTTTTTCTGATAACTGAATCCCGAAAAAAGAAAAAAGACCCCGGATCATTCCGGGGTCTTGGTGTAAGGGGGATTGCCTTACCAGAGCGTTTTCATTTCCTCATACAGTCCCATGTAACTTACGGCAGCTGTATTCCAGCTGAAATCGCATGCCATTGCGCGTTTTTGGACAATCTGCCAGTTCTCTTTATTCTGATATAGTTCTTTTGCCCGCATACAGGCGTCCAGCATATCGTAAGCATCGTAGGTCTGGAAAGAGAAACCTACACCCTGGCCATCGCCACAGTCATGAACGCTGTCAGCAAGTCCGCCTGTCTGACGTACGATGGGAAGCGTACCATAACGAAGCGCCATCATCTGAGCAAGTCCACATGGCTCTGTTTTGGAAGGCATAAGGAACAGATCGGCACCTGCGTACATCCGTTTGGAAAGAGCTGGGAGGAAATCGATCTTTACTGCACAGCTTTCCGGATTACGAGCTGCAAATTCACGGAATTTATCTTCATAAATCCTGTCTCCGGTTCCTAAAAGAATAAACTGCATCCCGTGAACGAGCATATAATCAAGTACTCTTTCAACAAGATCGACGCCTTTCTGCAGAGTCAGACGGCAGATCATGGCGACAAGCGGACGTCCGTCATCAGGAAGACCGAACTCTTTCAGAAGTTCCTTTTTGCATACTTCCTTTCCCGAGAGATCCTCGGCAGAGAACTGAGCGGGAATAGTGGTATCTGTTTCAGGGTTGTATACATGATAATCGATGCCGTTCAGGATACCGCACAACTTGTATTGTTTCTGTATCAGAAGGGAATCGAGGCCGAATGAATACCAGGGATCAAGGATTTCTTTCGCGTATGTCGGACTTACAGTATTGACTTTATCTGCGAGTTCGATCGCGCCTTTCATGAGGTTGATACAGTTGCCCCAGGTCATCAAAGGAAGATCGCTTTCAGGAAGTCCGAAAAGACTGCCGAGGATATATCCGTCATACATGCCCTGGAACTGAATGTTATGGATCGTGAAGAGCGTCTTGATTTTGCGGAATTTATCTCTGGAACGGTAATCACGGAGATAAACAGGAATCAAAGCTGTCTGCCAGTCGTTGCAGTGAATGATATCCGGAAAGAAATCAATCCTGTCCAGCGCTTCGAGAACCGCTTTTGAAAAATAACCGTAACGTTCTCCGTCATCGTAATGTCCGTACAGTGCCGGACGTTTAAAATAATATTCGTTGTCCAGGAAGTAATAGGTTACACCGCGATCCTGAAGTTCAAAGACACCGCAATAAAGGCTTCTCCATCCGAGCGGAACGAAGAAATATGTCAAAAACTTCATTTTCGCACGCCATTCTGCACTGACTTTCTCATACAAAGGAAGGATGACGCGAACATCGCATCCTTTTTCGTTCAATGCAATGGGAAGAGAGCCTGCAACATCAGCAAGTCCGCCTGATGCTGCAAAAGGCGCGACCTCGGATGCGGCAAATAGAACGCGGATACGCGGTTCTTCAGAGGAAGCAACTATTTCTGAAACCGGGGATTTCAGCAATTCATTTTTCTTTTTCATCAGACGATCGTCCTTTTCTTTACATAAAGGGGATAGTTGTCCGTACTCTTCATTTCCTGATTTGCGGTAAAAACAACGGATTTGTCAGAAATGACATTTTCAAGAACGGAACCCGAAAGCACTTTGGTATCCTGCATCAGAATACAGTTCCTTACTACTGCACCTTCTTCAACTTCGACTCCACGGAACAGAACACTGTGTTCGACTGTTCCTTCAATAGTGCACCCGTCAGCTACGATGGAATCGGAAACCTTGCTGCTGAGACCGTATCTCGTGGGAGGCGAGTCGTGTACTTTCGTGTAGATCGGTCTGGGAAGGAAAAGCTCGTCGACATTTTCGGGCTTGATCAGATCGAGGTTGGCTTCGAAATACGTCTTCAGGCTGGTGATACGTTTGACATATCCCTTATGGTGATAAGCCTGGATCCTAAGGCTGTCGAGATTTGCAAGAAGAATGTCGCGCTCAAAGATCACGTTCATGTGCGCCATTGCTTCCTCAATAAGATTAAGCAGGAGTTTTCTCTCGATAACGAAAACGTTGATGCTCTGTTTGTAACCTTCGCTGCAGCGGTTGATCATGATATCCTTCACACGTCCGGACTCATCTTCAAGAAGGCTAACACAGTTTTTGATATTGTCCGGATCGTAATCGGGTTCTGTACAGGCGATCGAAACATCTGCACCTTTCTTGTAATGCTGTTCGATCATATCATCGATATCGAGCGTGCAGACATGGTCTGTGTCCATCATGACGACAGTTTCAGCTGTTGCGTGTTCGATGTAGTCCAGGATCCCGTAAAGCGCAGCGATACGTCCGTGATAAGCAGAATTGCTGTCAGCATTCGTGTAAGCATACGGAGGAAGAACAGTAATTCCTTTTCTGCGGGCAAGATCCCAGCTGCGCCCGGACTCGATGTGATCCATCAGACTCTGATAATTGCTTTTCGTAATGATGGCAACCTGGCTGATGCCGGCGTCGGTAAGAGAAGAAAGATAAAAATCGATCATCCTGTAACGGCCGCCATAGGGAAGAGAGGCCATCGAACGCTTCTGCGTCATCTCAGATACGGCGTTATCATGCATGTTGGCAAAGATAATGCCCATGGCTTTTTTTCTCAGCATACTGTTTCACCCTCCTTGACGTCTTCATAAAGCATGGCCCGCGCCTTGACGTTCGCGCCTTTTCCGACCGTAAGGTTGGGACCGACAACAGTCACGCCCCATGCTTCCCGGTCTTCCACTTCTTCGGGAAGCTGTCCGAAATGAACATTCTCTTCGATCACGGAATTCTGGGCAACGATGGAGAAGGAAACTACAGCACCTTTCTTTACAACGGCCCCAGGCATCAGGATACTGGATTGAACGACTGCGCCTTCTTCCACGACAGCACCGGAGAAGAGGACGGAAAAATCGATTTTACCGGACACACGGCATCCTTCGCAGATCAGCGAGTTTTCAACGCTGGCTTTTTTGCTGATGTAATGAGGCGGATAAGCGGCATTCCTCGAGTAAACACGGAAGGAAGGATCCCAGATGTCAAACGGACGGTTGGGATCGATCAGATCCATATTGGCTTCCCACAGGGAATCAATGGTACCGACGTCTTTCCAATAGCCTTCAAACGTATAGCAGCAAAGTTTCTTACCGTCGTTGAGCATTGTGGGAATGATGTTTTTTCCGAAGTCGTGGGAACTGTTGGGGTCAGCATCGTCTGCAAGAAGATACCTGCGAAGCTCTTTCCATGTGAAAATATAGATGCCCATGGAAGCGAGATCACTCTTCGGGTTCTTGGGTTTTTCTTCAAATTCATAGATAATGCCGTTTTCATCGGCATTCATGATTCCGAATCGGGAGGCTTCATCCATAGGTACGCGGAGCACCGCGATCGTGCAGTCCGCATTGGTCTCCTTGTGCTGATTGAGCATCAGGGAATAATCCATCTTATAGATGTGATCTCCTGAAAGGATCAGTACATACTCCGGATCATAACGGTCAATAAAAGGAATATTCTGGGAAATCGCATTTGCCGTACCAAGGTACCAGTCACTTCCGCTGGCTTTCTGATAGGGCGGAAGGACATGTACGCCTCCGACAAGGCGGTCAAGATCCCAGGGCTGACCGTTTCCGATGTAGTCGTTGAGTTCCAGCGGCTGATACTGGGTCAGGACACCAACGGTATCGATTCCGGAATTAGTGCAGTTGGAAAGAGGGAAATCGATGATACGGTATTTCCCTCCAAAGGGTACTGCGGGTTTGGCGACATTCTGCGTCAGGGCATACAGCCTGCTGCCCTGACCACCTGCAAGCAACATCGCAATGCATTCTTTCATAACGCTTTACCTCTTTGCTTTCTTTTTGGAACTTCTATATATAGCGCCGCCATCGGCGCAAGATGTACATGGATCGAATAGGGGAATCCATTGCACTCGGTTTTTTCTGCACGGAGTTTCTGTTCAATCGCTGTGTTGGAACCGCCGAACTGTTTATCACTGGTATCCAGGATCACCTTGTAATCACCGGGGTTCGGAACTCCGATCCGGTATGACTGGCGGTCGACAGGAGCGAAATTGAAGACACAGGCTATTCCTTTCCCAAGACGGTCCATTCGCAGGAAGGAAAGAATATTCTGCGTATTGTCGTCGGCGTTGATCCAGCGGAATCCGTCCCAGGTATCGTCAAGATCCCAGAAAGGAGACTCCATCCTGTAAAGCCAGTTCAGTTTTTTAATGAATCCCTGGAACAGCTTATGCTTTTCAAACTCGAAGAGAATCCAATCAAGCTGTTCATTGTAACGCCATTCTATAAACTGGGCGATTTCATTGCCCATGAAATTTAGTTTCTTGCCCGGATGCGCGTACATATACGCATAGAAAGTCCGTAGATTGGCGAACTGCATCTCATAGTCCCCGGGCATTTTTCCGACCATTGATCGTTTGCCGTGGACGACCTCGTCGTGTGAGATCGGCAGAATGTAGTTTTCGGAATATGCGTACATCATGGAAAATGTAAGCTTGTTATGGACTTCCTTGCGGAAATAGGGATCCGTCTGGTTGTATGACAGAGTGTCGTTCATCCACCCCATATTCCATTTGAAATTAAAGCCGAGCCCGCCCAGGGAGACGGGTTTGGTGACCATCGGCCAGGCAGTGGATTCCTCAGCGGCCATAATAGCGTGAGGATAACGTGAGAAAACCTGTTCATTCAGTTTCTGCAGGAAAGCGATCGCTTCCAGATTTTCGCGTCCGCCGTTAGAGTTGGGGGACCACTCTCCGTCTCTTCTGTCATAATCCAGATAGAGCATCGAAGCAACAGCGTCAACCCGGAGGCCGTCGATATGATAGTTTTCCAGCCAGTTAATGGCGCTGCTGATAAGGAAACTCTGAATCTCCGGTTTTCCGTAATCAAATATGCGTGTGCCCCAACTTTTATGTTCACGCCGCAGAGGATTTGCATCCTCATAGCAGATCGTTCCGTCGAATTCGTATAAACCATGAGCGTCCTTAGGGAAATGAGCCGGGACCCAGTCCATGATCACACCGATACCATGCTGATGGAGCGTATCGACGAAATACATAAAATCCTTTGGCGTCCCGAATCGCGACGTCGGCGCAAAATAACCTGTGACCTGATATCCCCATGAACCGTCAAAAGGATACTCGCTTACAGGAAGAAGTTCCACATGGGTATATCCCATGTCTGTCACATACTCAGCGAGATCATTTGCAAGTTCTCTGTAAGAGAATACATTACCGTCAGGATGGCGTTTCCAGGATCCGAGATGGACCTCGTAAATATTCATCGGACTCTCAAAAAGATTTGAGACATAACGTTTCTGCCACTTTTCATCGTGCCATTCATATCCGCTGATGTCATAGATCTTGCCTGCCGTCCCGGGAGGCGTCTCGCAATGCGTTGCAAACGGATCGGTTTTCAGCAGAGTTCTGCCGTCATGAGTGTCGATCGCATATTTATACGCATCGAATTCATGAACTTCGGAAATGAAACATTCCCACACACCGCTGTCTTGAATACGGTGCATGGGAGACACAGATTTATCCCAATTGTTGAAATCGCCGACTACCGACACATTCTTGGCATTGGGCGCCCAGACACGGAAAACAGCTTTTCCGTTGTCAAAGTGAAGTCCAAAATAGCGGAAACTTTCATAATTCGTTCCCTGATGAAAATAATAAACAGCCGGATTGTTCTCGTTTGACATTTTTTTCTCCTGATGAAAGGGAAGAAATACATACCTTTCCTTATAAAAGTAATTGTATCAATCGTAATATTTGAATGCAACAAATTGTATGAATTGGAATATAAAAGTGGCACATCCACCAATCTGTTTGTGCATTGTGCACATAATTTGTGATGCTTGTTCCATATTTAGAACCTCGTTATAATGAATGCAACAAAAAAAGCGAAGAAACACACTATTTTTACGGATGGGGTGATCCAACAAGTGACCGAACTCATACAGAAAGCTAAAAAGGGAGACAAAGAAGCCTTTGCCGAACTGTACAAGATCTATTCGAAAAAACTGTATTCCACGGCACTGTATATGCTCGGACGCCGAGAGGATGCGGAGGATCTTGTTATGGATACCGTCACTGACGCCTTCAGAGGAATCGGTACACTGCGGGATGCTGACGCATTCGAAGGATGGATCTTTAAAATCCTTGTCAATAAGATAAAGAGGAAGCGGAAAAGCTATATCGATGAACCTGTTGAACTTCTGGAAGAGATCCTTCCTGAACAGGCCGCACCCGGTGAGAACCGCGTACTTGTACTTGAAGCAATGAAAACACTGAGCAGGGAAGACAGGGATATCCTTATTCTTGGGATCGTTAACGGATATAAATCCGAAGAGATCGCTTCACTCATCGGAATGAACAGCAATACGGTACGATCAAGACAGAAACGGGCGCTGGAGAAACTGCGCAAACTGCTGGAGAAAGGAGAAGAGCAATGACGGATACTTCATTCGAAAAAATGTTGCACGACACCTTTGCTGATGCGGAACTTCCCGAATCACTGTCAGAAAAGAACGTTCTTGCTGCGCTCCAGAATGTGGAACCGGTTCGTACTGTATACGGAATAAAGCGATATATCGCTGCAGCGGCGGCAGTAGTCGTTCTGATTGGGCTGAGTTCAGTGCTTCTTTCATCCGGACTATTCAGCAGAAAAGGGGGTACCGGATTGTACGCCCCCGCATCCGCAGACGAATTCGTTGAGTATTCTGAAGCTAGCCCGGCACCTTCCCCGGAGCCAAACCTGGTAACGAACGGTTCTGTTCCTGCTGATGAGCCGAAGGAAGCTTTCAGCGGGTCCGATTCATCTGATTCTGCTGTCTACTCTGCTTCTCAGGACGGATTACGTTACGACGAGGAAATTATAATTCAGAAAGGCACGTCCATAGACGTCGAGCTGGCCTTTGAATTTGGAAACGGAACTGAAATCTGCTATTATGATGCTGCAGGGTCAAGTACAGAAAACCCATGCTGTTCGGTGACGGTCTCTGATGGGACCTGTAAAATCAATGGAATTGCTGTCGGCGAAACAATCATCGAGTTCAGCAATGGTACGGACACCTGCACGATAAAAGTAACTGTCTCGGAGGGAAGCTTTTGAGATTCCGTAAAGTGATCCTGGCAGTGCTTTGCTTCATTCTTGCCGGCTTCGTCTCTTTCTGGATCAAAGAACTGATCGATGCCAGAAATCCTGCCTATGCAGTTCCCAGAGTGATTGTTACTGCGGACGGGAGACCTGTTTCGGCTGCTTTAAGCGAGTGCTCCTGGTCATTTCTGACACAAGAAACATATACGGTTGATTACTCGGGAAATCTTTTTGACATGGATATCCCGAGAAATGATTGTATGGGCGGCGAAAAGCTGGAGATCAAGTATTCGCAGCCCACAGATCTTGTGAGGATCTATCGCACACTTCCGTATACGTACGATTTTATCGTAGCCGAAGATGAACTCGTCGTTCCGTATGAAGCAGGGGGCTATATCTATCAGGTTTATGCACAGTTTCCGCGCGGATACGAAGTGATTCTTTTCTATATCGTTGTAGGTAATTGAAAGAAGCCCGGTCATCCGGGCTTCTTTGGTTGAAAACGCGCTTTTGTAACAGTTAAAATATAATCAGTAAATGATGATACGGAGGGAAAAATATGGACGCGAATCTTGAATACCGTCGGTGGCTTTCTCTGGTAAAAGAGGATGAACTTCTCGCAGATCTTAAGTCGATCGGCGAAGACGAAAGGGAGATCCTGGACCGGTTCCACCAGCCTTTGTCGTTTGGCACTGCGGGTATGCGCGGTGTTCTGGCGATGGGGACCAACAGAATGAACCGGTATACGGTCGGACGTGCCACGCAGGGCCTGTCCGATTATTTGAATGAGATCACGGAAAACGGAAGCGTAGCGATCGCATATGACAGCAGACATCAGAGCAAGGAATTCGCAGAAGAGACTGCGATGATCCTCGCTGCAAACGGGATCAAAGCTTTCCTGTACGACAGGCTTATGCCGGTTCCGATGGGATCTTTTGCCATCCGTGAACTGAAATGCAGCGCCGGCGTAGTGATCACCGCAAGCCATAACCCTTCGGTTTACAACGGATATAAAGTCTATGGTCCGGACGGCTGTCAGATGACTGACGATGCCGCGAATGCTGTTCTTTCAAAGATCGAAGCACTTGATTATTTTGAGGGAATTCGTTCGGTTCCGCTTGAAGAAGGACTGGCCTCCGGAAAAATCGAGTATATTTCGGAAGAAGTAATTGATCGTTATTATGAAAACGTTCTCGCTCAGCGGCAGAGCCCGGAAGCTCCCGCAGCCGCACCGATCAGGATCGTTTATACGCCGCTGAACGGCGCCGGAAACGAACCGGTAAGGAAAGTGCTTGCTATGGCCGGACATAATGACGTCATCGTAGTACCTGAACAGGAGTTCCCGGACGGCGATTTCCCGACATGTCCGTATCCGAACCCGGAAATGCCTGAAGCAAAAGAACTGGGACTGAAACTGTCGGAAAAGGTCAAACCGGATATCTTTATTGCTACTGACCCCGACTCCGACAGAGTAGGAGCGGCTTTCCCTGAAAAGAACGGCGGATACCGCGCCATTACCGGAAACGAAGCAGGTGTTCTGATGCTTGACTATATCATCAGAAGCCGAATTGAACACGGTACGATGCCGGAAAGACCCGTTGCAGTAAGAAGCATCGTATCTTCCGCCCTAGCAGATGAAATCGCGGCTGAAGCCGGCGTTGAGATGCGCGTCGTACTGACCGGATTCAAGTATATCGGAGAACAGATCCTGCATCTTGAGCAGGCCGGGGAGGAAGAAAGATTCCTGTTCGGATTTGAAGAAAGCTGCGGTTATCTTTCAGGTACTTACGCCCGCGACAAAGACGGCGTCTTTGCGTCAATGCTTCTTGCGGAGCTTACGAGTTATTACAAAGCGAAAGGCCTTCTCGTGACCGAAGTGCTAGACGGACTATATGAACGTTACGGCTATTACAGGCATAAAGTAGCTAATATCGCGTTCCCCGGTCCGGAAGGCGGAGACAAGATGCGTTCTGTAACTGCGAATCTTCGTAAGGCTCCTCCGGCCGAGATCGCAGGATTCAGGATCGTTCAGAGAGAAGATATACTCACACACGAGAAAGTCGATCTGACCGGAAATGTGCAAAAGATTGAACTGCCCACTTCTGATGTTCTTGTCTATTCTCTCGAGAACGGCGCAAAAGTGATTGTCAGGCCTTCCGGAACGGAGCCGAAGATGAAACTGTATATCACTGCAAAAGAGGCAACAGAAGCGGAATCTGAGCAGCTTTGCAACTCGCTTGAAGCTTCTACGAAAGAGATTGCCGGACTATAAAAAAACACTTGCATTGTAAAAATGTGTGTGGTATTCTTTTGTAGTTGACTACACAGACAGAAAAGAGGTGACATTAGTTGAAGGAAGGCATTCATCCCGAGTACGTTGACACAACGATCACGTGCGCCTGCGGCGAGGTAATCCATACCCGTTCGACTCGCAAGAATATACGCGTGGAAATTTGTTCCAAATGCCACCCGTTCTATACCGGCAAGCAGAAACTTGTCGATACCGG
>JAEEGL010298357.1_pt1 | contig 38641 bp, 28 predicted proteins | sample 9134231 | NCBI WGS metagenome assembly JAEEGL01 (sample SAMN16246548, study PRJNA631951) | gut metagenome | biome: gut microbiome; feature: rumen; material: fiber-attached | host: Bos | place: Iran: Karaj | collected 2018-10 | reverse complement strand
TAATAATGGATTTTCTTTGTCTCCAAATTTCTTTCCTGTTTCTTTTTCTAACTTAACAATGTACTCATTAATTTGATCTTGGATTTCTTCATTTATTTCTCTTCCATCATCATAATATTTAGTACATGCTTCAGTTGTAATAGTAAATCCTTGAGGTACTGGTAAACCAATACTAGTCATTTCTGCTAAATTAGCACCCTTACCACCAAGAAGATTTCTCATGTCTTTGTTACCTTCACTAAACATGTAAACATATTTCATAATATACCTCCTATTTAACACTGACTTAAATATTATATCATGTATCTTTTTTTAGTAGTAGTTTTTTTATTTAAATTTTACAAAAAAAGATAATTAATAAATTATCTTTTCCTTTCTTCTATTTTCAAAATAATATCCTCAATTCCTTTTACATGTTTAACTGTTGCATATGCCTCATCATATTTGCTTCTATCAACATTCATATAATACGCCTATTCATTCAAATTATCAGCAGTAATGCCAAGCACTTTTTCTAAATAACATTTGCCACATAATGATTCATACTTGACTTCATTTTCTCCATCTATCGCAACTTGATCTCCAATTGCAGTAAATTTTCCATTTACTATTCTTCCATTAAATTTAGCTCTTTTTCCACATCTACATATTGTATATAATTCTTCTAATGTATCTGCTATTTCAAATAATCTCAAACTCCCAGGAAATGCCATTGTTTTAAAATCACTTCTAAGTCCATAGCATATAACAGCTACATCTTTTAATTTTGTAAACATAAATAAATCATCTACTTGGTCTCTATTTAAAAATTGTGCTTCATCTACTAATATACATGCTATATCTTTTTTAATTTTATTTAAATAATTCATTAGTTTTTCATCTTTTTCTATTAAGTGATCAACTTTTCTTTTAAGACCAATTCTTGTAACTAATTGATTATTTCCTTTAGTATCAATCTTAGGTTTTAATATAAGAACTTTCATTCCTCTTTCTTCATAATTATGTGCAACTTGTAATAATAATGTAGTCTTTCCACTATTCATTGCTCCATATCTATAATATAATTTACTCATCTTTATCCCTCCTTGGAAAGCAACTATAATATACTTCTTTTAATCTTTCATTAGTGACATGTGTATATATTTCAGTTGCTTTTAATGAACTATGTCCTAGTAACTCTTGTACAACTTTTATATCACATCCATTATTTAACATATCAGTAGCAAAAGTATGCCTTAATACATGTGGTGTTACATGTACTTTAACAGATAATTTATCCATTATATTTCCAATAATATATCTAATACCGCCCTCAGTTATTTTATTACCTTTACTATTTAAAAACACATATTCATTATCTTTTCTTATATGAGTATCTAAATATTCTTTTAATACTTCTTCAGCATAATCCCCATAATAAACAATTCTTTCTTTATTACCCTTACCTTGTACAATAATTCTTTTATTATTAAAATCTATATCACTTATTTTCATATTAACAAGTTCAGACACACGTACTCCAGTAGCATATAACATTTCAATAATTAATCTATCTCTTACACCATCTTTATCTTTAGATGATTCATGTATTATTTCAAGTAAATCATTATAATAAATAAAATGAGGTAACTTCTTTTCTACTTTGGGGCTAAATATTTTACCCATAGGATAATCTTTTTTTAACATATATCCTTTTTGATATAAATATTTATAAAATGATTTTAATGAACTAATAGTTCTTCTAACAGTAGTACTTTTCTTTTTATTATTTACTTTATTTAAATATTCTAAATAATCACGAACATCATCATATGTTACTTTAACTAAATCTTTTTTAACAAACACACTAAAATAATATAAATCATTTATATAAGAGATTTCTGTATTAATAGAATAATTTTTACTCTCAATATGTTTTATATATTCACTAATTATTTCCAAAGATTTAAATTCTTCCTTATCCATAATATTATTATATTACTTTTTTTATACAAATAAAAGGGACATAAATGTCCCGAATCTATATAACATCTATTAGATGTTTCATTATATATTATGCAGCTAATGTAATAATTACTAATTAATTTATACTATATATTTTTTCTTAAACCAATTCTAAATTCATTAAATCAAAAAATGTTTATATAAATTAATAGTTTCTTGACTAATTATTATATCATAATAATTATTTTTTATATAATGATTGTTAACTCGTAAGTTAAACAAAAGAATTGTTGGCTAAAATAAATATTTATCATCACTAGACATTAATCTTTTATACCAAGCTTCTAATTTTTCAGCTATCCGCTTTTCTTCTTCAGTTACTGGGGTCATATCTTTAAAAATTTCAAACATTGAATCTAATTCTTGAGTGTTTTGTAACATAACATGCTCAGAATTAGGATATAAATTAAACCACTCATTAATTAACGATTCATCATCATACGTCTTAGATTTAATTATAATATTTAACCCGCCCATGTGTTCATCATATATTTTAACTATTCCTAAATATTTTTTCATTCGTATATCGCCTCTTAAATTAATTGATTATTATTATAACACATTTTATATAATAGTTAATTAGTTATTCTATTATTCAATGATAATTTTTAGTTTGTAACTGCTACTTTAGACGGATTAAAGTTATTAATAATATTTCTACGTTGTTTTTCACTAAATACTTTGCTTCTTTCATATGATCATAGTTGCCATGTGGTAACATATGTTTATGCATATGAATTTTAGCAAAGAAAAAAGCCTATAAATTATTATTTATAAGCTCTCTTTAATATTTTAACATACTCATTAGGTAGTCCTGAAATAGCACTTTCTTTTTGTATAGCACTCATACCATATATACTTTCTGCAACTGATCCGACAATACAACAATTAGTATCTGTATCTCCACCCATTAATAATGTCTTTCTAATTGAATCTTCAAATGAATTTGAACTATAGATTGCATAAAGGCAATTACCTATCGTTTCTTTACAGGTTACATTAAATTTTACAAATGGTTCATATTTAACTAATAAATTTAATTTTTTAAATACTTCTTCCTTAGATAATCCATTTCTAAAATAATATATCATTAGTGCAATAATAGTAGCTGATTCAATCGCTTCTTCGGAATTATGTGATGTAATGGTTACTAATCTAACATTCTCTATTACTTCATTTTCACTATTAAATAGATATCCTACTGGAGAAATTCTCATCATAGCACCATTACCTACACTATTATTTCTACCAATACCTTTTGACCATTTAATCGTTCCTGGAGAAAATGAAGTCTTAAAATATGGATTAAAATTTGGTTTATAATCAATATTTTCGAGTATATATTTTCTTAAAGTTTCTTCATAATCTTTATTATTAATAATTGCGTCTATAACTGCAATAGTTTCAATAGTATCATCACTATAAAACGAATTTGGTAATATGATTTGTTTAGGATTAATACTTTTTATTTCTTTTAACTGTTCAAACTCATATGTGCTACCCGCTTTATCTCCATAAATTGCTCCTAACATAATATCACCACCAGTTTAAATTATTATATCACAGATTATATTTATTCTTTTACTTTCTTACTTTCTTTTTCTAAATCATTGTATGGTCCACAACCAAATATAACTTTCTCTACTTTAAAATTATTAACTAAATTGATTGCTTCTCCCATGTGATCAAAGTCCCCATGTGGTGATTGTCAAAAAGTAAGTCGAATTATTATAAAAAAAGCATCTTTCGATGCTGTAAATATTACAATTTCTTAATTTTATTACAATAATAGCTATTTATTCGGTAATTTAATTCTTCAGGTGTTTCATTCCTATCATAATTGGGAGGGTAAAATCCTAGATTACCATTTAATATGTTTAAAGCTGGAATAATATGTTCTTCCTGTAATCCACGATATAAATCTAAAAACACTTGATGTTCTTGAAATTCTTCTCCTATCAAATCATCGTCAAGAATAACATATTGCTCAATTTGATGTTCTTGAATATACTTTTTTATTTCTAAAGTTCTATTTGCATCTACAAATGGAGTCAAATCATAAATTTGTATACCTAATTCATTTAGGAATTTTACATAGTTATTATAAAAAATTGATTTATAATAATCTACTTTATCAAAGCGTTGCAAACTATATTTATTACTTGTAGTGGCAATAATTTTTGCACCAGAAATATCAGTAATCTTTTTTAATATCATTGCATTTTCTATAGATACTCCATCAAAATGATACCAGTTGTTAATTACGCCATCAAAATCTAAAAATATGCATTTCATAAAAATCAACCTCGCAAGTTATTATATCACACTAACTCATATTCTCTTACAACAATTCTTTCATCTGAGCAATATTCTATTACAAATTTATTTTCTCTTTTACAAATTAAAATTCCTATAGTAGAATTATTACTTATTTCTTTTACATTTTTATCTATATAATTCATATATTTTTGAACTTGTGAAATATACTCTACTTTAAACTCTGTGACTTTTAATTCTACAACAACATAACAATTGTATTTTATATTAAATAGTAATAGATCTATATAGTAGTTTCTATCACCTATTTTAATCTTATATTCACTGCCTATAAAACTATATGAATTACCAAGTTCTTTCATAAATGATTCAATATCTTCTAATATTAAATGATGCAACGCTTTTTCGGTAACCACTTCTACATTATTCTTATTTTTAATTAATATTGGATTGGGTACTAAATCTTTAACTTCAATTTTATCATTAAGCATTAATTTATTTTTTGCTTCAACAGGTAATCTACTATATTCATTATTACGTATTTTTTCTCTTAGCAAATCTCGTCCAATATTTTGCTCTTTACATATATTGATATAATACTTTATTTCATCAATGTTTTTTAACGGTAATAATTCAACATAATGACTCCACGATAATTGTGTCGCAAGCTGCGACACTTTTTCGTCAATAAACATATTATAAAACTGTTTCATTCTAAATAAGGTTCTACGATTATATTTTTTACCTACTTCTATAACTAACTTTTTAGAGTATTCATCTATAATATTATCTCCGTATTTTCCACCGGCTTCATTTAATAATTTACCTATCTCAAAATATGTGATTACTTTATGTCTTTCTTTTGAATAATCCTTCATTTTTGAATATATTTCATCATCAATTAATTTATTTTTAATCTCATTATAATAATTCATATTACTCCTTCCTATGGACTACAAGTCTCAATTTTTAATTTATTATTTTTAATCTTAAACATAATACTACCATCTTGATCTGTTCTATATATTTTTGAATTATTTAAGTTATCTAATACTTCTTTATTCGGATGTCCATATCTATTATTTTTACCTACACTTATTATTGAATACTTAGGATTTATTTCATCTATAAATTCTTTACTACTACTTGTTTTAGACCCATGATGTCCTACTTTCAATACATCCATATCTGGTAGATTATATTTATCTAATATTTCTTTTTCTGTAGTTACTCCAGCATCTCCCATAAACATGAACTTATATCTATTTATTTCTGTATATATAACATTACTATTATCATTTTCATTGTCATATTCTTTTGTCTGTAAAAAATATAATTTGTTATCATCTATATTTAATTCTTTAATACACGAATAATATTTTATTTTTTTCTTATCTAATACCTTGATTAATTCTTTTTCTAAATCATTATAAGGTCCACAATTAAAGATTACTTTCTCTACTTTAAAATTATTTACTAAATTAATAGCTTCCCCCATATGGTCATAGTCTCCATGTGTAATAACAAAATAATCTAATTTATATATACCTCTTGATTTAAAAGAAGGAATAATTATATTTTTAGAAATACTATTACTTTTATTACCACCTGTATCAATTAATATATTTTTATTATGTGGTAATTCTAATAATATTGAATCCCCTTGTCCAACATTAAAGAAATTAACTTTAGTATCATAATCAAAATATCTTATATAGTGATGAAATAAAAGTATAAAAATAATTATTAATAAATACATATATTTTTTTATTTTTATATTATCTAATATAAAAATTATTATTAAATAATAAATAGATATAGAAATGAATGACATTTTACATAAAGTAATATTAAATATTTTTATATTAGATAATAGTAAAGATATTCTTTCAAATATATTCATTAAAAATAATAATATTAATTCTAATGGAGAAAATATAAAGGTTAATAATGATAATGGAAATATGATAAGTGATATAAAGGGTCCAAAAATTATATTGTATATAATTGATAAAAAATTAATACTATAATTACTATTTATTAATATAGGAATACTTGATAAAAAAGATATTAAAGATATAAATAACAATCTTAATAAATAATTATTATATGATCTAATAATTGATGAATACTTAATTAAGAAAAAAGATATAGTATAGCTAAATATAAAGCCAATATTATATATTGAATATGGATTATATAATATTGATATAAAAAATATATAAAATAATATATATATAATACTTATATTTAGTTTAAATTTTTTATTTAATAATGAAAATAATAGTAGTAAACTACTCCTAATAATTGATATAGAATAATTAGTCAAGAATATATAAATAACTAATATAATAAATAATAATATATATGTTAAAAAATTAGTATTTAGTTCTCTTTTAAATATATATATTATCAAACTAGATATTAATGATATATGTACACCTGATATACTAAACATGTGTATTATTCCATTTTCTTTATAACTATCATATACTTTATCATCAATATTACTTTTATCATTTAATATAAATAGTTTTAAATATTTACTACTTTTTAAACTATTTATTCTATTATTTATTATAGTTTTAAAACTATATATAAAACCTTGTCTATAATCAATTACTTCTATTTCATTAGCATAATATAAGTATTTAATTTTTTTACTTAGTAAATATTTTCTGTAATTAAACATATTAAAATTATGTTCTTCATCTGGTATTTTTATATTTCCATATACTCTAATTTTATTACCAATATTAATATTTATTTTTTTTATATAATCATAGTTAATTAAAATTAAATATTTATCTATATATATTTTTACATCATTATCTATTATTTCAATATTATTTATAATTCCTTCTATATATTTTATATCATTATAAGATTTATCATAGTATTTAATCTTAGTAAAATATAGTAAATAACATATTATAAATATAGAACATATAATAATAGTTATTTTAGACTTTAATATTATTTTTAATTTTATTATATAGTGATTCTCCAATACCATTTACATTCATAATATCTTCTATACTATTAAATTTTCCATTTTTATTTCTATATTCAATAATATTTTTTGCTTTTGATTCTCCTAATCCATTTAAAGACATTAATTCTTCTAGGGATGCTGTATTAATATTAATAATAGTATCTTTTTTTTCTTCTTTAGTATTATTATTTAAACATGTTGTATTATCTACTACTGGACAATTACAACTTTTAATCATATATTCAGAAGAATCTTGTTTTAATTTAAATTGTTCTATCTCTTTACTAGTATATATCCATATAACCATCTCATCTTTAACTTTTTCACTTAAATTAATATAATTAGTATTAGCATTTTTATTTAAACCACCTGCTAAACTAATAACATCAATTACTCTCTTATCAGCTTCTACTTCATATACTCCAGGCTTTTTTATAGCGCCTTTAATATCTACTTTAATAATCTCATTTTCTTTTTTATCATCTTTATTATTAGATTCTTTTATAATATCACTAGATGCTTCTACTTCTACTATATTTTTATTTTTATGAGAAAAAATAAAAATAATAATAATTACTATAAGTAAACAACCTGATAAAACAATTATTTTATTTTTCATAATATCACCTCTAATATATTATTATTGATTTATATAAGATTTCCTTTTTTTTATTAAATATTGTATAATTTAGTTAGATATATATAAGAAAGGTTGTAAATATATATTGAGCACCAGAACCTACGGGTTGACGAGGATAACAGTTGTCGAAAATTCGGTGGATGCTGTTACGGATAATACATTCGTTAAATATGATAAAAAAAGCAAAATTAACATTGTAACAAAAGTCATATTATGTATTAAGGGAGGTATTATATGTGTGGAATTGTTGGTTATGTTGGTAAAGATAATCAAGCAATAAAAAAGACAATTTCATGTCTTGAAAAGTTAGAGTATAGAGGATATGATTCAGCAGGTATAGCATACGTTTATAATAATGAAGTAATTATATCTAAAAAACAAGGAAGAATTAAAAATTTAAAAGATAAATTAGATTTTAATACAGAATCTAATCTCGCTATAGCACATACTAGATGGGCAACACATGGAGAAGCAAATTCTACTAATGCTCATCCACATAAAGTTGGAAATGTTACTATAGTACATAATGGAATAATTGAAAACTATATAGATTTAAAACAAAAACTTATTGATGAAGGATATACTTTTAAATCAGATACAGATACAGAAGTAGCATGTGCTACTATAGATTATTTATATAAAGAAAATAATGATATATTAGATTCATTAAATAAGTTTACTGAAACTGTTAAGGGAAGTTATGCATTAGGTATTATATTTGATGATGATATTAATACATTGTATGCTATTAGAAAAGATAGTCCTTTAATATTAGGTATAGAGGATAATAATTATTTTATAGCGTCTGATATTCCTGCTATATTAGAATATACTAATAAATATATAATATTAGATGATAATGAAATAGTAAAAATAAATAATAATTATGAAATATATAAAGATGGTAACTTAGTTACTAAAGAAATCAAAACATTTGATTTTAAATATAGTACACAAGACAAAGGTAATTTTGAACATTTTATGCTTAAGGAAATAAATGAACAACCAAATATAATATATAATTTATTAAGTGAGCATTTAAATAATAATTTAGAAAATATACCATCACTAATAGACTATGATAGAATAGATATTATAGGTTGTGGGTCTGCATATCATACGTCATTAGTTGCTAAAAGTTTATTTGAAAAATATTGTGATATGGAAATAAATTGCTATATAGCAAGTGAGTATAGATATGAAAGAAATTTTTTTGGTAAAAATAGTTTAGTAATATTTATATCTCAATCTGGTGAAACTGCAGATACATTAGCATGTCTTAGAAAAGTAAAAAATAATAATATAAAAACACTTGCAATTGTTAATGCAGAAGGATCTAGTATTGCTAGAGAAGCTGATAATGTAATATATATTAAAGCTGGACAAGAAGTTGCTGTTGCAACTACTAAAGCATATACAGCACAAGTTGCTATTTTATCTTTATTAGCACTTAAATTATCATTAGAAAAGAATATTATTACAAATATTGATGATATAAAAAATGATACTGAAAATATAATAAATATAATGGATAAAACTATTAATACAATAGATTATAGAGATATTGCAACTAAGATATATGATAAAAAAGATATATTCTTTTTAGGAAGATTAATAGATTATTCTTTAGCACTTGAAGGTTCATTAAAATTAAAAGAAATATCTTATATAAATAGTGCTACTTACGCTGCTGGTGAATTAAAACATGGTACAATTTCATTAATTGAAAAAGATACACCAGTAATATCTATTATTACGGATGAAGATATTAAAGATAAAACAATAAGTAATATTAAAGAAATTAAAGCAAGAGGTGCTAATAGTATAGTTGTAACAACAGGTACACTTGATAAAGATATATATGATGATATAATCATTATTCCTAAAATAAATGATTTCCTACAACCAATTATTACAATTATACCATTACAACTTTTAGCATACCATGTAGCTAAAAATAAAGGTTGTGACATTGATAAACCTAGAAATTTAGCAAAATCAGTTACTGTAGAATAAAAAATGTTAGTTCTAATTTGAACTAACATTTTTCTTTTCTCTTTTTATTAATTTAGCATGTAAAACTATTTTATCAGTATCATTATGACATGTAGATAATGTAATAATTTTATCTTGAGGTGTTAAATTTATATTATAATCATGAACACTTCTATTTTTTAACATATTCAAAAAATTAAGGTACTCTTTATCATCGGAAAAAGATATTTGTAAATAATCATTTGTTGTTTTTATTTGATATGTACTAAATACTTGCCATAATGTATTTTCTGTTTCAGTAGATAATTTTACAATATAATTTTCTTTATTATTATACCAACTAGATTTTACTACATTTCTTAACGAACCAAACATAGTTCTATTTAATCTACCATGACCATATAAAATAGTATTTTTATCATAATCCTGATTATTATTTCTATAATCCATAAAAATCCAACCAGCTGAATTATATTTACCATCTAATTGATGTTCCAAATAGTATTTATTATCATCTGTTTGTACAAAAGGATAATTAACATTTGTTCCACCAACTTGTATCCATCCAACAACTTGTTTATTTATATCTTTTAAATCAGAAAAATCAACATCAATAAGTTTTACTTTAATATAATCCCAATATGGATCCGATTTATCCTCAACAGGGTTAATTAATTCAGTTTGATCTGAATCTTCTACTTCTTTTACTTCTAATACTTCAGATATTTGTTCTACTTGTTTATCAATATCCTCATTAGATTTATGCCATAAAAATATATTATAACCAGAATATATCAATAGTCCTATACATACTATTATAAAAAATACTAAAATAGCATTTACTACCTTCTTTTTCATTTATTTCACTCTTTTCCTGATTTATTTTTTAATTCTACTTCTATTATTTTATTTTTTATTTCTGTTCCTTCTTTTATATTTTGCTTAATAACATAACCATGACCTGATGATTTATATTCTAAATTAGATAAATTAGCAAATCTAATTACATCACTTAATGCCCAATTTTTCATATTTGGCATTACTATTTTACTACTATTAGTAACCAAAAATATTTTATCACCAGTAATAATTTTACTATTTTCTGATGGAAATTGATTAACAATTTTATCTCCTTCACCAATAGTAATTAGTTTCATTCCTTTTTTATCAAACTGTTCTTTAGCTGATTTTGTATCCATACCTACTAAATTAGGCATATCGTATTTATTAATTGAAGTTTTTCCTTGTTCTATTTCTGAATACATATTTCTATATTTAGCTATATTTTCAATTACTTCTTTAACATAAGGAGCAATAGCTTTTGATACATAAGTTTTAGGTTTCTTTATAGCAATATATAAAATTATTTCAGGATCTTCATATGGAAACATTCCTGCAAATGAAATTATATAATTACCATCACCATCTAAATAATGACCATTTTCATATATTTGAGCAGTACCTGTTTTTCCAATAATATCAAAATTTTCTATATAATACCAATGTCCAGTAGCAGATTTATTTTGTACATTATCATACATAAGTTTTTTTACAGTAGATGCAGCTTTACTACTTACAATTCTATCTGTCTTTTTTACTTCAGTATTAGTTACTTCTTTTGTCTTTTTATCAACTACTTTTTTTATTATATGTGGCTTAATCATATATCCATCATTAGCAACTATACTAAGCGCCTGTAATTGTTGTATTGCTGTTGTAGATAATCCTTGACCAAAACTAACTGATAACCAATCTAATTCTATATTTTCTCTAAAATCTACATTTCCTGCTAATTCACCACTTAATTCTATATCAGTTTTAGAACCAAATCCAAAAGATTTTAAACAAGCTTTTAATTTACTAGGTGATAAATAATCTCTAGCTACATGTATAGAACCTACATTAGATGAATAATTAAATCCTATATTATAAGATATATTCCCCCATCCACTAGGTTTCCAGTCATTTACCCTATCTTTACCTATTTCAATAGATCCAGATTTATACTTTTTATTACCATCATACTTCCCAGTATCAGCAGCACATAAATAAGTATATATTTTCATAACACTACCTGGTTCATATTGGTATGATACTAAAGGATTCTGATAACTCATATCATTTGATAAATTATTAGGATTAAATGTAGGACTAGTTGCACTACCAAGTATTTCTCCTGTTTTAGCATCCATAGCAGCCATAATAATCCATTCAGGATTCCAATCTTTTACTTCTTTCTTAATAGCTGATTCTAAAAATCTTTGTATACCAGAATCAATTGTTAAATATATATCTTTACCATCTACTGATTCAATTCTCTCCTCAGGAGTATCAGGTATCTTGTATCCAGAAGGATCTCTTTGATATGTTAAACTTCCATTAATACCTTTCAATATATCATTAAATTTACTCTCTACGCCTAATTCACCTTCAGTAATATTATCCTCACGTACTGATACATCGTTTTTAGAAACATTAATAATACCAGTTGCTAAAGGTTTATCTGAATCACCTATTGTTAATTTAAAGAATGTAGTTCCTACTTTTAAACCTTTTATTTTATTACCATTCTTTGATACTACTTCTTCATCAGATATATATAATTTTACATTATCATATTTTTCATAATAACTATTATAATGCTTTTCTAAATCATATTCTTCATCTAATTTTAAATTAATTCTAGTATATTCTTTAGCATATCCAACTATATATGATGCAAATTGTCCATTAGGATAAAATCTTTTTGTAGACTCAATAAAACTTATACCAGGTAGTTCCAAATTCTCTATAGCAATCTTTTCTAATTCAGTTAATTTAGCACCATATGAACCAAATTCTACTTGATATCTATCTTCAGATAATCTTTCATATATATAATCATATGGAGCATTTAATGCCTTTGAAAGCTTTTCAGCAGTCATTTTTTTATCTACTACATGTCTAGGTTTATCTAAATCAATTGTACGACTCTCACTCAAATATGCTATTAAAGTATATGATGCTACATTAGTAGCAAGTATATTACCTTCACTATCATATATAGTTCCCCTATTAGCAATTAATTCTTTTGATACAGTAGTTCTATTTGCTGCAATCTCTTTTAAATTATCTCCATTTACTACATCAAAAAGAGAAATTCTAGCAAATTGAACTAATAAAATAAACAAAACAAAAAGATAAAGAATAAGAATTCTTTTTGGGAATACCCAATTTGTTGTAACTACTGCAGTTCTTTTCTTTACCTTTCTCATACTATCACCAAATTTATTATATCATTTATATACATAAATGTAAATTGACACTAGTCATCATTTTTAATAACAACTATATTCTTATTATTATATTCTAGTCCCATTTTTTCAATTACTTTACTAACATTTTCATATGAAGTAAGTTCATTAATTTGCATAGTTAGTGATTCATTCTTTTTTTCTTGTACCTCTATCTTATATTCAGTCTTTTCCATATTCATTTTTATATTACTTATTTGTGCTCCAAAAAATATTTGAATAGCAAAAATTCCTACTAAACAACAAATAATACCAAATATTAAAAATTTTTCTTCTAAATTAAGTTTAAGTTTTCGAGTTTTTTTCTTCATATTATTTCACTCTTTCTATCACTCTTAATTTTGCACTTCTAGCACGTGGATTATTATTTATTTCTTCTTTTGATGGTTCTATTACTTTTACCAATTTATAATCTGGCAAATATTCATCTGGTATTATAGGCATACTCTTGAATTCAGGATTAATATATGTAGCTTCTTTGAATACTTTTTTACATATTTTATCTTCCAATGAATGAAATGTAATAACACATATTCTACCACCTACATTAAGTAGTGATAATGCATCTTTTAAACTCTCTTCAAATACATTTAATTCATCATTTACTTCTATTCTAATTGCTTGAAATATTTTCCTTGCAGGATGTTTTTCTCTACTATATTTTTGAGGAACACTATTTCTAATAACATCAACTAATTCTAATGTAGTATTAATTGGTCTATTTTTTATTATTCCTTTAGCAATACCAGGTGCATACTTTTCTTCACCATATTCTCTAAATATTCTTACTAATTCTTCATATGAATAATTATTAACAACATCATATGCACTAAATTCTTGTTCTTGATTCATTCTCATATCTAGTGTAGCATCTTTATGAAAACTAAAACCTCTATCTGATTCATCTAACTGTGGACTAGAGACTCCTAAATCATATAAAATACCATCTACTTTATTAACACCTAATTCATTTAATTTACTTTTTATATATTTAAAATTACTATTTATTATTTTATAATTATTACTTATTTTACTTAATCTATCTTCACTATATTTAATAGCATCCATATCTTGATCAAATGAATACAAAAAGCCTTTTTTTAGTCTTTTTAATACTTCACTACTATGTCCACCATAACCTAGTGTACAATCTACTATAATTGAATCATCTTTTATATTTAAATATTCTATACATTCATTTAATAAAACACTTATATGCATATATATCCCCCACAAAATCTTATTGTAATATAATTTTATAATAAATAATAATGTTTGTAAACAATATATAATGTAAAAATATGTAAAATTAAAAGAGGTTTCCCTCTTAAAATAAGCATGACCCAATAATAATTGCTAAAAGAATATATAGTACTATTACAATTACAAAACTAGAATTATTATTACAACCTTTTTTACTTTGAGTCACCTCTTTATTTGTTGTATTGCCACAGCACATTTATATTCCTCCTTAAATCCATGCTCCAAGTATAATTATTAAAAGAATAAATAATACTAAGACAATTGCAGCAGAAGATACACCAGAATTACAACACATAAATCATTCCTCCTTTTTAATCTATTCAAAAATATTTTATGAAGTTTTTGTGAATATGTGATTAAATGATTGAATTTTGTTTAAATATTTGTTATTATAACTTTGGGAAAGGATTGATATAGTGAAAAAAGCATTATATTTAGTTGCTGTATTAGGTTTAGTTTTAACTACTGCTTGTGGAAATCCAAAATTAAAAAATGGAGAAGAAGTGATTGCTAAAATAGAAGGAAAAAAATATACAGCAGATGATTTATATAAAGAATTAAAAGGGAAATATGGATATTCAACTATTATGGGTTGGATAGATCAAGAAATTGCTGAAAAAGAAGTAGAAACTACAGATGAAATAACTAAAGAAGTTGAAGAAACAGTAAATTATTATAGACAATATGCTGAAAGTTATGGAATGTCTTTAGCACAATTTGCAGCTAATTATTTAGGTTTAAGTGTTTCTTCAGATGATGAATTGAAAAAATTCATTGAAAATGATAAAAAATTAAATATTGCTATTGAAAATCATGTAGCATCTAAATTTAAAGATAGTGAAATTGAAGATTACTATAATGAAAATTATAAAACAGTATATACATATAGAGATATATTAATTTCTACTGACAAAGATAAAGATAAAGCAATAAAAGAAATTCAAAAAGAATTGAAAGGTAAAAAAGGAGATAAATTAGTAGAAGCATTTGAAAAGATGGCTAAGAGTGAATATTCAGCAAGTACAAGTACTGATGCTATTGAAAATGCTACTAAAAACGTAGTTGATGAAAAAATTTGGAAAGTTCTTAAAGATTTAGACAACTATGAATATTCTGATGGAATTGAAGCTTCTGATGGAACTCATATTATCTTAAGAATTTCAAAAAATGATGGTAAAGCTTTAAAAGATATTAAAGAAGAAGTTAAAAAGACTATGGCCCAAGAAAAATTAAAGAAAGAACAATTCTTAAGTTATGATATATTAACTGAATTAAGAAATAAATATAAATTAGCTTTCTTTGATACTGAGTTAAAAGATGGTTATGATAAATTCCTTGAAGAATTAGATAAAGCTAAAAAACAAGCTTCAAATAGCAATTCAAATTCAAAAGAAGAAAAATAAAGATTCATATCAAAATGAATCTTTTTTTTGTATTAATTCGGATATTAAATTTATATCAAATCCTTTAGAATATAATTTTTGTTTAATCTTGTTACTTAATTCATAACCATTATACTTTTTTGATAATTTATTATATATCTTATCATATTCTTTTTCTAATAAATAATTTTCATTAAAATCAAAATTATTTATTAGAGAATCAATTAAATCTTTATCATATCCTAAATTAATTAATTCTAAAGATATTTTTTGTTTTAATTGATACTTTGAATATTTAGTATTACTATCAAATTTTTTCTTTATATATTTTAATACTTTATCAATAAGTATATCTTCATCAATTTTAGATAATTCTTCATCTATTACTATTTCATCAATATTTTTCTCTAATAAATATTTTTTTATTTTATTAGGGCCATCTTTTGATAAATTAATAGAATCAGATATATATGATCTAGCATATTGTATATCATTTATTAATCCGTTACTTTTTAATCTATCAATTATTTTATTTTTTTCATTATCTGATATTTCAAATTTATCTAAATACTCTATTACTTCACTTAATGCTCTTTGATGCTTTAAAATATATGATAATGTTTTATTATATGCATCATAGTATATATTATCTTTATTAATTTTATTTAACATATCATTATCAATTTCTTTTTTATATATTAGCTTATTATTTATTAAAACATCATCATATGTATTAATTGTTTTATCATCTACTTTAACTTTATACTTACCAGATTTAGTTTTACCTACTATTTGTACTTTCACATTATCACCACTAATTAAATTATATCATACATACGTTTGTTCTACAATAAATATAAAAGAAAAATAGATAATTATCTATTTCTCCTCGTCATTTTGTTCTTCTTTATTATTCTTCATATCTATTGTTGCTTCATTAATAGCGTCATCAATAGTTTTAATAGCATCATTGATTATACTATATCCTATAGCAACCCCAAATCCATGATTTAAATTTTTAAACTCTCTATTTAACTTTCTAATATATGATTGAGCCTTCTTTTCTTCATAATTAACCATATATATCAAAAATTCATTTCCATCAGTTCTAATTATATCTGTATTAGGTAATTGAGTTCTAATAAGTATACTTGCCGCCTGAACTATTACCTTATCCCCTTCTTCATGTCCATAATTATCATTTATATATGATATATTATTTAGATCTAAAACTATTACTATTTGTGGATATATTTCTGAATTATCCCATTTAACAATATTATCATTTAAATATGTTCTATTTTTTAAAGAAGTAAGACTATCAATATATTTAATTTTTTGTTCTTTTGTTAATTTATTATCCTTACGTTTAAATAATTCAACAATAAATCTTTTAATTTTTCTTAAAAATTGTAATATTATTATTAACAATAAGAATATTACAGATACTAACAAGAATAAATTTAAACCTTTATAACTATGAGTATTAATATAGTTATTATTTATAAAAGTATGCATATCCATATACTCTATATAAAAATTAAATAACTTATAAAAAATATCATTACTACTTGAAATAACATAACCATAGTATTGTGGATCACTTATAATAAATTCAATATGATAATTATTTAATTCATTACTTTTATAATACTCATAATTACTAAGTTCTATAGCAATTATATTTTCTTTATCTTTAAATAATTCTTCATAATTATCATATAATTTTATATTTATATTTAAATCTGATAAATATTTATTAATTTTACTATTTTTTAATACAGCAACATCCTTATTAGATAAAGATACTAAATTATTAATAGCGATCTTTTTATTATTTTTAGTTAAAAATACTATTTTATTATCAAAAGGAACAACTATCTTGTTTTCTTCATTATCCGTTAAATTAGTATTATCAAAATAAATATCAATTTTACCATCTTTAAAACTTTGGTTTAATTCTTCTATACTATTATACTTATTTGAATATTTAATATCTATATTAGCAAATTTAGAAAATGAATTAATGATTTCATAATTTAAACCAACTATATTTCTTTTATATGTATTATCATATATTCCATTAGCAATATATCCATAATTATAACTTTTAGAATTTAACTTAGTTAAATCTTGCTCTGAAATATCCATAGCTTTAGTGTAAGCATTAAGTAAACTTTTATTAAATGATTTACTATATTCCTTTTTTTCAAACTTTTTAAATTCCTTTTTTAAAAGTGAACTTAATTCTTCCTTTGTTTTATCCAAATTCAATACATAATACTTATTTAAATCAGATATATGATATAAAATATGATATTTATTACTAAAAATATCTTGTAAATATAATGACTTTAATCCTACAATACAAGTTACATTATCAGTATTAAGTGCATTAATAAGTAACTGTTTAGTATCATAAGGTACATATTGTATATTACTACCTAAATATTTTGATACTAACTCTAATTCACTTTTCAATACTCCTACCTTTGACTGATTTATTTTACTTATAGAATCATCTGTAGGTTTCACTTTTGACATTACTACATATTCATCAGTAAAAACATTAATATCGTTTTCTTTTAACTCATCTACTAATGTAATTGAAAAATTACTATTTATTTCACTATTAATCTGATATGCTACTGGATTAATTTTTAAACCTGTATTATTTTGAAAGAAATCTATAAAATCAAAAAACAAACCTTCACCAGATAAAGTCAAACCAGCTAAATCACTTGGCATATAAATATCAATCGAATTATTTTTATTATCTTCTATCCATTTTTCTTCTTCAATACTATAATTGTAAGAATTATTTTTATTTATAAATAAATAAATTCCTCCACCAACTAACAACATAATAAAAAAGATAGAAATTATTATAATTATCTTCTTTTTCATACTACTCCTAACTACCAAACAAATGAATCATTTACTTTACCATTAATCTCTTTATGATGTGTTCCAATCTTTGGATATACTTCACTCTTATCATTATCAGATTTTACCATTAATTGAATATCATAATGTTTATATTCATCTTCTGTAAATACTTTTAATAATTTTTTACTCATATCTTTTACTTTTGAAAAACTATATTTATCTTTCACTTCAATTACTATATCAATTAAATTACATTTTACATCAAATGATTTAAATTCAATTTCTTTATAATCTTTCAAAAATTCTTTAATTTTATCTTCTCTATCACTTTCTATTTGATAATTTGAAGTTGTTTTACATCTATCACCATATACACTAGCCTTAGTATTTGGTACTAAATATGATATAATAGCAAAAGAAAATATAACAAGTAACAATACTGCTAATACAACAACACCAATAATTATTGCTTTCTTCTTATTATTTTTTATCCATCTTTTCATATAAATTAATACACCTCTTTATTATTATACTATATTTTAATCAGTAAATAAATATATCGGTTGTAGTTTCTCCAGCATTCTTTACAATATATGATTTTATTTCATTTATAGCTTTAACTTTAATTACTACTTTAGAATCTTTAAAATATTTAATTGCTTTTTCGCTTAATAATTGATTTAAATATAATAAATCTCCATAACTATAATGATTTTTTGTAATTAATATAGATAATTTTGATAATTCAGAATTATTAAAATATCCAAGACCTGATATATATATTGAATTATCATATTCTCTTATTGAATCTTCATATTTTTTAAAATTATTATAACTTGTAGAATTTATTTGTTTAACATTTTGATTATTCATATAATAATTTTTTTGATTTATATGTTTATATTTAATATCATTATTTTCTGTAATTCCATAATACACATAATCGCCAGATACATTACTTTCTGGAGAAGCTTCAACATATAGAGCAACTAATATTGGTATATTATCTAATTTAAATTTATCTCTCATATATTTAACTAGTTCTACACCAGATTCTTTACCCTTTTTAATTACTTCATCCTCACTAATTACAACATAATTATTATTAGAGTCATAACTTTGATATCTATTTAATATTATTGCTAAAGATATACCTTTTAAATCTCCATTCTTATTTAAAAAGTTTTTTTCTATAATACCTCCAACCATTTGTGGTTTAATTTTTTTACCATCTATTTTCTTTTCTTTTTCTTTATTTAATTTCTTATTACCAAGTAATTCTTTTAATATCTTTTTTGTTAGATATTGACCTTCTTGATAATAATATTTATCAGTTGAAAACTCATTTGTAGAAATTTGTATTAAATTTTCTTCAACTTTATCTAAATCATAATCAACAGTATTACTATTAAGAATATAATTGTTGCCAACCCCTTTTTTATATGGCATATAAACATTGTAATAATCATCATTATATGTAATTGAATATGATGTTTCTAAATCATTAACATCCTTTTTTGAATTACAACCTGTAACAGCAATTAAAATTATTAATATATATACTATTTTCTTCATATAACTAATAAAAAAGAGAAGATTAATCCCCAGAATCTTCTTCACCAGCAGCAATTTCTGCAGTTTTCTCTTCTTTTTCTAATCTTTTTAATACATCTTTAATCACTAATGATGCTTTCTCTTTAATTGCTGTTGCTGTTTTTTCCATTACTGGAGTTCCTTTTTCTACTACATATTTAACTAATTCATCAGTTTTCTTATTAATTTGATTTGCCTTTTCTTTAGCAAATTCTAAAACCTTTTCTTTATCTAATTCATCTAATGCAACTTTTATTTCATCAATTTTATCTTCTATATATATTTTTACATCATTTGCTTTTAAATTTTTAGCTTTCTCAGCTAATTCATTAAGTTTTACTTTTAATTCAGCTCTAGTTTCACTACCTTTTTTAGGTGCAAATAAAACTCCTATTCCAGCACCTACTAAAGCACCTAAAACAAATTTTCCAAATCCACTTTTCTTACTCTTACTCATCTTTATTTTTCTCCTTTCTCTTCTTAAAAAACTTATATACAATACCACTAACTTTAGATACAATTTTATCATTTATACTAGATGCAAAATCAGTAGTTTTATCTATTAAATTTACTAAACCATCCAATTTAACAAGTTTTCTTCCAACATCATCTAATATAATATTCATCTTATCTATTGTCTTAATTAATCTTATGCATAAAATAATTAAAAATACTATTAAAACTGATAATAAAATATAAATTATTATTGGTAATAATACACCTGCATCCATACTTAATTACTCCCTTCCATCCTCATATATAGAATCAATAAAATTAAAAACCTCATTTTCAGTTAATAATTCATCCTCCGATAATTTCTTTTTACTTCTTTTATTATAACTTTCTTTTTTTAGTAACAAATTATCTAATTCTTTAGTTAAATCCATTGTAACTTCTTCAAGTTCTTTTATATTTTTTTCTTGTTCATTTACAGTTTTTGCTAACTCTGTAGTATCAGATAAACTATATTTTTTTTCTTCTTTCTTATCATTTTCTAATTCATCAAATAAATCAATTTCTTCTTCAATTTTCTTATTGGAACTTCTTTTCTTCTTAGGTTCTTCATACATAGTTGATTCTAAATCATTTTCTAATTTATCCATTCCATATGCTTTATTTCTTACTTCGTCAAATTTATCACTTGTTGTTACATTTTGCGCATTAGACTTTCTTGTATCTTTTCTCTCAACTATATCATCTTTAGAATAATTTTTATCTAATATCCCATATATAGGTGAAATAATTGGAGTTGGTTTAAAAGAAGGTTTTTCCTTTGTTAAAATTGAAGTACTTGTATAACTACTACCACTATAAGGTTGTTTCTTTTCTTCCTTCTTTGGTATTTTTTTAGGTTCAATACTTTTCTTTGGTTCAATTCTTACTGGTTTTTCAGGCTCTAAATCTGCAAACTCATCCTCAGTAAAAAATATAGGTGTTTTAACTTGTTCTCTAGTAATAGGCCTACTAATAGTAGGTTGTTCTTGAGTAACAAATGAATCATCTATTTCAATTTCTTTTTTTTCTTCAATTTTTTCTTCTTTAACAACATCTAATTCAATTTTCTTTTCTTCTTTTGGTACTATTGTTCTTTTTGGCTCTATAGATATTTTAGAACCTTCTTTTTTTATTTGTTCAATTTGAATTTCATCATCAGAATCTTCTGGTTCCGTAAATAAGTTTTTTACTTTATCTAAAAATCCCATAATTTCACCCATTTCTTTTAATTTTTAGTTATTGTTCATATACTTGTAATTCTGAACTATCTTCTACTTTTTTATTTTTAAACAATTCATATTTTTCTTCTCTATTATTCATCTTTTCACTATCTATCATTAAACTAATAACATCAGAATTAAATTGAATTGTTGAAAGAATATATGCTGAATTAAGTACAGCATTATTTAGTTCATTCTTTGACACAATTGTTTCTATTTTGGCATAATTATATACAAATGTTACATAATACAAATTGTCTTTATTTGTTATCTCTAAATATCCGTTTGATGAAAATCCATCATCTGTACTAAATTTTCTTGAATAATAAACATCATCTTTTTCAGAATATTCAATATCAATCTTATTATAGAAACTCACTACATCTACATATAAATAGTAGTAATTTCCGTTAGAATAGAGTTTATCATTATTTTCATCAGTGTCAATATAAGTTACACTTCTAGGAACATAATATTTATATCCTCTTCCTACTCTATTATACAAATTATTATTTTTTGATAATATTACTTCTACAATTGTATCTATATTATTAGTATTAATTCTAACAATTGAACAACCAGTGAGTAGCAAAATCATTAAAGTTAATATTACTACTTTCTTCATATTCTACCTCACAATCACATTATATCAAAAAATAGAAATTATTTCTATTATTTTTAATATTAATCAACAATTATACGTTATTTTTTTGCTTAATAACATCAATTTTGTAAATTGGCATACCTTTTTTACTAAATTTTTCTTCATATTCTGTTGAAATATTATCTTCTAAGTCTTCATCATGTAGATTTAAACATATATCATTTATTAAATATCCATAAGTAGTAAATTCTTTTACAGAAAATTCAAATAAATGTCTATTATCTGTTTTAAATATTATATGCATATTATCTTTAAATAAATTATCATATTTCTTTAAAAAACATATACTAGTAAGTCTTCTATTAGTATGTCTTACTTTAGGCCATGGATCAGAGAAGTTTAAATAAATAGTATCTATTTCTTTATCAAATACACTATCTATTTCTGTAGCATCCATACGTATAAATCTTAAATTAGGTATATTATCATTTTCTACTTTTTCTAGTGCTCTAACTAATACACTATCATATTTTTCTATACCAATATAATTAATATTTGGATTTAACCTAGCTAATTCAGTTATAAATTTACCTTTGCCTGTACCAATTTCTATACATATATCATTACTATTATTAAATAATTCATTAAACTTACCTCTATATTTATCATAATCTAATATAACATACTTAGAATTATTAATTATATCTTTAGCACCTTTTACATTTCTTAAACGCATAATATCACCTTAAAAGATTATACCACATACATAAGTTTTACTGCAATATTAATAATTAGTAAACATATTTAATTAAAAACATATAATTAATTAGACTAGGAGGTATTATGAAAAAAAATAGAAATTGTGGTGGTACTATGTATCCTATGTATAACCCATCAATGCCAATGATGGGAATTCCAGCACCAATAATTGGACCTCAACCATATACTCAATCAAATATAAATACATATAATAATATGGAAGAGCAGATGAATAATATACAACAACAAATAAATAGTTTAGAAAATAGAGTATCAAAACTAGAAAGTAAAACTACTAATAATAATTATACAAATAAATATAATGATTCAAATTATTATATGTTATAGAAAAAGAGTATTGAATTTCAATACTCTTTATTCTTGTTCTAATATCATATAATTATATCCTGTTTCATTATCAAATATAGTATTATCTTTATATCCATTTGGTCTATTACTTACAAATACATTATCATTTTTAGGTGAAGTAGAACCCATAATATATCCATCATAGAAATTAAATATACTATCAGTATTATTATATATACCATAAGAATCACCTATTACTTTATGATAATCACACTTTATAGTACCATCATCACTACTTATTGTTAAATTTTTAGAATTATAAACACCATACATAGTACCTTTAATAGTTCCACCATTTAACACTATATTTCCATGTGATATAGCTGTTTCTTCAGACTCTATTAATCCACCATTTATAGTTACTACATTATCATAACCATCAATATTGTTTATAGCATATTTATGACCATCATTAACTGTATATACATCAAATTCATAAAAATCAGTAATACTACTTAAATTAGCACTAAATTCTATATTTTGTTTTTCAAAATCTACTATTTTAGCATCTTTACTAGTATCATCATTTTTAACTGAATCAGTATTTAATACTACCTCATCAAAATATATAATCCAATTATTTTGTATCTTAGTTTTACCACCTATACTAAGTGTCTTAGTAAGTATTGCGCTTCCTAATGAAATACCTACTACAAGTACTGCAAAAACAGTTATAAATAAATATAACTTTTTCTTTAATATACTATTTAATAAATTATGAAACATACACTTCACTATCCTTACATTACTCTATATAAATTTTATCATATATACATAAAAAAAGGAATATTTTTCAATTATTCCTCTTCCAATATTATATAGTTATATCCTGTCTCATTATCAAATTTAGTATTATCTTTATAACCATTTGGTCTATTACTTACAAATACATTATCGTTTTTAGGTGAAGTAGAACCCATGATATATCCATCATAGAAATTGAATATATCTGTATTATCATTCATATATAATCCATATCCACTTGTTGTTCCTACTGCTTTAATATAAGGAGTAGTTATTGATACATTATTATCATTATCACCTAATTCTAATGTACCATCTGCTAAAAGTATACCATATGAAGTATTTCCATTTGATAATATATTTCCATCATATAATTTAATAATACCTTTATTAATATATATACCATATGATGTAGTACTATTATTTATATTTATTTCAGGATTATATATTTCAGTAGTATTTGAATTATCATTATATATTCCATATGATTTAGAATTACTACTAATATTAGTTGTCATATTTCTAATAGTAGAAGCATTAGAACCTTCATTATATATTCCATATCCTTCAATAGCGTTATTAACATTAAATGTATCACTTGTAGAATTTAATATTTTACTATTATTAATACATTTTAATTTTCCATTGTATTGTTCAGTTCCTTGATATTTTATTGTAAATACATTTTCATTAGAATTCAATATTCCATTATTAGATAACAATGTAACATTTGAATTTGTACTAGTATAGTTAAACACATTATTATTTAGCGTTAATGTTGATTGATTTCTTATATAACTATCAGTAAGTGTAACTTCTCTAAATGTTGATGTACCATAATTATCGAAATATCCATTTTTTATTTCTCCACCTATAATATTTACACTTGTACCTGAATAAGCATTATACAATATTTCCCCTTTAATTACTTTTGTATTTTCTAATGTTAAATTTCCTCGAGTAAATACATTGTAATTACCAGTTATTTCAAGAATTGAATTAGTAATTATAACAGTGCCACTATTACTAGATATTGTTCTATTATTAGATTTAATATAAGAATTATTTACATTCAATGTTCCACTATTCCTAATTCCTTCATATGATTCAATATCAATATTATCTATATTCAAAATATTTGAATTATTAAATACAGAATCAGAACTATAATTAACTATCTTAGATTGATTTTGTGAATTATTAACTATATTTAATTGACCATTATTATTAATTATCTTTGAAGTATAGATATTATAACCATTTAAATCTATAGTTAATTTTTTAGTATTAGCTAACGTTATAGAATCATAGCTATATACATCACCTTTTAATTGTAATGTTTCATTTTCACTTACAGCATTAAGTGCTTCAAGTAATGTATAGTATTCATCACCTGTATCAGTATTTTTAATATTCTTAGTTAATACATCTAAATAAGCATTAATATAATTATTATTATCTTGTTCTTTCTTAACATAGTAACCATTTCTTACATTATCTTCATGTCCATATATAGAATCAACAAGACCACTAACCATACCATTATTAAAATATAACTTACCAACTGCTTTATATATACCATATGCACTACCTTTTATAATTGGATTAGTATTATTTACATCAGTATTAGAATCACCAATATATACCTCACCATTTTCTTGATATACACCATATGTTGTACCATTTATTGTACCACCATATACATATAAATATCTTGATTGAGTATCCCATTTAGTAATATATACACCTATATTAGCATTAATATTACCATCATATATATTTACGGTAGTACTTCTATTTATTTCAATACCATTACTATTAGTCGTAATATTAGTTCCAGCTCTTACATTAACTGTTGAACCAGTAAGATTAATTCCAGCACTAGAAGAATTAGTAATATTTATTGTTGTATCACTTATATCAATTGTACTCCATTCAGCTTTTATTCCATTAGTAGAATTTGAAGATATACTTGAATTTCCACCTATCGTACAATTTGAATCAAATAAATATACAGCTGCTTCATATGAAGTTGGATTACTACTTTCAAAGCTTGTACCATTTATTGATGCTCTTAGATTTCTACCATTTAATGCGTATTTAGCACCTACTATATTACCTCCAGTAGTAATTAACGAATTATCTGATGATAATGTATTTAAATATATGTATATAGCACTATCTTTTGTAGAAATTATATTACCACCATTTATAGTTAATAAAGCATCACAGTTTTGCTCATTAATAGCTACACCTCTTGATTTTATAGTACCACTATCTACTATTAAATTACCTGTATTATTAATTCCTATACCTGCTGTATTATAAATCATACCTTCAGTATTAGTTGAATCTTTAATAGTAAGTTTACCACTATTATTTAGTGTTTGTTGAGTAGTTATTATATATCCATTTAAATCAAGTATTATACCATTACCATCAAATGTAACATCCTCTTGTAATAATACATCATCTAGTACAGTAATAGTACCTATCTTTTCTTCACCAAGTGCTGAAATAGCATCTTCAAATGAACTATATGCTCTATCACCTACTTGTAAGAATCCTTCTTTTTCTACTAAATAATTTACATTATATTTTGTATCTAAATCACTTGGATCATCCATTTCAAATGTTTCATATACTTTATAACCTTTTCTTACTGTTGTAAAATTAACATTAGATACATTATCTTTACTTTTTATTTTTCCACTATATAAATTAAATATTCCTTTAGAACTATATAAAGCATATTCTTCTCCTTGTACTATAGGAGATTCTATAGATAAATCAGTATTAGGATTACCTATATTTACTTTTGAATCAGTAACATTTAAATTAATTCCTTTTTTCTTAGCCTTAATAATTCCACCATACATATTAAATGTAGTATTAGTAGTACTATAGTTAAAATTAACATAAACACCATCTTTGTCAGATTCTACTATACCATCATTCATAGTTACAAATGAATTATTTCCACTTAATAATATACCTACTTCATTTGATGTAATTTTAGTATTATTATTTATTGTTACTGTACTATCATTTCCAACATTAAAACAGTTTCCTTTACCATTTAATATTGTATTATTTATATCTAATTGTGTTGATGATACATATATACTAGTTCCTGATTGATTTTCTACTTCACAATTTGTAATTGAACCAGTAGAGTTAAATATTTCAACTGCGTTTCTCCATTTATTTTCACTAAATTTAGAATTACTAAAGTTAAAGTTAAAGTTACTTATAGTTATAACATGTTCATCATTTGTACAACTAATATCAGAATCAGATATATTTAAAATATTATTATTTCCTGAACTTATATATAATGTATTCTTATCAGAAGTTATAGTTGAATTATTTATTGTAATAGTAGTATTTGATGTTTGACTTGGAGTATCATATGTATCAATTACTCTACCATTACTATTTATTGTAACATTATCAAGTAAAATATTTTTATCATTAGCATATAATTTTATAGTTGTTCCTTTACTAATAATTTGAATATTTTTTAAAGATAAATCTCCACTATTATTTATTAAATTTCCAGTAATATTTTCTATTTTATGATTAGTATTAGTTAAATCTATAATAGTAAATTTACCATTATTAGTCATTGTCTGAGTAAATGTTAAATCATGACCATTTAAATCTAAAGTTATATCTTTACTACTATCGATTGTAACTTGTTCTTGTACTTTATGATTACTTAATACTTTTATTGTACCAGTACCAGTAATAGCATCTACTGCAGATTGTAATGAATTATATGTATCACTACCTACTTGTAAATAATAATCACTATCTACTAAGTAATTATTTATATATGATGGATTAGATGTTCTTACATTATAACCATACATATATGCATTTTCTAATCTACTATTTCCAATATAACCAGATCCTCCACCTGCAGCATATTGTCCTGAATATCCTGAATAATATCCTCCACCTGCTCCAGGAGTTGCATATGTATCATTTATTTTAGCCATACCAAATTCATATCCATCAGTTTGTGATCCACCTTTATAGAAATCATTATTAGCTATACCATCATTACCTAAATATCCACCACCAGAAGCTCCAGCAATATTTTTTTCACCATAGTAGCATCCACTACCACCACCTGCAACAATTAATATTGCTTCTCTATTATTTTTAAATCTACTTAATAATCCAGATGAAGTTGTTATTGAAGTAGCTCCTCCACCTGAACCACTATAACTTGTAGAAAGTGTTTCAGAGTTAACAGCATCTCCTCCACCATTATATCCACCTATAGCAATTGATTTAGATGTATTAGATGTAAGTGTACCTTTTCCACCTACATTAATAAATAATTTTTCATTTTGAGTTAAATTAATTTCTCCAGAAGAATATCCACCATATCCTCCTAAATAAGTAGTATTAGTTGAACCAGTTTCTCTAGAACCACCTTGAGCACCCCATACTTCTAATCTATATCTACCAGTACATGGTGTTGTAAATTCTGCTTCAACTCCAGAGAATAAATAATTATATGGTTTATCAATATTACAACTATCATCCCCTATATATGTGATCCTTGCATATCCATTTCCACTTTTAACACTATCAGATATTGGATCATCATATACATTTGTTGTTGAATATGTAACTAACGGTTTAACTGTTTCTCCATTTTCATATTCTTCAGTAATACTTTTTGAGTTTCTAACATTATTAAATTCTTTAGTATAACCATTTATAGAACCTCTAAGTCTTCCATTATAATAATTAGTTACACCATCATTTTCTTTATATAATCCATATAATCCTCCTGTTATATATGGATTATTAATAGATAAAGTATCTTCACTATTACCAATATTTAACTTAGTATTAGCACCTTTTTGATATATACCATAAGTAGTACCAGTTATTTTACCATTATTAATTGTTAATTTAGAATTATATGAATCTAACTGGATACCAATATTAGCAGATATTTCTACATTATCAATAACATTATCCTCATTATAAGTATCCATAAATATACCTATTGATGATGTACCAGGTGCTTCAATTTTAGTATTTCCACTAATATTTAATAACGTTTTACTATAAATTGCATTACTATTTAATCCTCCAGAGTATATATAACCTCCAGTAATATTTAAAGTTCCAGAATAATTATATATAGCACCATAATTAGATGATATTATTTTAGCATCTCCACTTATATTACATGTACCACTATTAATATTAATTGTATAGTTATTTGTATAACTACTAAGTTCTCCGCCAGTTATATTTACTGTAGAATTACTTTTTCCATTTTCTACTGCTCTTGTTTTTCCATTAAGTTTTCCACCAGAGATATTTATAACACTATAACTAGAAGAAGATGTAATAACTAGAGTATCTGTAGATGTTAATTCTCCATCAGTTATTGTTACTTCTGTATTATTACTATTATATACATCAATTACATTATTTACAGTTGTAAACTTACCACCATTAACAGTTACTTTTTGATTATTATTTACAATTTGTATTCCCCTAAATGAAGAATTATATGTTCCAGAATTAACAACTACTTTAGCACTTGTACCTTCTAAATAAATACAAGATGCAGAACTACCTGTTGCTTCAATTTCTATATCTCCACCAAGTGTTAAATCAGTTAAATTATATATACCACTAAATTTACCACTATTTATTTCTACAGGTGTAGATGAATTATTATATAAAGAATACTTATTACCTATTACTTCTCCATTATTTATAACAGTTATATTACCAGTATTATTTACTGCATATCCATCTTGTGATATTATCTTACCACCATTTACATTTAATGTTCCATTATTACGTATAACATCATTATTAGTCATTTGTTTTAATTCTACATTTTCAGTATTTAATACTGAATTATTTTGTATTGTCTTTGTAAAACTTATAGAACCAGTATTATTAGATTTATCTCTTATAGTTAATGTACCATTATTTATTAAATCATTACTTAATATAATATTATGACCATTTGTATTAATTGATATATTTATATTTTCAGGTATTGTTATACTATTTATACCTTCAAAATCTTTTAATATAAATATTTCTTTATTAAGTGTCTTAGCTGATTCTATAGCAGAATCTATACTACTAAAGTATAATATACTACCATTATTATCTATAGCTGCTACAGAATCAGATTGAGTAGCACTTAATGTCATTTTTTGTTTTCCATCTATATTTTCTAAGTTAATATAATATCCATTTGGTACTGAGTCTACACTACCATCTACAGCAGTAATTCCCTCTATAGTACCATCATAATATCTTAATGTTGAATTTTGTTTTATTCCAATTGTTGAACCAATTACCTTTGGACTATTATTATCTAAGTTAGAATCATTATCACCTAATATTAATAATCCATTATTAGTTATAGCAATTCCATTAGTATTTTCAATAGTACCATTTATTATTTGTAATGTAGAGTCATTTACTACACTACCATTTATTTTATGACTATCTAAGTCTATAATTACATTTTTATCTACTATTATATCTTCAGTTATATCTTTTAATAACTTAATAGTATCTCCTTCATTAGCACCATTAATAGCAGCACTTAAAGTAGTATAATAATTATCATTTATTTGCGCTACTACGTTAGAATTAGGTAACCATTTAGCAGTTACTGTTACATCTGATAAATTCATAGTAACAATATTATCTACTAATACTCCATCAACATCTGCTTCCCATCCATCAAATATAGCATTATCTTTTACCGGATCAACTAATAGATATATATTATTATGTTTTAATGATACTTGTTTTATATTAGTTGAACCATCATATGTACCACCATTAGGATTAATATATAATATTAAATTGGTAGAACCATTTAAAATAGATTCTTCAGACATTGATTGTATATATATTGTAGTCTTTTGTTCTTCTACACTAGTATATAATTTAGACTGTTCTGCTTTACCATTTATAATACCATCAATTGGTTCATTACCCTCTATATAACCATCATATATTATAAATGTTCCATCATTTATAATAGATGTTACATTACTTATTATTCTAACATTAGTAGAAGATACAACTCCATCATCTTTACCCATTATAAATGTTCCATTATTTGTTACTACTGGTTTATTAACATTATTAAGTGTACCATTATATACTCTTAATTTACCATAATTTTCTATAGAAGTAGTTAATGTTAACTCATCTAAATTACCTTTTAAATTAATAACAATATCTTTATTTTTATTTATAACTAAATCTTCAGTTGTAGATCGTAATAATAATATTTCGTCTCCATTTGAAGCTCTATTTATAGCATCCTGAACTGTTCTATAATAAATACCATTTAAAAGTGCTACTGCTGTACCTGAATAATCATCTCCAATATTCTCTAATACAGAATATTTAACACCATCTACATGAATATAAGTAGTTACTTCATATTCATCAGCAACACTAGTTAAAGTTTCTGGTATTGATGATGTAGAACCATATATAATTCCATCATAAAATGCCGTAGTACCATTTACACGTTTTAAACCAATTCCTGTTTCAGTTCCTAATACATATACTTTTGGATCTTCATAGTTATTAAATTCAGAATAAACAACACCATCATTTTCTCCAATCACTATTCCACCTTTTTGCATATATGCACCATATGATGTTGATGAATCAATAACTTCTATAGTACCTGTTGGAATAGTTATAGTTCCATTACCACTTGAATATATTCCATATGCTGTTTTAGATTTATCTACTTTTATATTTGAATGTGACAAATTAATATTAGCACTACTATTATCATTAATTCTTATACCGTAAGATGTAGTTCCACCTGTTACATGTATGTTAGAAGCTTGTATATCTACTGTTCCTTTATAAACATAAATTCCTCCATATTCAGTATCTATAGGATATTGTCTATCATAATATCCAACATTAATATTACTATTTTGTATTGATATATTTCCATAACTAGTAATACCTGTAATAGTATTATTAATTTTATTAGTATTTGCTACATTAATAGTTGAATCAATAAGTGTTAAATTACTATTACTTGAACAATAAATAGCATCTCTATTATTATTATAAATAGCTTCATAATTTACAGTAGTATTATCTAAAGTTAAACTACAATTACTACTTAAAATAATTCGACCATTAACTATAGAATCTTTAATATTTGCTGTTCCTCTAGATATATCAACATAATTATTTATTGTAGAATTTTCAATATATAATAAATTAGTACTACCACCACTAAATCCAGATAAAGTAGAATTAGTTATTTCATTTCTTTCTGATGAAGAACTATATACTGAAATATTTGAATCATTTCTAAGTAATGTACAATCATCAATAGTTATTTTTTTATAATTATATACACTATATACACTTGCATTACTATTTACTTTATGTAAACTTAATTCTCCCCTATTAACTATTACATTTCCTTGTGATGACATAAATTCAAGATTTATATTATCTATATTTAAAATAGCATTTGTATTATTATCAATTAAAGTTATTTTTGATTTAGTACGTATAGTAGCACTATTACTATTACTATTAATAATACTTAAATTACCTTTATTAGTTATTGTATTATTTGTAATTATTCTATGACCATCTAAATCTAAAGTAAATTTAGCTGTAGTATTATTAGTAATTGGAGTAAATAGTGAAAAATCACATAAAACAATTAAAATATCATCTTCTATAGCATCATCGAATGCATCTTGTAAATTTTTATATGATTGATAATCTTCATATTCATTCGTTGTAGTATTTAATCTAGTTATTTTTACTTTCTCTATTTCAGGTATTAATGAAAGTGTATCATATGTTTTTTCATCTAAAGTATCAGTACTATAAAATAAATCTGTACGCTCAGCTATAGAAGTTATTATTCCATAATACGAATCAGTTGAACCTGATACATTTCCATATAATATTCCATCATAGAAATTAAATATACCATCAGTATTATTATATATACCATAAGAATCACCAATTACTTTAGGATAATCATTTTTTATAGTACCATCATCACTACCTAGTGTTAAATTTTTAGAATTATATATACCATACATAGTACCTTTTATAGTTCCACCATTTAACATTATATTTCCATTTGATGGACTATAAATAGCTGTTTCTTCAGATTCTATTAATCCACCATTTATAGTTACTCCATTATCATAACCAGCAACATTGTTTATAGCATATTTATGACCAATTATATGTCCATCATTAACTGTTAAATAAGGTTTATTACCACTTTGTCCAGATTCAAGTTTTATTGTTATATCATCACTTGATATGGTTCCACCATTTATTGTAGTAGTATTATTTCCTATGCGTATTTGTCCATTAATATTTCCATCATTTATTGTTACATCTCCACTAGTATACATACTACCATTAACAGATGCATTAATTGTACCATTATTAATTGTTACTGTAGAAGCACCTATATTATTAATACCACCTTTACCAGTAATAGTACCATTATTCATTATAAAGTTAGCACCATCTATATTATTAACAGTATAATTATAATTATTTGATTTTAGTAATCCATTATTTAATGTAAATGAGCCAGTATTCTCTACAGTATAATTAACATTTGATGAATAAATACCATTTTCGATAGTTAACGATCCTTCATTTACAATTGTAACATCATTAATATTATTTATTCCACCACCATGATTATTTTCAGTAGCAGTTGCATCAACTATTTTTAATGTAGCACCCTCCACTACTTCAATAGGTTGAGTCATTATCATTGAATGACCTTTTAAATCTATTGTAATATCTTTTCCAGCAGGTATTTTTTGTTTAAAGTCTACATATGGATTAGCAATTATTTCCATTGTACCAGTAGTTTCTATTACTCTAGCTGCTTTATTAATAGAATTAAATTCTTGATCACCTACTCTAATCCAATTTTCAGTTTCAACAAGATATTGAGTTTTATATGTTTCATCATCTATTATTTCTGAATCATCTTTTATTAAAGCACCATCTGGTATTAATGAAATTAATCCATTATGAGCATCTGTTTTACCTTTCATAATACCATCAAAGAAACTTGTATATCCTTGTGAATCAACACCATATATCTTACCAATAATTACAGGAGTTCTTTTTGTAATTGTGCCATCATCTTTACCTATTTCAATATCTGCAGTTGAATATATACCATTTCTTTCTCCACTTATTGTTCCACCAAATACATATACATTATAACCTTGAACATTCATTCCATCACTAGATGTACCTGTTATTTTACCATTATTAATTTCTACTCTCTCATAAGTTACTAAATTACCTACATGATAGAAAGGTAAATTTTCAATACCATTAGTACCTGTTATAGTACCTCCATTAACTGTTATTCCGTATGCTCCAGTTACACCTACATCATTTGTTGATTTTATTTCACCATCTTCAATTATAATTCTTCCATAACCACTTTTTATAGCTTTTCCTTTAGTATTAATTTTACCATTATTAATTTCAGTATAACCACCTTGGCCACCTATACCTTCACCATTAGAATATATTTCACCATTATTCATTACTATAGAACTACCTTCATAATACATATATATTCCTGTTGTTTCTGCATGAATAATACCATTATTAAACTCAATTGAACCCTCATTATATATTCCATTTTTATTAGATGTTATATTTATATTATTTACTGTTAAATCTTTATGATATTCATTATATATAGCATTTTTTTCTACATTAAATGTAGCATTATTTACTATCATTTCTTTATTATTTGATATTGGTTTTTCAACACTACTTGTAACATTAATATTATTAATTATTAACTTATTATTATTAACAATTCCATCATTAAGTGTTGGTATATAAGTACCAGTTTTTCCTTCACTAGAATCTACAATAGTTAAATATACATTATTAGTTATAGGTTGATTACTAGTTATAGTATGACCATTTAAATCAAATGTAATAACTTTATTAATTACATCATCGCCTTCATTTTCAGGTTCATTATTTATAAATTGTTGTAGGAATGATAAATTAACATCTTTAATAACTTCTATTGTTCCTTCAGTAGTAATTTCTTCTGAAGCATCATTTATATTATTAAATTCTTTATCACCAACTCTTAACCAATTTTCATATAATCCAATATATTTTACAACATATATTTCATCATTTATTGTTTCTGTAGTTTCATTTATAACAGCACCTAATGGTATTTCAGTTATATCACCTCTATATCCATCTACAATTCCTTCAAGATATCCATCATAGAATTTAACTGTATTATTATTATAAAGTCCATATGAACCACCAATAACTTTTGGAACATTCTTTGGAGTTTCTCTATCGTTTTCTCCTAATGTTAATGTACCTTCATTTTGTATTCCATATAAATCTCCTATAATAGTTCCACCAGTAATAACAGGTAAAATATTACTAGTTATATAAACACCAACACTTGTAGAGTTTTCATCATCAGGATTATGTCCCTTTATAGTTCCACCTGTTATTTCAAAGTCTCTATCAGCATATACTCCATAATTTTTACCATTTATTTCACCATCTGATATATATAAGTTTATATTTGAACCCCAAGTATTGCTATATGTTCTTATACCTATATTATCTGAATTAATAGTTCCACCATTTATATAAATAGGAACACTCGAACGACTTGATATTCCAGCCTCTTTACCAAATATTTCTCCACCATTAACAACTATTTCTTTATTACTATCACTACAACTAATACCATTACCATTATCAGATGTAATAGTACCACCATTCATTTCTACTCTTGAACCAATTATAGTAGTAGAATTAGTTGACTCTATTAATCCGTTATTTATAACTACTGAACCTCTATCTATAGTATAATTTGTTGTTATTATTTCACCATTATTAATATTAATAACTGATTGTTCTCTAGTATAATCATTAGTTTGTTCTATACCTTTATTACTAGAAGATATTGTACCATTATTTAAATTAAATACTCCTTCATTGTATATTACATATTCAGTATCAGTACCACTTACTACTCCACTATTCATTGTAACATTATGATTTCTATTGTTTTTAATAGCATATGAATAACTATCATTTGATACATTTTTAGAACTTTTTAATTCAGCACCATCAATAACTATATTACCATCATTATTAACACCATATATAGTACCTTTATCTAGTTCTAAATTTGAAGATAAATTATAAATTGCATAATTATCTTGTGATTTAACAATAGTACTATCATTCATACTTATTGTTGTATTAGTATTAGTATTATTAATTGCATATCCACCTTTAGCTTCTAAAGTAGAATTTGTTAATTCCAATTTATTATTATTCTTTATTATATCTTTATCAGTTGTACTTACAAAATTTACATTTGTTATTTTTAATGTATCATCATTTGTAATTGATTCAGAAAGAGTTATTTTACTAACACTAGTATTTCGTGGATCTTTATAATTTAAAATATTAAATTTACCACTATTAGTAACTTTATCACCTAAAGATACTTCATAACCTTCTAAATAGAAATATATATCACTATTTTCTGGTATAGTTATTTCATAAGGTGCATCAAAACTTCTTATTGCACTTACTCTATAATCATCTGGATTAGTTGTTCCCATTGCACTTTTCTTTCCAGCTGAATGTTCAATAGCTCTTTGCAATGTTGTAAATAATATCTCAGTACCACGAGGATATGTAACTTTAGCAACCTTTCTAGTTGTATCATTAATTAGGTATGCTCTAAATCCAGGTTCTAATTCATCTATAGTTAAATAATAATTATCAGGTTTTGTAATATCACCATTTATACCAAATAATCCACTATCATCATCATTATCAGATATTTCAACATAACCATCATAGAAATTAATATTTGTATTTTCACTACTATCAATACCTAAATTTGTTCCTTTAATAGATATAGAGTTTGCAATATCTACTCTGCCATCATCTATACCTAATGTAATATTATTCTTATTATATATAGCAGGAAAATCATCTATATTTGAAACAATAGTACCATTTATAAATGTAATATTTCCACCTGTTCCATTAGTTATTGTTCCTAATATATTTGATGATGTACTATCACTAGCACTAGTAACAGTATATCCTTCTAAATTAAATACAAAACTATCTCTTGCATTATTAACAGCATTTTCTGTAGTACTTTTTAACAAATGTACTGTATTATCAGTCCATCCAGTATCTACATCATCAAATGCACTTTGTATAGTTGTATAATATGTATTTTCTATACGTGCTACAAAGTCTCCATCATTACTCCATTTAGCTTTTAATGTTACATCTTCATCTCCCATTGTAAATTGTTGTTCAGTTGCTTGTGTAGAATCAAATGTATATGTTCCACTACTTGGCGTTACTTCCCAACCTAGGAATTCTTGATCTCCTTTTCTTGGTACTTTTATTAATTCTGTACTACCACTTACCATACGTAACTCAGTATCAGCGATTCTTCCATTATAAGTTCCACCATTAGGATCTATTGTTAATGTATGTTTTAATGCACATGTATCATCATATTGTACATAATTTATTTTAAATCCAAGATGTAGATTAATTGGCTCGTCATCTTCTAGTTCTTTTTTCAAACTTACTCTTACTTTAATCTTACGTCTTGTTCTACCATATAATGGATCACATGGTTTCAATTCATTATTAGAGTATTCATATTTATTAGAATAATAAGTATCTGAACTTTGTATGTTATTATCATCATATCTAACATCATATGTTATATATTCTTCATTACCAGTTAATCCTGTTAATTCAATACTATCTATCATAGCATCAACATTACCATCATTAACTGTATATACATCAAATTCATAAAAATCAGTAATACTACTTAAATTAGCGCTAAATTCTATATTTTGTTTCTCAAAATCTACTATTTTAGCATCATTACTAGTATCATCATTTTTAACTGAATCAGTATTTAATACTACTTTATCAAAATAAATAATCCAATTATTATTTATTATAGTTTTTCCTATAATATTTAATGCCTTAGTTA
>JAEEGL012163619.1_pt1 | contig 38642 bp, 31 predicted proteins | sample 9134231 | NCBI WGS metagenome assembly JAEEGL01 (sample SAMN16246548, study PRJNA631951) | gut metagenome | biome: gut microbiome; feature: rumen; material: fiber-attached | host: Bos | place: Iran: Karaj | collected 2018-10 | reverse complement strand
GTGCAAATTATTGGAATTTATTTAAATAATGGTGATAAAAAAGTTATTAAAAATTTACAAGTACAAACATGGTATCCTTTTGGTAATTTTTATAATTGTCATAAATTATTTTTTGAAGAAAGAAATTATGATGTAATTCAAAAGGAAATAGCATTAAATCAAAAATATATTAATAAATTATATTCTTTAGCTCTTTCTGGGGAACATCTTAATTTTTCTTTAAATGTTAATTGTATTGTAGGAAAAAATGGGACGGGAAAATCGACATTAATGGACATATATTTTAGAATAATAAATAACTTTTCCGTAAAGACTAATTCATATTTCCCTACAGAAAAGAGAGTTTTTGATACAATTTGGGCTCCGGGCTTTGATGCAGAACTCTATTATGAATGCGATGGAAATATAGGTTGTATTCATTCACAAATGGCAAAGGGAGGAGACTTCCCTGTTAAATTATACTATGGTAATTTCGAGGATTTATTTTCTCAAACAATAGATAAGGATGGTATAGTTAAATTTATTTGTTCTTCATTCTTTTATTCAATAGGTATTAATTATAGTCTTTATTCGTATTCTGGAGAAGAAAAATGGAAGAATAAAATATATCATAAAAATGATGGATATTATACTCCGATTGTTTTACTCCCATATCGGGACAGTAATTCAATAGATATAAACAATGAGAATCACTTAGCTGAAGAACGTGTATCAATATTATCTCTTTTATTTGGGGAAAAAAACGAACTTGTCAAGGGCTATGTTCCTTATGAAATTCATTATGAAATAAGACCCCAGAAAACATATGTAAATAGATTAAACAAAAAAATAATTCAATATTATAAAGCCGACTGGAATAATGAAAAAATCCCCCTAAAAGAGTTATCTGCAACTATTAAAAGGTATATTAATATTTTAAGTTTACAATGGGGAAAAAAACTTACTGTACAGGATAATAAAAATGAAATAATGACAAACGGACTATACTATTTGGCATACAAAACAATAAAAATGTGTGTTACATATAGTGCATATAAAAAATTTAATATTTTTAGACTTTTAAATAATATTGATAATAACAAAGATAAAGTTGGTAAATATGAGGATAAATTAGGTATAATAATAACCCAAATACTAGACAATACCGACCACACTTCATTAAAAATAAGGCAAAGTTATAAATTTCTTTCACAAGCGAATAATTTATTAAAAACAAAGGGTATAATAAAGGCAGATACTTTTATAGAAGAATATGTCCCCAAAGGTACTTCTTATGAAGATGTTTATATGGCTTTATTCCCTCCTTTTTTCAAAACAGCTTTTTTTTATCGAAAAACATCTGAAAAAAAGGGCAATATTCAGCTTAAAGATATGAGTAGCGGCGAAAGTCAATTGCTTAATTCAATAAGTTATATTATCTATCATTTGGAAAATTTGCAAAGTGTTCGTAAAACGGAAGGAAAAGTAAAATATAAACATGTTTCGTTATTATTTGATGAAGCAGAATTGTATTATCATCCAGAATATCAACGAATGTTTATACATTATCTTATAAAATGCTTAAGTCAGTGTAAAATTTTAGACATTTCATCTATCAATATTACTATTGTGACGCATTCGCCATTTATGCTGAGTGATATTCCATCGTCAAATGTTTTATGCTTACGGGATGGAAAAACAAATAATTTTATGCCAGCAGAAAAAACATTTAGTGCCAATATTTATGATTTATTAAAAAATCAATTCTTTCTTGATGCACCGGTCGGCAAGATGGCAGAAGAGGTGTTTAACATTATTATTGGTGATTATAATAATAAAAAAGTATCTTTAAGCGAGTACTCTGATAATAAAGATTTCTATAATTGGTTAGTAGGTCAAATTGGGGATGAATATTTTAAAAAAACGATTAAAAAAATGATAAATTATTTGGAGAGGTTAACGGTCAATGAAGAAGATTGACTATAGTGGTTTTGCCGACTGTAAAGATAGATACTTGGAAATATTTGACTTAAAATCTTTACAAAAGGAATGGAAAAAATTATATAAAGAATTGATATTGCGACGACCTGTAAGTGATATTTATCCAGCGGACATAAGAGATATAATTGTTGCCGATTGCTCTCTGCTAAATATTATTTATTCGGATAGCCCAAAATTAACACAGGAAGAAAAAGCATCTGCAAAATGTATTTTTAATTATGATTTTAAAAATAATAAACCGGCAGACAAAAAACCTTTATCAGTAATTAAAAAACAAAAAATGATGAATTATTCTATTGCAAAATTTTTCATAGAAAATGCTGAAAAACTTAATATTACCAGTTGTTACTATTGTGAAATGAATTATATATTCCCATATGAAACAAATAAAAAAATAAAAAGGATGTTTGATTTAGATCACTTCTTTGGAAAAGCAGAATGCCCTATAACAGCATTATCGTTATACAATTTTGTTCCATCATGTCCTATTTGTAATAGCCGTATTAAGGGGCAAAAAAAGTTAAAAGATTTTTATTCCTTGAAGAACTATATAAATATCTCAAAGTTGTCTCCAAGCAGCCCTCAATACAGTTTTAATAATGATGTAAAAATCAAAATTGAACCTACCAAAGTTGGCTTTATTAGTGATTTGGAGAAAAATTCAGTTACTTTTGAAACTGACGGCATTTATTCTAGTGAAATAGATGCCTTTGAGTTGAAAGAGCGGTATAATTCATCATTAATTAAAAAACATGCACTGCTTATGGAAGAATTAAAGCAAAAATGGCCAGATGCAAGAATTAAAAGTATTGTAGATTTTTTAATAGAAAAAGGTGAAAATATCACAGAAAAAGATATTTTATTATCTATTTTCCATGAAGATAATGATCTTGATAAGAATGGTATTTTTAGCAAGTTAAAGCGAGATATTTTGGGAGATAGATAAAAATATCTTCTTTTTTTTGATGATATTAATTAGGGCTAAAGCTTAATGCCAAGTGAGGTTTGATGGCTTAATTATAAATACCTCTTGAATTTCTCTCTTTTAAATAAAAAAAAGAAAAATATATATAATATCTATACCTTGACAGTAAGGCAAATCAAAAATAAACTTATATAGATGAAGAAAATAGTTAGCGTAGTTATACCAACATATAACGAAGAAGAGAATATAAGACCCGTCACAGAAGCCGTTATCGGGGAAATTAAAGATAATCTCCCTGAATATGACTATGAAATACTTATTATTGATAATAATTCCCAAGATTCAACTCGAACCATCATCAGAGAGCTTTGCAAAGAGAATAAAAACATCAAAGCCATTTTCAACGAGAAGAATGTGGGTGTGGATAATTCTCAGTTCTACGGATTATTACAGTCTTCTGGGAATTGTACTATTCTTTTCTGTGCCGACTTCCAAGATCCTTTGGAAATGATTCACAAAATGGTAAGAGAATGGGAAAGGGGATACAAAGTCATTACTGCTATTAAAACAGAAAGCAAAGAGAATCCGCTCATCAGGTTCTTGCGGACAAGGTATTATAGACTAATCAAGGCTATCTCGGATACCGAAATCATAGAACATTTTACCGGTTTTGGCTGTTATGACCGTTCCTTCTTGGATACTTTAAGAAAATTAGAGGACCCAATTCCATTCTTGCGGGGCGTGGTTGCAGAATTTGCAGGAAGCCGTTTGTCAATGCCTTATGAGCAGCAGAAAAGGCGTGCTGGGAAAAGCCATATCCGATTCTTTGCTCTTTATGATATTGCGATGAGGAGTTTTACTTCATATACCAAAATGGGACTGCGAATGGCCAGTTTCTTCGGATACATTGTTGCTTTTGTAAGTTTTTTGATAGCTGTTGTGTATTCTCTTGTGAAATTGTTCAATTGGAATGACTTCAGCTTTGGCATCCCGGTTATTCTTGTTGGTATTTTCTTTCTTGGCGGTGTTCAGCTTATATTTATGGGCTTGATGGGTGAATATCTTTTGGCTATCAATCAGCGGTCAATGAAAAGACCCTTGCTGGTTGAGCATGAAAGAATCAACTTTGAAAAGGACGACAATGAGTGATTTGCAAAACAAGACTGTTCTTGTGACGGGGGCGACCGGGCTAATAGGAAGCAATCTTGTTAAGCACTTAATGGCTTTAGGTGACGTTTCTGTAATTGCATCAGGTCGAAGCAAAGAAAAGCTTGAAAAAGCCTTTAAGTCATATCTTGATGACAAGCGTTTTTCCATAGCGGCTTTTGATGTATCAGATAAAGTTGAAGTTATAGATATGCTCATAGACTATGTTTTCCACGCGGCAGGTCCTATGGAAGGTAAGGTTATCCAACAGACCCCAATGAGCGTTATTAATCCCAACATTAAGGGAATCATTAATTGCCTTGACCTATTAAAAGCCCAAGAAAAAAAATGGGGTAAAAAAGGCAGGCTTATAGTCTTTTCCTCGGTAACTGTCTATGCAAACAATACTACAGCTGATTTGGTTGTGACTGAAGAAGATACAAATATTACAGAACGATTGGAAAGTATAGGAGCTCCCTATTCTCAATCCAAGAGAATGGCCGAAGTCATTGCCAGTGCTTTTGTTCGGCAGTACAATTGTGATGCTGTCATAGCTCGGTTTAGCACAGTATATGGCGATACCATATATCATCCGGATACGGCTTTCTTCCAGTTTGTTGATAAAGCAATATCTGGCGAAAAAATCATGATGAATGTTTCTGGAATAGGCCGGAGAGATAATATTTATGTTGATGATGCTATAAAAGGGCTTGTTACCATTGCCGCAAAAGGAAAGACAGGAGAAGCCTATAACATATCTTCCAACGGAGATTTGGGCAATTATGCTGCAATTGATGAGATAGCCCAGCTGATTTTAGATGAAGCAGATGACAGAAGAACCCCAGAAAATAAACGCCATAATAAGGTTGAGTATAAAGATGGCGGAAAAAACAGCAGAAAGCCGGGATTACGTCTTGATAACAACAAATTGAAATCCTTGGGCTGGTCTATTAAAACCAGTTTAAGAGATGGGATAAAAACAACAATAGAAAGCATCCTCCTACAAAAGGAGGATCCTAAGTGATTGTTTTAAACAAGGGAACTTTAAAACTTCTTGACTGTACATTGCGTGATGGAGGCCAGTGTCTTGAGAGCAATCAGAAGCATGGATTCCCAACTCCTGTATTTACTGATCAAGAAAAACGGCAGATAGCAGAAAATGTACGAGACTCAGGTGCCGATATTATAGAAATTGGGTGCATGACCGAAACTACAGGAAAGAACAAGCAGAATATAGCAATTTATGAGAGCATAGAAGAAATATCGGCATTCTTGCCCCAAAAGACGGATAAGAATCAGATATATACAGGTATATTTGTGGATCCCGATATTCCTGCGGCCCATGTGCCACAGTGTTCAGAAGGGCTAATCGATGGCGTAAGAATTATCTTACGGTATTCAGAGTTGAAAAAGTCTCTCGATTTCTGTGCTATGCTAAGCAAGAAAGGTTATAAAGTGTTTATTCAGCCCATGCTGACAATGCGTTATACAGATTCTGATATCCAGTTGCTGATAGATTATGCCAACAACATGAATGCGTATGCACTATACATTGTTGATAGCTTCGGATACATGAATGAAAGAGATGTAAAGCGGTTATATGAAAAGTATGCTGCTGGCTTGAATCAAAACATCTGCATAGGTTTCCATGCCCATAATAACATGGAGAATGCATTGATAAATGTCCGCTATTTTGTTGAAACCTTGATTGATCGGGACTGCATAATAGATGCCTGTGCCATGGGTATGGGACAGGGTGCAGGAAATCTGCAGACCGAAGTGGCTATCAACTATCTGAACTCAAAATTTGGTTCTAATTATTGCCTCGATAAAATATTGAATGTCTGTGATATTTTGGAAAAATTCAGGCCTCATGATATGGAATCCTGGGGATATTCAGCATTACGGTTTGTTCCGGCGGTTCATAAGGCTGCATATAAATATGCCGTAGCAATGAAAAAGGAATATAATATGACATTGGCAGAAATCAATCATATGCTTACCGATATTCCAGACAATCTCCGGCATAGATATACACAGGATAACCTTAGGGATTTGTTTAACCTAAAAGGTTATAAAAGGGTTTTTTAAGACAAAGTGAAAGCGGTTGACTATCTTGTTGAAATATTGAATAAATACGGAACAACTGATGCTTTTGGCATTCCTGGCGGTGTTATCCTCGACCTTGTTCATTCCTTAAACAGAAAAAAATCTAAAGTTCAACCACACTTAAACTATCATGAACAAATGGCTGGATTTGCAGCCTGTGGATATGCCAGGGCAAGCGGAAGACTTGGAGTTGCTTATGCTACGAGGGGGCCTGGAATTTGCAATATGGTAACTTGCATAGCAGAAGCTTATCAAGAATCTCTGCCGGTACTGTTTATTACAGCGCATGGAAAGAGGTCTTCGATAGGGACTCGAGTTGATGATAATCAGGAGCTTGATATTGTTGATATTGTCAAGAATATAACAAAATATTCAGTAGCAATAGAAAAAGCAGAAGACCTTAAACACATAAAAACAGCATGTGAAATGGCAACAAATGGACGGAAAGGTCCTGTTCTCTTAGATTTCTCAGCCTCGCTATGGAAAATTGAATTTGCCGAGGAAAAACCGCATGTTCCTGCTGTCCAAATAATAGAAGAAGCTTGTTTTGATGAGATAATCGAAGATATAAAAGTGCAGCTGAAAATCTCAAAACGACCTTTAATATTGATTGGAGATGGTCTTAGACATTCTACTGCTTTAGATAAAATCAGGACCGTTGCGGAAAGGATGAATATTCCCATTCTTTCCAGCCGGGGTTCACAGGACTTACTTTGTGAGATTAAGAATTATTTTGGATATATCGGAAGTCATGGAATCCGATATAGCAATTTTATTTTGTCTAAAGCTGACTATATTATTTCAATTGGAAATAGGCTGGCCTTCCCAACAGAGTCAAAAAGCTTTAATCCTTTTGCAAAGAATTTATGCTGGACAAGAATTGATATTGATATTAATGAATTTTCAAGAAAGATAGATAATGCTCATTCTTTTGAAATGGATGCCGGGCGGTTTATTGATTATATATACGAAAATAATATTTCTATAACGGCTTACCAAGACTGGTTAAAAACTTGTTCAGAAATTAAAACCAAGCTTTTCAATTCAGATTGTATTGCTGTTGTTGATGAATTAGCTGAAATAATATCGACGGATCCAAGCGACTCCGTTTATGTTACCGATGCAGGAAACAATGAATTCTGGTTTTCAAGAGCTTATGAGAAGACGCAGAAGAAGGGGATTGTTTTAGCATCTAAATCATTTGGTACAACGGGTTCTGCTTTAGGAAAAGCTATTGGGGCTTACTATGCAGTTAAAAGGCCAATAACTTGTGTTATTGGGGATCAAGGGTTCCAGTTTAATCTTCAGGAACTTTCATACATAGCCCAATGGAAACTTCCAATAAGAGTTATAGTTGTAAACAACCAAAGTTCAGGCATGATAGCAAATCTTGAAGCAAAAAGATTTGATAACATGTTTCATGTATCAGCCTCAAATGGGTATAAAGCGGTGGATATACGAAAAATAGCTGATGCATATGGAATAGAGTATTTAAGTAATTGGCAATCCAAATATATTGATAAACCGTGTATTTATGAAATCAAAGAAAGCGACGAGGATAACTTAATTCCCTATCTGCCCAAGGGCAATCCTTGCCAAAAGATGGAACCGCCAATTTGGGATGAATTATTTGTTTATTTAGAAAGTTTATAAGGAAAAAATATGAAAGATAATACACAGTTTGATTCTATTGCAGAAGAATATGATGAGGTTTTGAAGAAAAATCTAGGCACATCGGATATAGAAAAATTTGCCGACTACAAGATTGAACTGTTAAAAAAATTATTACAAAAAAAAGAAATAAATAATATTCTTGATTTTGGCTGTGGAACAGGAAGAAGCTTCCCATATTTAAAAAAATATTTCCCAACTTCAACATTGTATGGATGTGATGTTTCAACGGAATCATTAAAAGTTGCGGCAAAGATAATACCAGATGGAAATCTATTTGAAAATGGCTCAGCCGACGAAATAAAAAGGTTCGGAAAGCACTATGATTTGATAATAGCAACATGTGTCTTTCACCACATTCCACCAGACGAGAGATTGGTATGGATTAAAGCATGTTTTGAAAATCTTAGACCCAAGGGGTTCTTTGCCATATTTGAGCATAATCTTAAAAACCCATTTACTAAAAAGATTGTTACTAAAGCTGAAGAAGATAATGTTGATTGGATGATTAGAAAGAATAGCTTGGAAGAGTTGACAATCAAAGTTGCTGGTATAAATGGAAAGCTATTCTGGTCTGGATATACACTATTTTCTCCCATTCGTTTCCCTGGTATACTGAATATTGAACGGCTTTTTAAATGGGTTTCACTTGGTGCACAATACTGCACAATAATACAGAAGGAAAAGTAATGGATAAGCGAGAATCTTATTATAAAATTTTTATAAGTTTTATCTGTTCTTTGTTTGTCTCTATAATAATAATGAAACTATTAATTAGTTTAATAAAAATAGATAATTCATATTACGAAATAGCAAAGCAATATCCAATTGATTTAAACCTTGTTCATCCCGAACCTCAAGAAATAATGGGATTTGTTGTGTTTTGGATTTTATATGTCTTGTTTTTTTTATTATTTTATTATTTTTTAAAAAAAATGATAAATATAGAAAACTATATTATTATTTACCTTGTAACATCATTAATGGCTATTTTAGGGATATATGTATTAATTTTTGCAGAAGACCAATTTTTTATTAATATGAGTTGGTTTATGAACCCCATAATAGCCGTGGCGGGGGGGGGTATGGCTATTCCTTGCCGTTATTGATTTTAAAAAGAATATTTTTTCATTTTTTGATTATTTATCATTGAACTTCGTTTTTTTTATATCGTTGTTTTGCTTTATGCCAAACCCAATGTTTGGGACAAATCTTTTTCATTTTAGTTCTGTTTTCACATCCGTATATAATGTTTTCTATGGAGCAACACTAGGAGTAGAAACTAGAATTATGTATGGCACTTATGCATATTTATTTGTGCCTATTCTTAAAATAATTGGTTTTTCGTTAAGTCATTATGCAATAATTATAATGTCAATGTGTTTGATTATTTTATTATGTGAGTTTTATATTATTAAAAATTTGATAGATAATTCTATAATAAAATTTTTAACAATATCAACATGTATTTTTTTTAATGTTTTTTTTGCAGTAGATGCAAATTATGAACAATTTATAACACAGCAATTTCCTTTAAGAATTTTTTCTCCGATGATAATGATTGCTTTTATTGTTTTTTCTGTAAAGAAAAAAAATATTTATAAAACCCCAAATATTTTGATAGGCGGCTTTTTATGTTATTTGGCATTTATCATCAATTTAGAAAGCGCTATTACAACATGTTTAACTTGGGTTTCTGCAAATTTTTTCTTTGAAATGATTGAAAAAAAACAAAAGAAGAAAAGTTTTTTAACAGTTCAAAGTATATTTATGGCAATAGCTGCTTTTCTCTTATGGATTTTTACAATTGAGCTTTTCTCATATTTAAGAAAAAATTGTTTTATTGGATTAAATAACTTTTTTTTCACACAATGGGTTTTTTCAGAAATAGGATTTGGAATGTTGCCATTACCCAATTATTTACACCTCTATATATTTATTTTTTTAGTCTATTCTTTCTTCCTAGGAATATCTGTTAAACAAGTATTTTTTGGAATGATTGAAAACAAAATAAAGGGACAAATCATTTTTGCTTTAACTACAACAGGCATTTTAATGCTTATCTATTATATAGGAAGAACACACAACCGTACTTTAATTCCCTTTTTGTACCCCTGTATAATACTCATTGGTTACATTTTGGATAAAGGCATTAAACAAATTGGAAGAGAGAAGGATGTAGTAAAACGCTGTTGGTTTGCATTTGTTTTTTTCTTGTTGTTTTCAATAATAAGCACATATGGAACTTCTTTTGTTTATGTATTAGAAAATTCAAACCGATTTCGAGATTTTGTTAAACGTCAATTATACAATAATTATGACAAAAACATCGATTTAGAAATAAAACTTCTATGGGAATATAAGGGAGAAGATGGTTCTGTTAATTATTTAGGAAACAATGCATCTGTAATATCATTAGCCGCTGGTTTAAAGAATAACTTCCTTGGAGAAATGGCAGCAGATTGGCTTTCCTGGGATGATTATGAATATATTAAAGAATTTATTACAAATTGTGATGGTCCTATTATAATAGATAAAATAGCGTTGGCTCAAATGACGACTTATATTCCTAGTGAATTCAAAAAAATAATGAAGCAGAAAGGTTATAGGGTAATTAATAGCAGCCCATTAAGTGAAGTTTTTTATGACTAAATTTTATTTACTATTGACAAATTAAAACAATACCTAATACATTAGTTATATCATTAAAGGGATACGAATGGATGTTATTTCATCAGTAAATAAACCAGCTAAAACACTTATATTGGGTTTTGAGATAATATTTATTCTTATTGTTTTTTTTGTACTTGTAAATCGCATAAAATATGGGGTGGAGTTTTCTGATGAAAGCTGGTATGTTGCAGAGCCGTATGCAGTAGCAGAGATGGGATCCGTCCCTTTTGTTAACAATATATCACAGTCTCCTGGGTTTACCATCCCCTTGGCATTTGCCTTTAAGATTTTTTGTTTGATAAATGGGGGAACAGAAGGCATTGTATTTTTTTCAAGATGCCTTTTTCTCGCAGTTTCCTTTTTTACAGCACTTATAACTGTTTTTATTCTAAATAAGTATACTTCCCTAAAAATACCAACAATTACAATTATACCATTAGCTGTAGCGACAAATACAGGATATAATCTTTATGCTATAAATTACCATACAATTGGGCTTATATATTTACCTTTAATATTGGCATTTGTCTATGCAGAGTATAATGATAATTCAAAAAAATCATTTATATGGGGGGGGCTTGCAGGAATTTTTGCGGCTAGAGCTATTATAGGAACAGTTCATATAATAAGTGCATTGTTTATTATTTTTTTAACGTTATGTTTTCAGAAAAAAACAAAAAAGATAGCAGGTATTCTTTCGGGATGCCTTTTAGTTGGTTTGATTATTATATGTTCTGTATGTTTAAAATATGGATTTATAAGACTTCTTTTTTGGTTAAAAATGTACTTGAACCAAGGTTACTTTTTAATGGGTAATTTGTGGAATTTTAGTAATTCTGCCAGGGCTATAACCCAAATGTTTAAATATGCTATTATAATGTTCGTAGCGATGGGAATCGTAAGAATAATATTAAAAAAACCCATTGCTTTTGATTTTTTACTTAAATCAGTTGTGATTATTCTTCTTGCTATCGGGATTGTCTATTCCATTAAACGTAATGATTATTTGGGAACTCGAATTTCATACCTTTCTTGGTTTTTGCCTTTTCTTTATGGGTTTTATTCAGTAAGGCAAAGCACATGTAATAAGTATATTATGCTTATATCCTTTTCTTATTTATGTATTTTTCTTTTTGTTTCTTTCACCACAGCAACTGGTTTTGATAGAGGCAAAGCTTATTGGCTTTCAGTTCCTGCTATTATAACAGTAGTAATGTTGTTTAATGAATCCCGTGAAGAACCATTTTCGATGAATTATATTAGCGGTATTCTTAAAAATATAGTTAATGTGGGAGTAATATGTATATTGCTTTTTTTTGCATTTTTTAAAATTTGGGTGATTTTTGATTATATATATCGGGATGACGATATTTCAAAGCTTACTTACAAGGTCGATGAAGGAATATGGAAGGGCTTGTATACCTCAGAAAAAAAAGCAGCATGTATAGTAGATACTGAAAAATATTTAAAATCCATAACCAAGACTGATGATTATATTCTTTGCCTAGATTGGGTATCTTTTGGGTATATGATGGTAAATGGAAAGATTTGTTCCCCAACAACACTTGATGCCTGTCACTATACATATAATGTTAACACGCCCAATCCATATTATATGTATTTTGCATCATCAAATAGAGTTCCTGATAAAATTATTTATATTGATTATGGGCGTGATAAAATAGTCAGCATAGATAATCCTAAATGGAAATTTAATGAGTTTGTTAACTCTTTTTATCAAGAACAACATCGATATTCAAATGAATTGTTTAAGATCCGAGAATATACTGTTTTAAATTATGAGAGTGCTCTTAAAACTGCAAAGGCAAAGGCTGATTTTAACTGATTATGAGAAAAGCACAAAAAACATTTATTCAGTTTTTTAAATTCTGTGTTGTTGGGGTTTCAAATGCTATTGTTTATTATCTGTTTTATACCAGTATCCTATTTTTGTTCCAGAAAGGGCAACTGTTTTGTAATTGGGATTACGAAATATCCCATTTTTTGAGTTTTTTTATAAGTGTCCTTTGGGCTTACTGGCTTAATCGTTTTTTTGTATTTCAAAAGAAGGATGGACAGATTTTTCATTCTATGTGGAAGTTCTATTCTACATATATTTTTACTGGTCTTATCTTAAACTCTGTTCTCCTATATATTTGGTGTAGATTTGGTATTTCTGAGTATTTTGCTCCCTTATTAAATGTGGTTTTTGTAACTCCAATAAACTATTTATTATCAAAAACATGGGTTTTTAGAAATATTGACAAGAATGATTGGTAGACAATAATCTATATTAAGGTAGTATATGCAGTTTAACTCAATAAACTTTATGATATTCTTCCCTATAGTTTTGCTCTTCTATTTCTTGCTCCCAAGAAAATGCAGGACTATATTGCTTTTGATTGCCAGCTATATCTTCTATATGTGCTGGAATGCAAAATATGCTTTTCTCATAGCCACCTCAACAGTTGCAACATATTTAAGCGCACTGCTTTTTGAGAAAAAGTTAAATAAGAATTTGATTTTGATATTATGTGTTGCATTAAACCTTGGAATTTTAGCTGTTTTTAAGTATGGTAATTTTGGTATCGAAACCCTAAATGCTTTCTTAAATCTTGCTCACATTACTCCTGTTACAAGGCGATTTGATTTTCTGCTTCCAGTTGGAATATCTTTTTATACTTTTCAGGCCTTGGGTTATATCATAGATGTTTATAAAGGCAAGATCAAAGCTGAAAGAAGTTTTGTCCGCTATGCTTTGTTTGTGTCATTTTTCCCGCAGCTGGTTGCAGGCCCTATAGAACGGTCAGAGAATCTGCTTCCACAAATAGACAATATAGAAGATATAAAACTTTGGAATGCAGAGCGAATTACCTCTGGAGCCATTCTTATGCTCTGGGGCCTTTTTATGAAGATGGTGATAGCCGACCGGGTGGCCATTCTTGTAGATACTGTTTTTGACAATTTTACTAAATATGGCAGTGTTGAACTCATTTGTGCGGCAGTAGGCTTCTCAATACAGATATATTGCGATTTTGCAAGCTACTCCCTTATTGCAATCGGGGCAGCCAAAATTATGGGTATAACCTTGATGGAGAACTTCAACACTCCTTATTTTGCTGTCAGTATACGTGATTTCTGGAGCCGCTGGCATATCTCCCTTACAACCTGGTTCAGGGATTATCTTTATATCCCATTAGGGGGTAACCGGAAGGGAAAACTGAGGAAGGCAATCAATATTATTGCTGTTTTTCTGGTAAGCGGTTTATGGCATGGTGCAAATTGGACCTTTGTCATCTGGGGCGGAATACATGGCTTATATCATATTGCAGGAGAACTATTAAGACCTTGGCGTAAAAAGCTGGCTGATACTATGAAAATTAAAACCGAATGTTTCAGCTTCAAGGTTCTTCAGATAACTATTACATATACTTTAGTTGTATTTGCATGGATTTTTTTCAGGGCCCATTCTATAGCAGATGCAGCTGTTTATATCAAACAAATATTTGTTTGCCCGACCCCATGGATATTATTTAATGATGGTTTGTATTCTCTAGGTCTTAACAGGACAGAGTTCAGCATATTACTGGTTTCCTTGGGAATTCTGTTTTTAGTTGATTTGATTAAATTTAAGGAAAACGAAACATTAGACCGCTTCCTTTTGAATCAGAATTTATACTTTGAATGGATTGTCATTATAGGTTTGTTTATGATGATTCTGATATTTGGTGAATATGGCCCTGCTTTTGATGCAAAGCAATTTATTTATTTTCAGTTTTAGCGAGGAAGAATAGAGTTTATGAAAACTATCGTTAAAATACTATTATTTTTAACTATATTACTCTTTGTCTTTCTTAAATTCTGCTCGGTTTTCAACTTCAAATATGGAGACGGAATATACGATCTTACCAAGTTCTATGAGCAGGATAAAAATAGTGTGGATGTGCTTATATTAGGAAGCAGCCATGCTTTTGAGAATATTAACACAGGAACCCTATGGGATGAATATGGCATAGCTTCTTTCAGCCTTTGTGGATCAGTTCAACCTATGTGGAATACCTATTATTACCTGAAGGAAGCCCTCAAGACTCAGACTCCTAAATTGATAATTCTGGAAGGATACTGTTTAACCTTTAAGAAAACATATAGCGACGACAGCCGTATTATAAAAAATAATTTTGGACTGCACCTATCTCCAGACAAAATAAAATCACTTATGGTGAGCACAAATAAACGCAGATGGCCCGAGTTCTTCTTGGAATATATCCATTATCATTCGAGATATAAAGAAATTAAAAAAGATGATTTTTTAAAGAATCAAGGGCATCCCTTGTATGAAGATTGGAAAGGCTTTGGCTGCAATATGGCAACTGCCGAATTATATCCCCTTGATGTAAGTTCTATTTCTGGTCGGGAAGAACTTACAAATAAGACAGAAAAATATTATAAAGCCATAATAGACCTGGCTCAAAAAAATAAAATACCAATTATTGTTGTTATAGCACCATATGCGGGAATAACAGAAAAAGATCAATGTATTTTTAATAAAGCATCTGATATTACCAAAGGATACAATATTCCATTTATCAATTGTAATTTAATTTCAGATGAAATAGGTTTGGATTTTTCAACTGATGTGGCAGATAAAGAACATTTGAATTATAAAGGGACACCCAAATTATCTAAATATATTGGGAAATATATCAAAGAAAAATATGACATTCCTGATCGGCGGGATGATAAAAACTATGCATCCTGGCAGCGCCATGCTAATTATATAAGAAATAATTATTATAGGTAATTATATTTATTTATATATTGCTTTTTTGAAATCCCCATGCTATAATGTTCAAAAGGTGAACGATAAAATCTGCCTGGAGAGGGGACAGCAGGTTTCGGCGGCGTCTTTTGACACGGGTGGTTAATTTTTAAGTTTATTATTTCTATGGGCGAGGTATGCCTGCTCAATTACCCATTAATCCACTTTTAAAATCAAAAATTTAAGCGAGCTATAAAATGAATATTATCAATCGTGAAAATGGAATAGATATTTTAAGGTTGTTAAGTACTGCTGGCGTTATAGTTCTACATGTCTTTGGCACAAATTTTATGGCCAAAAACTTTTCAAACACAAGTCCATTTATAATTAATTACTGTAGTTCATTATTTTTAGAAATCCTTTGTATGTGCAGTGTGAATATATTTGGAATTATAACAGGATATCTTTATATCGATAGAGAATCATATCATAGTCTTTCAGTTATAAAACTGATTTATTCCGTCTTATTATATTCAGCCATAATAACATTATTTATAAAATATTTTCATCCTGAATTCATAAAAAATAAGCAGAAGTTTTTAGAGGCAATATTTCCATTTGGAATTAGACTTTGGTATATCACTGCTTATATTTTTGTTTTTTTCATGATTCCTTTCTTGAATATCTTTGTTAAAAATTGTCCTAAACAGGTATTTAAGGTGTTTATCTGTATATTAACTTTTTTTCTATCTGTTCTAACTACCATAGGAATGAAAGATTATTGGGGCCTTCTTCGTGGTTATAGTTGTCTTTGGCTAATATATTGTTATTTTCTTGGGGCATATATAAAAATTAACAAAATACATTTTAAGAAAAAATATTTATTGTTTTGCTTGATTATAAGTATTTGTATTTTACTTTGTTTTAATATGCTTTCAATGTTGTATAAATCAAAGCAATTTACCAAAATTTATTATGCTTGGAGGGATTATACATCTCCACTTATAATTATTAATGGATTGTGTATTTTTCTTCTTTTCAAAGATTTAAATATTTTTAATAAGGGTATAAAAAATATTTTGGCAATTTGTTCAAAATCGGCATTATCCGTATATATAATTCATGCCCAAGGGTTAGTTCTTGATAATATTATATATCCTTTCATGCCACGGCGAATGAATTATAACCCCATAATGTTTATTATACTAGGATTTGCTATTATCCTTTTCATATTCCTTTCTTGCATTATCATAGATATGATTCGTTTACGATTTGAAAAAATGTGTAAAATAGATAAAATAGAACAAAAAATATCAATAGGATTAGATAAACTTCTTAATTATTAGTAAATGTACACTTCAGACAAAGAAGCGATTATTCTTGAATATATCTACTATAATGACTCATTAAAGCAAAGAGAACTTGCAAACAAAGCTGGTATTTCCTTGGGGATGGTCAACACTATTCTCAGGCGGCTAATTGAGAAGGGTTGGCTTGTGACCAAGCGTATAAATAGCCGCAACATAAGCTATGTGGTTTCTCCATCTGGCAAGGAAGAGATTTTGAAGAGAGACTACTTAGACTTTAAGAAGACAATTGATAATGTTCATTTGTATAAAGCTGGAATAGAAAAACTTGTGTCAGATGCTAAAACAGCAGGATATAAGACTGTAGTCCTTGTTGGCAAGAGCGATTTGGACTTTATTGTGGAATATGCCTGCGGGAAAGCTGGAGTTGCATTTAATAGTATTGATCCAGATCAAATAAACGACAAAATGTTTGTTATATATAGCGAGCAATATGAAATGACAGATATAAAAGATGAAAAACAATGGTTGCGAAAAATGGAAATAAAGGGGAATGGCAATATATGAAAACATTGATTCTTGCAGGTGGCTTAGGAACTAGGTTGGGTGAAGAGACCCAACGGATTCCCAAGCCAATGGTCGAGATAGGAAGTTATCCTATTCTATGGCACATAATGAAAATATATAACCATTATGGCTTTAATGATTTTGTTGTGCTTACCGGCTATAAAGGACATATTATCAAGGATTATTTCTTAAACTATTATAATCGTTATTCTGATATAACCATTGATATGTCAAACAATGATGTTCAGATTCATAAGATGAGAACAGAGCCTTGGACTGTAACAATGTTATATACCGGGCAGATTGCTATGACTGGTGCTCGTATTAAAATGGCGCAGAAATATATAGGCAAAGAGCCGTTCATGCTCACTTATGGAGATGGTGTAGCTGATATCAATATATCAAAGCTTATTGAAAACCATAAAAAATCAGGAAAACTTGTTACCTTGGCCGCTATCCAGCCTACTGGACGTTTTGGAGCATTAGATATACTGGAAGATAATACAATAAGCAGTTTCAGGGAAAAACCGACAGGAGGAGGCAACTGGATAAACGGCGGCTTCTTTGTCTGCGAGAACAAAGCTTTTGATTATATTAAACCGGATGACCCTTCGGTTGTCTGGGAGCAAAATCCTCTTCAAAACTTGGCTAAGGATGGACAGCTGAATGCTTATAAACATTTAGGGTTCTGGCATCCTATGGATACTCTTAAGGATAAGCAGGATTTGACGGAGCTATGGGTAACCCATAAAGCCCCATGGATGGTTTGGGATCAGTGGCAGAAATAAGCTCTTTTTACAATAATAAAAAAGTTTTCATAACTGGTCATACGGGTTTTAAGGGAACCTGGCTTTCCCGAATTTTGCATATTATGGGCGCAGAGGTGACTGGATACTCTTTGGCTCCCACTACAAATCCATCTCTTTTTGAGCAGACTGGAACAGAGAACCGGCTCAAATCAATTATCGGAGATGTCCGGGACAGAGAAAGACTGATGACAGCAATGCAGAATGCTCGGCCAGATTTAGTTTTTCATCTGGCGGCGCAGCCTATAGTCAGAATCTCTTATTCAGAACCGGTTCTGACTTATGAGACCAATGTATTGGGAACAATTAACATTATGGAGGCTGTCAGGTCAACAAAAGGTATAAAATCAGTTGTAAACATAACTACTGACAAGGTTTATCTGAACAAGGAACGGACCGCAGGATATAGAGAAGATGAAGAGCTGTGCGGATTTGATCCTTATTCTAACAGCAAAAGCTGCAGTGAGCTTGTTACCTACAGTTATAGAAATTCTTTCTTTTCAAATAAGGAAGCACCTGCGATATCTACTGCCCGGAGTGGCAATGTGATAGGCGGTGGTGATTATGCTGTTGACCGGATAATACCGGATTGTATAAGGGCTGTTGAATATGGTGACCCAATAATTCTCCGAAATCCCAATTCAACTAGGCCATATCAGCATGTTCTTGAATGCCTTAGAGGTTATTTGATGCTTGCCCAGATGCAGTTTGAAGATAAAGCTCTGGCAGGTGCTTTTAACTTTGGCCCGGATGATGCCAGCTGTGTAACGACTGGAGATCTTGCAACTCTTTTCTGCAATGTCTGGAAAGGCAATGCTAAATGGATTGCACATGAAGATAAAAATGCCCCGCACGAGGCAAAATATTTAAAGCTTGATAATACAAAGGCAAAAACCATATTGGGGTGGAGGCCTCTTTGGGATATCCGAACAGCTGTGAATAAGGTTGTGGAGTGGGAAAAAGCTGTTCATAAAGGTATTCCCGCAGCAGAAGTCACAGATAGGCAGATAAAGGAATATTTCAATGTTTGAGAATCAGACAAAAGAACAAGCAACTGAGCAGATATTAAACAGCGTCAGAGAATACTATAAAAAATATATGGTCAAGCCAGAATATAAGGATGGGGATCGAATTCCATATGCCGGACGTGTCTTTGATGAAAAAGAAATGGTTAATCTGGTGGATTCGGCTCTTGAATATTGGCTTACCAGTGGTAGGTATACAGAGATTTTCGAAAAAATATTTGGAGATTATCTTAGGACTCCTTATGTTTCTTTGGTAAATTCTGGTTCTTCGGCGAATTTACTGGCTTTTATGGCGCTGACTTCTCCTATATTAAAAGAACGTCAGATAAAGAGAGGAGATGAAGTAATTACAATTGCCGCCGGTTTTCCGACAACAATTACTCCTATTTTACAATATGGAGCTGTTCCTGTTTTTGTTGATATAACAATTCCACAGTACAACGTAGATGTTACACAGCTTGAAGAATCATATTCTGATAAGACAAAGGCGGTAATGCTTGCCCATACATTGGGAAATCCTTTCGACCTAAAAGCCGTAAAGGAATTCTGCAATAAACACAATTTATGGCTGATAGAAGATAACTGCGATGCTCTTGGTTCGGAATATATCATTGATGGTAAAACCTATAAGACAGGTACTGTCGGTGATATTGGAACCTCCAGTTTCTACCCACCCCATCACATGACTATGGGCGAGGGGGGGGCCGTGTATACCAGAAACCCACTGCTCCATAAAATAATTCGCTCTATGAGAGACTGGGGCAGAGATTGCATCTGTCCTTCCGGCCATGACGGGGTATGCGGTCATCGTTTCGATAGACAGTATGGACGGCTTCCTTTAGGATATGACCATAAATATGTGTATAGTAATTTCGGTTATAACCTAAAAGCTACCGATTTGCAGGCCGCTATAGGTTGTGCCCAATTTGAAAAACTTCCTGCTTTTATTCAGAAAAGGAAAAACAACTGGAATATGTTGAAAGAAAAGTTGTCAACGGTTCGAGATAAAATTATTCTTCCTGAAGCTGCAGAGAATTCAGATCCCAGCTGGTTTGGTTTTATGTTGTGCTGTCACCAAGGAATTGATAGGAACTCATTGACCCAAAATCTTGAAAAAGAAAAAATACAGACAAGAGTGTTGTTTGCAGGAAACATTATAAAACACCCTTGCTTTGATTACTTGAGAGTCAACAAAAAAGATTATAGAGTAGTTAGTGATTTAGAGAAGACAAATTTTGTTATGAATAATGGTTTTTGGATTGGCGTTTATCCAGGGGTGACAGAACCTATGATAGATAAAATAGTTTCGGTGATTAAAAACAATCTTTGAAATGAATAATATTCTCATTATTTCATATTCGCAATTACACAGAGATCCACGAATTCTTCGACAAATATATTCATTAAAGGATAAATATAATATTCATGCGGCTGGATTAACAGATTCTAATGTTGCTGGTATAGGTTTTTATAAAATCTCCTATGCCCCGCATTGTAGACATCTTTTAGAAAAAGTGTTGTTGGGATTAAAGATTTGGTTCTGGCAATCTTCTGCAATAAGACGCAATCTTATGTTGAATTCTGTTCTGAAACACAATTTTGAAGTTCCAGATATAATAATAGCAAATGATTGGACCGGATTATATGCTGCGAATTTTTTGAAAGAAAAGAAAAACTGGAAAAGCAAGATATATTTTGACAGCCATGAGTATTTCCCAAAGTATAGAACAAGTTGGTTTTGGAAATTGTTTGAGAAGCCTATGATAAAGTATACTTTTAAGAAGTATCGAAATTCATTTGATATTATGTCCACGGTATGCCCGAGCATAGCCAGGATGTACGAGAGGTACTTCAATTTCCAGCCTAATTCTGTTCATATTGTCACCAATGCCCCGGATTATGAGCCAGACCTGGAGCCGACTCCTGTCGGGGATAGGATCCGAATCATACACCATGGCGGAGCTATAAGGGTTCGCCAGCTTGAGAAGATGATAGACATGATGGCATATCTGCCAGAAGATAAATATGAGCTTTGCTTCATGCTGGTGCTTGGTGACAAACAGTATTATGAAGAGCTTCAGCAGCGGGCAAAGAAATATAAGAACATCCACTTCCTTGAGCCGGTGAAGAGCGACGAGATTGCCACCTTCACAAACCAGTTTGACGTGGGGCTGTACATTCTGGACAACACCATAGTGAACAACAGATATGCGCTGCCCAACAAGTTCTTCGAGTTTATACAGGCCCGGCTGGCCGTGGCAATCGGGAACAGCTACGAGATGAAACAGTATGTCAGGAAATATGACCTTGGGGTTGCGGCGGATGAGAACGCCCCAGAGGCACTGGCGGAGAAGTTCATCAAACTGACAAGAGAGGACATAATGAGATACAAGCAGAATGCCCACAAGTACGCCAGGGAGCTTAGTGCAGAACCAAATAAAGTTGAACTGAGAAATATTATTAGCGAGATAACAATTAATTAATAGCCTATGGGAGAAAAAAATGAGCAGCTATGATGTTTTATTGAAAAAAGTAAAAGACAAAACCTTGAAAATAGGTGTAATCGGTCTTGGATATGTCGGGTTGCCTTTAGCCGTCACCTTTGCAAGAAATGGAGCACGGGTTCTTGGTCTCGAAAAGTCTGAGAAAAAAGCGAATGCAGTTAATGCTGCTAAGAATTATATTGTTGATGTAAAAGATAGTGACCTTGTCAATGTGGTCAAAAAGACTAAGAAACTTGAGGCTACTACAGATTTTTCTCTGATCAAGGAATGTGATGCAATAATTATCTGTGTTCCTACCCCATTGGATAAATTCAAGAAACCAGACATGAGTTATATCGAGAGTGCTTGTCATGATATTGGAAAAAACATGAAGGCTGGAACATTCATCAGCTTGGAAAGCACAACATACCCAACCACCACAGAAAACCTTATGAAACCTATTATTGAGGCAGATTCAGGTCTTAAAGAAGGCAAGGATTTCTGGCTTTGTTTCAGTCCAGAGCGTGTCGACCCAGGCAATAAGGATTATAAGACCGATAATACCCCTAAAGTTGTCGGAGCTATGGGGAAGAAAGCCCAGACCCTTGCCAAGGGCATTTATAGTATTGCTATAAAATATCTGCATATGGTCAGTAGCCCCCGGGTTGCCGAAATGGTAAAAATACTCGAGAACACATATCGTCTTATCAACATTTCTCTTATCAATGAGCTTGCTCTGCTGAGTGGAAAGATGGATATAAACATCTGGGAAGTAATTGATGCTGCCAAGACTAAGCCTTATGGCTTCCAGGCATTCTACCCAGGTCCAGGAATAGGAGGACACTGCATTCCACTTGATCCATTCTATCTAGAATATATTGCCAAGGAATATAATTTTGATATTTCAATGATTCATGCAGCAGGGGCAATCAACGATTTAATGCCATACAGAATGATGTCCAAGATAAGCTTTGCCTTGAATAGGCAGGGAAAGGCAATGAATGGTTCAAAAATACTCTTTTTGGGAGTGGCTTATAAACCTGATATTGATGACGCCAGGGAAAGCCCGGCACTTCTGGTTATGGAACAGGTGGCAAGGAAGGGAGCAAAGGTTCTTTATCATGACCCATATATCCCTACTGTCAAAGATGAGAATGGCAAGGTCTGGAAGGGTGTCAAACTGACAGATAAGCTTTTGAAGGGAGTGGATTGTGTGGTATTTACAACCAATCATTCCTGCTTTGATGTAAAGCATATTGTTGATACTGCAAAACTTGTGGTGGATACCCGGAATGCAGTGAAAGATATCGCCATCGAAAACGAAAAAGTATTTAAACTCTAATAAAGAAGGATAATATGAAATTAAAAGCAGCACTTATTGGTTGTGGGCGAATCAGTTTCAAGCATATAGAAGCAATAGTAAACAATAAAAATCAGATAGAACTTGTGGCATTATGTGACCCAGTTACTGAAAAAGCCGAGGCTAAGAAAGCTGAATACTTAAAAGCTATTCCGGGAGCCAGTGTCAGTGTTTATACCGACTATCAGAAAATGCTTTCTGAGGTAAAGCCAGATCTGGTTTCAATAGCTACCCCCAGCGGTATGCATTGTGCCATAGCCTGCGATTCTTTGAATGCCGGCTGCCATGTAATTACTGAAAAACCTATGGCTCTTTCCACAGATGATGCCCAGCTGATGATAGACACTGCAAAAAGGAATGGAAAAAAGCTTGCAGTAAGCTTCCAGAACCGTTTTAACGCTCCGGTGCAGAGAGCGCGTGCCGCATATGAGAAAGGCCGTTTCGGCAGAATGCTCCATGGTATGATCTCTGTCCGCTGGAACAGGAATGAAAGCTACTATGCAGAAGCTGACTGGCGTGGAACCTGGGAACAGGATGGCGGAACACTTATGAACCAGTGCACACATGGAATAGACCTTCTGCAGTGGATGATGGGTGAGGATGCAGTCCGGGTTCAGGCCCAGACCCGCCGGTTCCTGCGGCCTATTGATGCAGAAGACTTTGGGTGCGCTATAGTTGAATTTGCTTCTGGTGCAGTAGGAATAATCGAAGGAACCGCAGATGTATTCCCAAAGAACCTGAATGAGACATTGAGCCTGTTTGGCGAGAAAGGGTCTGTTGTAATCGGAGGCCTGGCTGTAAATAAGATTGAGACTTGGCGCTTCAGCGATGCAGCGCAGGTAGGGGATACCGAAGATGTGGTTCTTGATCCTAATGCAGGGGATCCCCCGACCGTATATGGATTTGGTCATTCAGCCCTGTTTAAAGATGTCATCGATGCTATAGAGAGTAGTAAAGAACCTCTGGTCAGCGGCGAGAAGGGAAAGAAGGCCCTGGATATTATTCTGGCAATTTATGAGAGTCAGAAGACAGGCAAGCCAGTAGACCTGCCAAACCATTTTAATACACTTGAGATGAAAGGAGTGGATCTTTCAAAATGAATGTACCGTTTTTTACATCAGTAAGAGAATATCATAATAGAAAAGCAGAATTTGATGCTGCAATCAGTGCTGTCCTGGAGAAAGGGGATTTTATCCTTGGTTCTGCAGAGAAGGAACTTGAGGCAGGCATTGTAGTATATACTTCCTCAAAATATGCAGTAGGTGTAGGAAACGGAAGCGATGCACTGGTGCTTGGTGCTGATGCTTTGGGCTATAAGAACGGAGCAGAAGTTATAACACCGGTATTTACTTTCTTTGCCTCTTCTTCCTGTATAGCAAGGCTGGGTGGTAAGCCTGTCTTCTGTGATGTGGACGAAGATACATTCTGCATGGATATGAATAAAGCGGCAGGTCTTATCACCAAGAATACAAAAGGACTGCTTCCCGTTCATCTGTTTGCCCAGATGGCAGATATGAATGTCACATTAAAGCTGGCAAGGGAAAACAACCTTACCGTGCTTGAGGATGCTGCAGAGGCATTTGGAATGAGACAGGTGATTGATGGCAAGGAGAAAATTGCCGGTACAGCAGGAGATGCGGGCGTATATTCTTTCTTCCCCACAAAAACATTGGGCGGGTATGGAGATGGTGGAATGTTCATCACCGACAGGGAAGACCTTGCAAACCAGGTAAAGTGGCTTAGAGTTCATGGGGCTACAAAGAAGTATCACCATGAGTTTGTCGGTTACAACAGCCGTCTGGATTCTCTTCAGGCAGCAATCCTGAATGTAAAGCTTAAGAAAATAGATGATGGAATTGCCCTGCGGCAGAAGTTTGCAGATCAGTATCGGTCAGAATTAGCGGATGTGGTACAGGTAAAGTTGCCAGTTATCAAAGATGGAAACAAACCTATCTATTATGTATTCCAGATTAAAGCAGAGAAAAGGGACGATCTGGCAGCCTTCCTTAAAGAGAACGGAATTGGAACCTGCATATATTACCCAGTGGCACTTCATATGCAGAAGTGTTTTGAGTATCTTGGTTATAAGAAAGGTGATTTCCCAGTTGCAGAGAAACTCTGTGATCAGGTGTTGGCACTGCCTATCTATCCGGAGATTACGGCCGAAGAAGTCAGCTATGTATGTGACAAAATCAAGGAGTTCTATAAAAAATGAGTTACTTCAAGCATGAATCAAGCTATGTAGATGATGGCGCAGTTGTTGGCGAAGGAACCAAAATATGGCACTTTAGCCATGTCATGAGTGGTGCCAAAATTGGTGAGCGCTGTTCCTTGGGACAGAATGTGAATGTAGGTGGCAAGGCTGTTATTGGTAATGGCGTAAAGATTCAGAACAATGTTTCCATCTATGATGCTGTTGAGATTGAGGATGATGTTTTCTGCGGCCCGTCGATGGTATTCACCAATGTAATTAACCCCAGAGCATTTGTGGAACGGAAAAGCGAATACAAGAAAACAGTCCTTAAAAAGGGTTGCAGTATAGGGGCCAACGCTACAATTGTCTGTGGAGTGACTATTGGAGAATATGCTTTGGTAGGAGCAGGCAGTGTTGTGACAAAGGATGTTCCTCCATATGCCCTTGTATATGGTGTTCCTGCCAGAGTTATGGGAAAAGTTGATAAAGAAGGAAATATTATGGAGAAAGAGAAATGAAAAGATGTTCTCGTTGTCTATTACCCGAAACTATGCCATTCATTAAATATGATGAGCATGGTGTTTGTAATTATTGTCATTCATATAAGAAAATGACATTCAAACCACTAGAAGAATTGTATTCAATTGCAGACCGAATAAGAAAAACAGATGGTTCTCCAGATTGTATTGTTATGTTTAGTGGTGGAAGAGATTCCAGTTATCTGCTTCACTATGTAGTAAAGGAACTGAAACTTCATCCTATTGCATTTACTTATGACTGGGGAATGAGTACCCCCATAGGCGATAGAAATGCTGACAAAATGTGTAGGTTGTTACAAGTAGAGCGTGTTATCATAAACAAAGATGTAAACAAGAAACTGATTAACATAAGAAAAAATGTAAAGGCTTGGTGCAAAAAGCCAGTGCTTGGTTTAGTTCCTCTATTTATGGCTGGTGATAAGCAGTTTTTCTCAGAAGTGAATAAATTGTCCAAAGAAAAAAATATATCAACAGTTTTCTTAGGGGTTAATCCGCTGGAGAAGACTGACTTCAAGACAGGATTCTGTGGCGTTTCTCCTAATTTTGATGCTATTAGAATTTATTCTCTAACATTTGTAAAAAAACTTAAGTTAATTGGCTATTATCTTTGGCAGTTTATCAGAAATCCAGCATATATCAACAGTTCTCTTTTTGACACGGTGAAGGCTTTCTTTTCTTTCTATGTGGAAAAACAGGAGGAAATTGATATTTATAAATATATTAAATGGGATGAAAAGACAGTTAATGACCTCCTAATTAATCAATATGACTGGGAACTTGATCCGGAATGCAAAACAACATGGCGGATAGGAGATGGAACTGCGGCATTCTATAATTATATTTATTATTCAGCTGTTGGTTTCACCGAGAATGATACATTCAGAAGCAATCAGATTCGCGAGGGAATGATTTCGAGAGAAAAAGCATTAGATGCAGTTGAACTTGAAAACAAACCCAGAATGCAGTCAATGGATTGGTATTTTGACAGAATAGGATTAGATAAAAAAGAGGCTCTAGAGGCGGTTAAGCGTTTAACAATAAAAAGCGAGTAATATTATTGCATAAGACTATTTATCGTGAGCTAATATATAATTACGGCAGCATTATAATTATGGCCCTGGGCGGTATTTTGTTTAGTATTATTATTGCGGCCTTATATAATGCGGAAACAGTCGGATTATTTAACAGGTCTTATTCTTATTATCTTGTTCTTTCACAAATAAGTGTTTGTGGAATACACATGGCTGTCCTAAAAATAGTTTCTGATTATCGTGATAACAGAGCAGAAGGTCAAAACATATTAAAAGACGCTGTATGTATTGTTGTTATAATCAGTTTAGCAGTAATAACTATTTCAGAAATAGTTTTGCAACACGTTTCAACTATGTCTCGACAACGGCAGCAGGCTCTTATGTGTATTGTTCCTGCATTGATGTTTTTTTCTCTTAATAAAGTTTTTCTTAATTATATTAATGCACGTTCTGAAATGATAGCATATGCCGTATTTCAGGCCTTGCGAAATATTTTTATCTGTGTTGGAATTATTATATTAGCTGTCTTAAAAGTGGCTGGAGTAGCGCTTACAAGTGTCTTTTTCTGGGAAGAAGGCGTTCTTTTTCTTCTTATGCTTATTTATCTTCTAAAAAAGAAAGAGCTTTGTGGGAAAACATCTTTAAAAAACGGGAAAAAACTAGTTAGTTTTGGCATTAGAATAATGCCTTCCAATGTAGTCCTTGAAATTACTACCAAGGTAGATCTTATATGTCTTGGCTGGTTTATATCTAATGAGGCAATCGTTGGAGTTTATTCGTTTGTTTCTTTAATCTCGGAAGGCTTTTACCAAGTTTATATGGTAATGCGACGTATGATAAATCCCAAGTTGACTTTATGGGTACAAAAAAAAGATATTTGGGAAAAAAAATACAAATTTATTAAGAAAATATGTCTAATTGTGGCAGTTCCGTTGGTTCTTTTAATTTGGTTGGCATTCTATCTGATGATTATTATCCTTAACAAACCAATATATGGCCAAGGAATAATACCTTTAATAATAGTTGCCAGTTCCATTGCATCAAATGGTTTGTTCATAATATATGGAAACTCAATGTCATTATTGGGGTATCCAGGAAGAGAATCTATTATCAACATTATTACAGTTGCCTGTAATTTTATTTTGAATATTATATTTATAGCTCGATGGGGAATTATAGGTGCGGCGGTGGCAACCGCTATTTCCTATTGTTGTTTTTCGGTATTTATTTATATGTTTTTGAAAAAGGGGATTAAAAATTGCAAGCTTTCATATATCTGACTGGAAACCTGTTTTTAGCCTGTATAACAGGACTTGTTTTCATAAAATTGATGAAACCATATGAATTTTCATCCGTTTGTAAGTTTTTTATAGGATTTTCTCTCCATCCGTATCTGTTGGGAATATATATGTTGTTAATAGCAGCAATTCCATATAGAATGCCCAATTTAATATATGTACTTATTCCATATTTATTAGCGCTATTATTTTTAATTAATAAAGATAATAGGTCGATGATTTCGTTTAATAATACTATTATAAATAATAAAAGCGATAAATATTTACAATTAATAGGGCTCGGTTTAATCTCTTCTCTTTTTTCTGGAATAGTATCAAGTAATACAGTAGATATAAAGATGTTCATTATTGTATTACTTTTTTCAATATTTATTTTCTTTTTATATTATCAGGTTGTTCGGGAAACCAGAAATGAACTATTTGATTTTAAAGAGTTTGTACTAAACACAATAATACTGGTATTGTTATTGTGTTCTGCTCGATTAAAATTTTTCACTAATAAAAAAGTAGTTGCATATCTATTTATATTTTTCCAATTATGTGTTTTGGTGATTGAGTGGATTACAATTAAAAAAAGAAAAGAGAGCTTTATTTTATCAGCTTTTTTGTTTATTTGGGTTGTAAATTGCTTATACTATCCATTAAAAAACAAGCTAAAAGTATTTTTGTTATTGTTTTTAATATGTTTTATCCTAATTATTTTCATTAAAGGAAGAGAGTCATTAATAGAAACATTAGTTGGGGATTGTCGTTGGTTACTTACTTGCTTTAGTTTAATTGTTTTATTTTTAATTATTCATTTTATAATGTTGCAAGGAATTAATATAGTGTCAGGGTCAGATGCAATTCAATATCTAAGTGAGGCATATGAATATACACAGGAAATGAAATTTGACTCTATGAACAGCTTTCATGGAAATGCATCTGGATCTTTGGTAGCCAACATTCATAATCCAATATGGCCTGCATATTTATCCAATGGGCTGTTATATGCTAATAAAATAGGATATCCATCTGATTATGGTGCTCGATTAGCATTTTGTATGTCATATATTTATATGTTGGGGGCTGTTTTCGCACTAGGATATTCATTAAAAGGCTATCTAACAGGATTATTAGGCTGCATATTGCCATTCGTATGTATTGCTTTTCCCGATATTGTTTCAGGAAGTACAAGAGATGGTTTTAGAATAATCCCATTAGCGATTTTTTGTATTATTATTGGTGAAAAACCTAAAAAAGGGCTTTTATTAAGTTGGGTTCCTATTCTTGTTGGGTATACCATTATGGCTGGGCATCCAATTAATGCAATAACTGCATTTGTGATAGTGATTGCCTTTATAATATGGTATTTTTGGACAAAAAAGGGATCTTTATCCTCTTTAATATGTTTACTTATTCCTTTTGGAATTGGAGTTGTTTTAGGATGTATTCAAATTATTCATGCATATTTTGAGTTGGGTTCTTTTACAGATGGTTTAACTGATTACAAAAAAATGTTTTTTGGTACATCTTATTATACAACATATGTGAATAATTTTCAAAATAGTTTTGGAGAAGATGTAGGATGGATTCAGCGATTTGTAAAAATATTTCTGAATGATCATGGAATTATTTTTATTCCAGCAATAATATGTTCAATTTATAAATGTTTCAATGTGATTAAGAAGCAAAAAAGACAATCAAAAGAAATAATTATTATTTTAACTGTAATATTTCATATAATAATGATAGGAAATGTATTTAATTGGTCAGGAGCGTCTCTGTCGAGCTGGGCTTATAGAAACTATAGATATTTAATTCATATGTATATTTTCTATGCATTAATAATAAGTATTTTCATAGATGATTTATTACTGGGTTTGACACAAAGAAATTTTTCTCTATTTAGAATAATTGGAATTAAGGATAAAATAACTTCATTTTCCTCGCGGTCAGTTTCAATATTAAACTTAATATGTGTTTTTATTATTTGTTTATACTTGTGGACACCAATTAATTATCTTGAGAAAAGAATAAAAACATCGTACAAAGAGCAAATACCAGAATATTATAATATCATAAATGAAACCATAGATAAAATTAAACCCAATAAAATGTTATTGGATAATTATAACATGAATTATTATTTAAAGAATCAAGGAATATCGTTTTGGTCAAATCCTATGGATTCTTTGCGGTGTGCAATGACAGATAGAGATTTTTATTTAGCGGCCCAAAATAATAATATTTCTTCAATACTTATTACTAATAGCTTTTGGGATATTTATTGGAAAAATACTGAATTAGATTCTTTTCTTTCTTCTGAATATATAGATAGGGAAATCCCTATGGGCAAATATAAAATTTATATATTGAAATAAGGAGAGTAATAATGTTAAATGGCAAGACAATAGCTGTAGTTGTTCCAGCATATAATGAAGAGTCTCAAATTGGTATGGTTATTAAAACAATGCCGGAATTTGTAGATAGAATTGTTGTAGTAAATGATGGATCAAAAGATAATACAGCAAATGTTGTGCTAAGTTATATTAATGCTGATAAAAACCAAGCTATTCATCTTGAAAAAAATGATGAAAAAAACGAAGAGAATATTTACAATAAAGCAGATGTTATCTTTAAGACAATGCGGGAAAATGAAGAAAAGAAATACCCTAAGCACGAAATTGTCAATGATTCAGAAAATAATAGAATAATTTTAATCAATAAAATTAATTCTGGAGTTGGTACTTCTATTGCCGTAGGTTATAAATGGTGTCGTGATTATAGAATAGATTGTACTGCCGTCATGGATGGCGATGGGCAGATGGATCCGAATGAATTATATAATATAGTTTATCCAGTGGTAAATGATGGAATTGATTATGTTAAAGGAAATAGATTGATTCATCCTGCGGCTAGATATATCATTCCCCAAATAAGGTATTTAGGCAACAATACATTAAGTTTATTAACAAAGATTGCATCTGGCTATTGGTCAATCTCCGATACACAGACAGGCTACACGGCTATTTCGTTATCAGCATTAGATAAAATTAATTTATATAATATTTATCCTTCCTATGGTTATCCAAATGATATACTGGTAAAATTAAATATTGCTTATGGAACAATTAAATCTGTTCCGATAAAACCAGTTTATAATGTTGGTGAAAAATCAAAGATGAAAATATTTAAGGTAATACCAAAGATATCTTGGTTGTTGACCAAGGGTTTCTTTAAAAGATTGTGGAATAAATATTTCCTGATTAGTTTTCATCCTTTATTTGTTTTCTATATGCTTGGTTTTTTAATGGGAGTTGCCAACATTCCTGTTTTTTTAAAAATAGTGATTGATGTGCTAATAAAGGGAGGATCGGTTACTACTGGATGGTATATGACTTTTCTACTTTTAACATTGTTCTCTTTTCAATCTTTTGGGTTTGCCATGTGGATGGATATGCAGGATAATATAAAATTAGAGAATAAAAAATGATAGAAGAGATAAAATTTGACAAACACATTTCTTCGAAGAAAAAGCTGCTTGATTTTAATATAAAGCAACTGTGGAAATATAGAGATTTAATCTCCCTTTTTGTAAGGCGTGATATTATTACCTACTATAAACAGACCGTATTAGGCCCTCTATGGTATCTGATTTCTCCAGTTATATCCACAATAATTTACATGATTGTATTTGGCAATTTGGCAAAATTGGGAACCGATGGTATTCCTCGTCCATTGTTCTATTTTGGCGGAACAATGCTTTGGACATTTTTCAGTGAAAGCTTATTAAAAATATCCAATGTATTTATTACTAATAAGAATATATTTGGCAAGATATATTTTCCCAGATTAACCGTTCCAATAGCAGATGTTTTAGTTTTAATATTAAAATTAATCATTCAGTTCACACTTTTTTTGGTTATTTATGTTTTATACATAATAAAAGGTGTTCCTATTAAAGTTTCTTTTACTGTTCTTTTTTTCCCTGTATTAGTTTTTTGGATTGCATTATTATCTGCTGGTCTGGGGTTAATTATAAGTTCAATTACAACAAAATATAGAGATTTGATAATGGTTTTACATTTCCTCATTTCTTTGGCAATGTATGCTACACCTGTTGTTTATCCTTTAAGTCAAATTCCAGAGAGAATGAAAGTGGTTTTCTATATTAACCCAATTACTGCTCCAATGGAGCTTTTCAGGATGATTTTTTTCCAAGCGGGAAGCATTCCGTTTTGGAATTGTATATATAGCTTTGTTTTGACGGTTTTGTTTTGTTTTTTTGGTTTAATCTTGTTCAAACAAAACGAGAAAAAATTTGTGGACTTTATTTGACAAATGGATAATATGAAAAATATTGCAATAAAAGTTGAAAATCTTTCAAAATATTATAGATTAGGACAAATTAATAATGGAACTCTTGTTAAAGATATTCAATCTTGGATTGCATTAAAAACAGGGAAAGAAGATCCTAACAGCAAGATTTTTAATGTTCATAATTATGACAAAGATGGCTTTTGGGCTCTTAAAGATATTACTTTTGAAATACAAAAGGGCGATAGGGTTGGAATTATTGGGCGCAATGGCGCCGGCAAGTCAACATTATTAAAGATAATAAGTGAAATAACAACCCCAACCACAGGTGATATTTATGTCAAAGGTAAAATTGCTTCTCTTCTTGAAGTAGGAACAGGTTTTCATCCGGAGATGACTGGCCGTGAAAATATATATTTGAACGGAACTATTTTAGGAATGTCAAAAAAAGAAATAGATTCCAAGATAAATGAAATAATTGAATTCAGCGAAATAAAAAAATATATAGATACCCCAGTAAAGCGTTATTCCAGCGGAATGTATGTACGGTTGGCATTTGCAGTTGCAGCTCATTTGGATAGTGACATTCTTATTGCTGATGAGGTGCTGGCGGTAGGCGATGCCTTATTCCAGAAGAAAGCTCTTGGAAAGATGAATGAATTAAGTACAAACTCTGGAAAAACAGTTCTATTTGTCAGTCATAACTTATCAGTTGTCCGACAGCTTTGTAATAAAGGGATAGTACTAGATAAAGGGAAGATTATTTTTTATGGTGATATAGAAGACGCTATTACCATTTATGGTTTTCAAGATATTCAGGAATTAAAAAATGATTATAATTTTACTTCATTTAACCGAAGTAAATTTGATTTGGGAAAAATATGCAGGATAAATACTCTTTCATTTCTAAATAAGAGAGTACCAAAGTATCAACAGAATGAAAAAATAAGATTTTTAATTAAATGGCAAGCGATGGTTGATGTTGAAAAAATTGTAATTGGGGCTGTTGTCCAAAATTCATTAGATGTACCAATAGGCTTTGCTTGGTTTAAAAGAGGGGTTGAGAATTATCCCGCTGGAATATATGAAGAATGTATAAACTGGGATATATCAAATCTTTGTCCCGGCGTTTATCAGATGTATTTTCAGATTTACCAAATAAAAGAAACCGGGGCATACCAATTGGTAGAACAAGTTGATAAGGTTTTTTTTGAAATTAGTAAAGATAATAATGCAGAATGGAAACCAAGATATTGGGGTAATATCAGATTGAATGATTTCGAGGAAGAATAATCAATGAAAAATATGTTAATTATCTCCTATTCTCTGCTTGAAAGAGATCCGAGAATTCAAAGACAAATAAGTGTTTTTAATGATACTTTCCATATAGAAACATTGGGTCGAAACCCAGCAAATAAAGCAATAAAGAATTTTTTGTTTAAACGATGTACTGTTAGTGATAGAAAATATACATTCCAAAATGCAATTATTCTTCTTAAAATGATTTTTGGAAATTATAAAGAGTATCTTTATCACAGGTTTTTAAAATTACCTTATACTTATGAATTTCATAGGCCTGATATAATTATTGCTAATGATTGGTTAGGGCTTTATGTTGCATTTAATTTGAAAGAACATTTCAGATGGAATTCAAAAACATATTTTGATAGTCATGAGTATTTCCCAGAGTATAGTAATTTATTGAAATGGAAAATTGTTACGAGACCTATGATAAAATATACTTTTAAGAAATATCGAAATTCATTTGACATAATGTCCACGGTATGCCCAAGCATAGCCAGGATGTACGAGAAGTACTTCGATTTCCAGCCTGGCACGGTGCACGTGGTCACCAACGCCCCGGACTATGAGCCCGGCCTGCAGCCTACTCCTGTCGGGGACAGGATCCGTATCATCCACCACGGCGGAGCCATAAGGGTACGCCAGCTTGAGAAGATGATAGACATGATGGCATATCTGCCGGAGGACAAGTATGAACTGAACTTCATGCTTGTGCTTGGGGACAAGCAGTATTATGAGGAACTTCAGCAGCGGGCAAAGAAATATAAGAACATACGCTTCCTCGAGCCGGTGAAGAGCGGTGAGATTGCCTCGTTCACAAACCAGTTCGACGTGGGGCTGTACATACTGGACAACACCATAGTGAACAACAGGTATGCTCTGCCGAACAAGTTCTTCGAGTTTGTACAGGCTCGGCTGGCAATTGCCATTGGTGACAGCTACGAGATGAAACAGTATGTCAAGAGATATGACCTTGGGGTTGCGGCGGATGAGAACACCCCGGAGGCTCTGGCGGAGAAGTTCATCAAGCTGACTAAAGAGGATATCATGTGGTACAAGCAGAATGCCCATAAACACGCTATGGAGCTTAGTGCGGAACCAAATAAAGTTGAACTGAGAAATATTATTAGCGAGATAAATGAATGAAAATTTTAACAGTGATTGGGGCTCGTCCTCAGTTTATTAAGGCAGCAGTCTTAAGCCGGTATTTGCGGGACACAAAATGTGGTATTGATGAGATACTTGTTCACACAGGACAGCATTATGATGCCAATATGAGTGAAGTTTTCTTTCAGGAAATGGATATCCCAGAGCCACAGTATAATTTGCATCTTGGAAGCGGGAGTCATGGAAAGATGACGGGTGCTATGCTTGCAGGTATTGAAGAACTTTTACTAGAGCATAAGCCAGATGCTGTTCTAGTGTATGGTGATACAAATTCTACTCTTGCAGGAGCTCTTGCCGCAAGCAAGTTGCATATTCCCGTCTGTCATATCGAGGCCGGGTTACGTTCCTATATGATGGCTATGCCCGAAGAACAGAACAGAAGGCTTACAGATCATCTGAGCACTTGGCTTATGTGCCCTACGCAAACTGCTGTAGATAATTTGGCTAAGGAAGGGATATGTGATAGCGGCTTATCTGTTCCAGATGTCGATAGAAAAGGGGTCTATATCACTGGAGATATCATGTATGAGGCCAGTTTATATTATCGGATGAATAATACAGCCAGGGTAATGTCAGAGCTTGATGGGGTTCCATTCTGCCTTTTGACAATTCATCGTGCAGAAAATACTGATAATCCAGAGCGGATTTCTGCAATAGTAAAAGCAATTAACAGATGTACTGATAAGGTTTTTGTATTTCCTGTTCATCCAAGAACTAGAATTATTCTTAAGAAATTAAACCTTTCTTTTGGCTCCCATGTTAAAACAATTGATCCAATAGGATATTTTGAGATGCTTGCTTATGAAGAATGTTGTGATTTGATTTTGACCGACAGTGGTGGAGTACAGAAAGAAGCTTTCTTTTTTGCCAAGCCGTGTATAACCATGCGAGACAGCACAGAATGGGTTGAACTGGTTGAGAATGGTTGGAATACTTTGGTAGGGGCTGATGAAGAAAAAATAATTAAAGCTATTAATACAACCCAAAAACCAGGTTCACATCCATTGCTTTATGGTGATGGCAAGTGTGCTGAAAAAATAGTTTCAATACTGTGCGGATACTGATAGTTTCTCCATTTTTTCCACCTTGCAACAATATTGCTTCCATGCGTCCTTATTCATGGGCTAAATGGTGGTCACGGGCAGGGCATCAGGTAACTGTTATATCTAGTGATATTTATCAGGAACCTAAAAATTTAAGTTTAGATTGTTCTGCTTTTAGGGTTGTTGAGACTCCATCAAATGTTCCTTTTTTTTATAGATGGCTGGCAAATCATGCAAAAGGAAAAAGAAAGAAAGAAATAGATATTAAAGATAGTCGGCTTTCATCTGGCAAACAATCTTTCATAAGAAAAATATTGGACTGGTATGAATATACTGGTATTTTTGGGATGCTTCGGTATCCTGACTGGTATGATCGGTGGGTGAATAAAGTAAAAAAGCTTATTTCGCCATTCGATTATGATATGGTCATAACTACATCTGCGCCTTTCGGAGCTCATAGAGTGGGGTATTATATAAAAAAGAAAAATCCAAATTGTATTTGGATTTGCGATTGGCGTGATTTGTTGTCAGATAATCCTGATTATAAAGGAATAACATGTTTTCATTGGTATGAAAGGAAACTAGAAATAGTATTTGATAATAATGCAGACTATATTACTACTGTTTCAGAAAGTTTAGCAGATAATATTAAGAAAAGAACACAGAAACCGGTTGAAGTTATTTATAATGGATTTGATTCAGAATATATTGACTCTATTGTTTTAGGAAAAAGGCAATCTACGGAATACTTTTCCATTGCATATGTAGGGACAATATATAAAAATACTCGTGATCCGTATCCACTTCTTAAAGCCATTTCTGAGTTGAACGAAGAAGGGAAAATAAAACCTAGGGATATCAAACTGGTTTTTGCCGGCAAGTGTGATTGTAAAGAATTGATAACTCATCTGGGAATACCCGATTATTATTCATATCTAGGATACATCTCTTATGATAAGGCTATAGAGCTTCAATATAACAGTGATGCTTTGCTGTTCATTGAACATGGTAATGGCGAATATAAAGGTATTATGACTGCAAAAATATTCGAATATCTTTATACAGCAAATGAAATATGCAGCATAGGAAATGATCCCGAGAATTGCACCCGAAAAGTTATAGAGGAATGCAATGCAGGAATGATACTGGGGAATGATATTCACGCTATAAAGGAGTATCTGCTTGCCAGAATCTGGCAGAAAAAGCAGGGAACTCCATATAAAGCCGATAAAAACATGAGTGAGATTATGAAATATCAAAGAAAAGCACAAGCTGAAAAAATATTAAGTTTGGTGACAAAATGAAAAAACTAAGTATTTTAATACCATGCTATAATGAGCAGGAAAATGTAGTTGCCATGAGCAATGCGATTGTTGAAGAAGTTACTAAAAACCTTTCAAACTATGACTATGAACTTGTTTTTATAGATAACTGTTCTACAGATAACACACGGCCATTATTGCGGGAGGTATGTAAAAAGAATCATAAGATCAAGGCAATTTTTAATGCCCGCAACTTTGGTCAGTTCAATTCCCCATTTTACGGGATGCTTCAGCTGGATGGAGATTGTGTCATTACACTTTGCTGTGATTTCCAGGATCCTGTGGAGTTGATTCCAACATTTGTAAAAAAATGGGAAGAGGGAGCTAAAATAGTAGCGGGTATAAAGACCCATAGTGATGAAGACAAATTTGTCCGTTTTCTTAGAACCTGCTATTATCGGATGGTTCAAAAGATGAGCCAGGTAGAGCAGATAGAACATTTCACGGGATTTGGTTTGTATGATAAGTCTTTCATCGAGGTGCTCAGAAACTTGAAAGATCCTACTCCTTTCTTACGTGGAATTGTTGCAGAGCTTGGATTTAAGCGCGTTGATGTTCCTTATCGGCAGGCAAAGCGCAAGGCTGGTAAAACACACAATAACTGGTACAGTCTATTTGATGCTGCAATGCTGAGTTTTACAAGTTATACAAAAGTTGGACTCAGATTTGCCACTATCGGTGGATCAATTATCGCCTTTTTCAGCTTTTTAGTTGCTATTGGTTATACCATTTACAAATTTTTGCACTGGAAAGATTTCAATGCCGGTATTGCTCCATTGGTAATAGGTGTATTCTTTTTAGGAGCTCTGCAGCTTTTTTTTATCGGCTTCTTGGGCGAATATATCATGGCTATGAACAACCGTATTATGAACAGGCCGTTGGTGATTGAGGAAGAAAGAATTAACTTCGAGGAAAAAGATGTCCATTAAACTGTTAGACTGTACACTTCGTGATGGAGCTTACATTGTAGAATCTATGTTCGGTACTCCTGCCATCAAGGGAATTATCAAGCATATGCAGGATGCAAATGTGGATATCATTGAATGTGGTTGGCTTAAGGATAACCCACACAAAGAGGGAAGTTCATATTATCATGTTCCTTCTGATATGGAGCCATATCTCTTGGAAAAGAACCCCAACACTACCTACATCGTCATGATTGACTGGAATCGGTATAACACCGATGCCCTTCCCCCAAATGATGGCAGATCTTTAGATGCTATCCGGGTTGTGTTCCCTCATGGCAAGCAGAAAGAAGGCATCGAGGTGGGGAATAAAATAAAGGCAAAGGGATATAGAGTATTCTACCAGGCCGCAAATACATTGTCATACAGCAATGAAGAGCTCATAAGCTTGGCAAAGGATATGAACGAGGCTATGCCAGAATCTCTTAGTGTAGTAGATACCTTTGGCGCAATGTATGACGAGGATCTTGCTCGTATCTTTACTGTTCTTAACCAGAATCTTAATAAAAATATAAGACTTGGTTTCCATTCACATAACAACCAGCAACTTTCCTTTGCCCTTACTATCCAGTTTGTGGAAATGGCACAGAAAGCGAAGCGGGATATTGTTGTAGATGCATCCCTGTGTGGCATGGGGCGTGGAGCGGGAAATGCCACCACAGAGCTTTTAG